>ERZ773111.1043-NODE-1043-length-14634-cov-19.487619_pt1 | contig 14634 bp, 31 predicted proteins | sample MGYA00580567_ERZ773111 | MGnify/ENA primary metagenome ERZ773111 (study PRJEB29015, sample SAMEA2737875) | human gut metagenome | biome: human gut; feature: human-associated habitat; material: faeces | place: China | collected 2012 ...
ACATCATCTTGCGGGAACGGCATTTCCGCACCCACTCGAGATAAAACCAATGCTGTGGGCTGCCCGGGTTGCAGTTGAACCAGAATTTTGACCCGGTGACGGAGCAGCGGGCAGTGGCCTGATTGACAAAGCTCTGCGGCATCAAGGCCACCTCGTCAAAGAATGCTCCAGCCAGCGTGATGCCCTGGATTAGGTCTTGGCTGCTCTCGTCCTTACCGCCGAAAAAGTAAAACTCGTTTGTTCTGCCACCCTTGCTGACGGTCATGCAGTTTTCTGCCCGATGCTCCTTGACGCTGTAGCCCCGGGCTGCAAGCTGCTGCTTGAGTGTCCCCAGCACGTTGCGCCGGAAGCTGGCAATGGTCTTGCCGCACATGGCAAACTGCTGGCCGCTGTAGCAGGTCATGGCCCACTGGACGAACGAAAAGCTCATGGCAAAGGTCTTGCCCGAGCGGATAGCTCCATCGGCAATGATGCCGTTGTAGCCGCTGTATGCGCTCTGCGGTGTCCACCAGCTCAGGACCTGCTTTTGCCGCTGGCTGAGGGCTTTCCAACGAAATCCGTTACTTTTCCGCATTGTCGTCCTCTTCCTCTGGCAGCATCTCCACGTCATCCGGCGGGCTGATGTCTGCGGCAGCGCTCAGAGCCTCAAGCAGGCCATCGTCCGGGGCTTCTATGCCGCTCTGGTCTCCCAGCATAGCAAACTTGTCCACGATGGTGCCAAACGCCGTGGACAGCTGCGGCAGCGTTGCTTCCGCGATTTTGTTACGGTCTGCCATCGCCTGAAGGTACAGCCCGAGAAGATTCTGTGCTTCCCCGCACTTGCTGCCTAAGTAGGAAAGCATGTCCTGCGTGTTCTGCTCTTTTTTTAAGGCGCACAAATCCGCGCACTTTGGATTATCTTTCACGATCTTGCGCACAGTGCTTTCTGCAACGTCGTTCAGCTTTGCGGTGCGGGTGTAATTTTGCAGCTGGATATAATCCGCGATGATCTTCTTTTTCTGTCTGTCTGTCAGCCGCTTTGCGCTCACCGCCACCACCTCTCTAAACTCATGCAAAAGAAAAACCGCCCGGAAAATCCGAACGGTCAAAATATCGAATGTGCCGCCAGCTGGATTTGAACCAGCACCCACGGAATGGATGTGCGCAGTGGTTGGCTGTGCAGTGATGTTCCCGTGGTGTCACCAACGTTGTCCCGCCTTAAATGGGCGGCGCTCTTCCAGTTGAGCTATGACGGCATATAAGCAGCACCCGTGCATTCAGTTCGTTGGACATGCGTCAAACGGTAGGCACTGCTGCATCTGGAACTTTCGCGGCCAGATGCCCCGCTATTGCGCGGCCCCCTCATAGGGCACGCAAGCACTCCCGGCAGGGCTCGAACCTGCAACATGCGGTTTTGGAGACCGCTGCTCTACCACTTGAGCTACCGGAGTATAAAAGCCGCCCTTGGAATCGAACCAGCCGTGTCTACACACACGCGCCGCGCTCTAAACTGCGCTCAGGCGGCCATATAAAAACAGCTCCGGTTCGCCGCCGGGGCTGTTGATTGGCGCACATCCTGTCAGGAAAGCTACACCTTGGCAAGGATTCTAAGGCCTTTTCTTGGCACGGGAGGTTGCACGTGCGGCCTTGCGAGTTGTCTAGTCCATGCGCCATATGGTGCGATACGACGGAATCGAACCGCCTCCTGTCTCTCACGAGCGGCAGGCTGCCGTTGTGTCAGTGCATCGCATAGAAGCAGCGCGAAACGTGAAGAGAGCAAAGCCCAGCACCTGCAAACAGAAAAGGAAAATGCTAAGAAGGGACACGTTTCGGAGGCTGCGTGCATCGGTTTGCCTTTTCGGCTTTGCCGATGGTACCACAATAGCACAGATGCCGATAACAAGTAAATCCCAGAGCGTGTAAAAACAAAGCCCTCTGACATTGTGCAAAATGTACAGGTTCAACTAAGATTCAGCTCGTTCGCGATCTCTGTCAGCTGGCTCAGGCCTTCCGAAATTGCGCGTGAAACCTGAGACGGCTTGGAATAGCCGACTTCTGCCGCGATATCGGCGTGCCGCCTGCCTTCAACATAGCACAGGATGATGCACTTACTGCGGCGGATGGATGCAGGATCGGCGTGGAGCATGTAGGCCACTTCAATGGCTTTCTTCTGCATCTCGGCATACTGGCATTTCAGCTCGTGCAGATGCTGCTCGGCATCCATGGCGGCGTCACTGTTCCGACCTACCTTGTCGCTGGTTCCGGAGCGCCCCGGCGCGCCGGACGTGCCTGACGTGGTCGTGGTGGCGGCATTCCGCAGGCTTGCAATGTGCTCCTGCTGCTGGCAGATCAGTGCCCGCATCTTCGGCAGGCGCTCAAACCACGCCCGCATCTTCTGCTCATCGGTTGTCTCTCCCGGCTTTTGCGTGTCGGTGTCAGGTGTCCATCTGCGAATCATTGGCATGCCTCCTGTAGTAATCCATATCGACAGCTTGCCCGCAGCAGCGGCAATATGCAACCGATTTGCTTTCGCTGACGTATCGGTTCGACGCGCTGCATCTTGGGCAGTTCCACCACCCGAAAGATGCATCGTCCGTGTTCGGCCACCGAATGCGTTGTTTCTCAAGTGCTGCTTCAATGTCTTTTTTACTCTGGGCAAAGTATGAAACATCGCCCGGCGCGATTTGGAATCGAACGCAAATCTGTCTAAAATTACTGTCCCAGATTTCGATACACAGTTCGGTTAGTACGCCCAAAAGACAAATCATTATGCCGAACCCGCCGACGTAGCAAAGTGTTGAGCCAATTACCAAAAACACTTGGTTCATGTGTCCTCCATTTCTTCAATCCAGATCTCCACTCTGGGCTTTTGCTTGTCGTAATCCACCCGGCTGCCATCGTGGGCGGCGACGATGCAGCAGTTGTCATCTTCCAGCACCCGGGCTTTTACCAGGATGTCCGTGGTCGCCTCGATGAGGTTTGCCAGATCGACCCGACGGGCAGTCTTCATGTAGTACACGCACCGCACGTTCACGCGGGCGGAGATGGGGCTGCGCGGCCTGTTGATTTGCCGCAGGCAGTCCGTCTCATAATCCACGTAAGCCTTGCTAGGGGCCACGAATGGAGTCCCGGAGCGTGTGCGGAGAATGCGTGCAGAATTTTTCTTGGTGTGCGGGTCGCCGTAGAGGATCAGCTTCATGATACGTGCTCCTTCAGCCACTCGATGCTCATGTCGTGATCGATAAACATGAGTGTCAGCCAACGGTCGCATTCAAGCCCCATGTAGGTGTAGATCAGTTCCATATCATCTTCGGAGAAATCGGTATCCAGAAAAGCATTGATGCCGTCCCTCATATATTTGTGAAACTTTCGATTTCTCCACTTCTGTGAATATGGTTCGGTTTTAAATGCCGCCCGTGAAAGCCACTCCAGCACTTTGGCCTTGATGGCATCTTCCGTTCCGATGTTTTCCAGAATAATATACTGGTTTGTCCTCGGATGGACAATAAGCTCGTTCCGGTCAGTAATATAACTTCCCGGAAAGCACCTCTGGAGCTTGGCAATTGATTTTTCAATGTCGGTCATTTTTTCATCATTCCTTCCATTGCCAGCTGCTCGCACTGCTTTTCAGCTTCCCTTCGCTGCTGGTCATACTCAAACAGCATATCTGCGTATTCTCCGCCCACTCGGCGGATGGCTGTCTCCAGCATCTCCGTCACAAGATCGTGGTACTTGTCCGCGCCCTTGCGGCTGTTCCTTGCAGCTTCACGGGCTTCCCACAGGTCGGCGAGTTTGTCCCGTTTGTCGGCGGTGATCTCGCCGTAGCCGTAGGCATCCTGGATCTGCTCCATGCTTTCCCAGCCTTCCAGCTCAGCAAAAGGGTCAGCTTCAGCCTTTGCCATGCTGCGGGCTTTGGTCTTTTTCTTGACGTACCGGGTCAGACCGTCCTGCAGCACGGCGCGGGCATCGTCCATCGCCTTACGGATGGCCTTGACTTCCCGCTCTTTCTTGAGCTGATCCGGCTGGTTTGCCCATTCAGTCATCAGCTCGGATTTCGTTTTCGGTTTCATGTTCTTCCTCCGTTCTCACAGCTTCCCGAATGCGCAATCTGGAAAGCTCAGCTTTCGCATACCACAGCTGCCAGTTGCCAAACCATCCCTTGTGGAGCAGTTTCCCGCCGTAATAAACAAGTTCCTGCCCCATCAGGTGGTCGAGAGAAACGATGTAAGCGCCGGGCTTGTACCTCATTTGCTCACCCCCACTGTTCAGCCATTGCTTTTGCAATGCCAGGAAAAGTTTTGCTGCGTTCTTTTGAGTGGCCGCGTCCCATCCAATGATTCTTTTCTCGCAATTTTGGTGGCAACGTCGTCATGTAGTCGTACACGTTGTCAGTTTCCTCAAGGATAGGAAGATTTTTAATCCACAGGCAAGTTTTCTTTTGCTCCGGGTGTCCAAACTGCCAAGGATTGATAATCTGATCCGGCTTTCGGTATAGCGTAGACATCACGCACACAGGATTTTCAACCGCTATATGCGGGACATCCGCTTCAATAAATTTCATAAAGAATGCAGCAGCTTCATAGCGTAAGCTGAGTGGTTTTTTCCCCTCCGTGAACCACCGCGCACCAGAAACAGCTAGGTGTGTGCAAGGCGGGTGTGCAATGAGCAAATCCCACTTTCCGACTTCATGCGCCACGCCGTCCATCGTAACGATTTTCCCCCCCTTAATGGCCTTGAGCGCATCACCAAGAATATGCCACTCAGGATGCCCGCCGGACGGCTCCTGAATATCACAGGAGTAGGCTTCGTGGCCTTTTGCACGAAACGCTTTGCACACTTCTTGCGATTCCTCACAAGCAATCAGCACTTTCACCGTTTTCTTCCTCCCATCCATCCCTCTTTGTTGAAATCGTTGCGGTTGATGCGCTCTGCCGCGTGGTTACCGTTGGTGTAGATGCGCTGCGCTTTCAGCTGACGCTTGTACTCGGCGTACTTCGGGCAGCTGTCGTGACAGATCGGGTGCCGGTCGGGGCAGTCTTTGCAGGGTTCAAGTTTTACCATCGGTCTGCACCCCGCTGTTCTCCTTGAGCATGTAACCAATGTGGTTCAGTGTGGTATCCAGCACCTGAACCGTTTGCTCTGCCCTGATTGCGTACGAGTACCCCCAATTTCCGCTCCCGTCCAGCCCGTCTTTCCAGTCGGTCAGGTACTTTTTCATAGATTCCGCGTCAATCACAGGCACTGCCGGTTCATCTTCCAGCACATCCATCGCGTCCATAATCTGACACGCGCGGCATCTTACGCCGTTGTAATTTTCGCAGCCACAGCAATATGCTGCTTTGATTTTTGCGATGGCTTTTTCGCGGTCGATATATTCGCTCATTTTTCAATCTCCTTCCTTGTCAGCTCGCTCGCCCGCAGCCTTGCAGCTTCACGCGGGGCGGTGGTGATATCGGCCTGCGCCTGCTTCAAAAACTCAGCACGGCGGTATGTGAGGTCCGGCATTTCAGCCAGCTCTGCAAGCCCTCCCACGCTCCCGGCATAGGATTTTGCCGCCGGGGGGAGTTGGTCATACAGGGCTTTCAGCTCTTTCTGTCCGTCACTACGCAGCAGCCCGCCCTTTTCATCAATGCCGGTCACCATCGGGAACTTGCGCCAGCTCAAAAATGTCTGTGCCTTGCGTGCCGCTACAGCCAGAGCTTCCCATTCAGCGGACGGGTCAAGACACTGGGAAAGCTGCTTGAAGATGTCGGCCACCGTGACCGGATAAACGCATACCCGGTTTGCCGCCAGAAAAGCCCGCTTGACAGTATCGCCGTCATAGTCGCCAAACTGATACGCCCACACATCGATAGTGGTCTGCATCTCCTCATCGGTCAGTGGCTTGGAACCCAGCTTGTACAGCACAAAATTCATGCGGATCAGCTTTGCCACGTCTTCCCGCGTCATGTCTCAAACCCTCTTTCTCTGTCCATCTTCGCCAGCACCCGTGCAAGCTGGTCGTCTACGGTCTCGGTTGGCTGCTTGCCTCTCGGTCTGGCTTGTCGGCTTTGTTCGTTGGCTTCCACGTCTCCCGGTGTGCGCAGGCCGTCCCGTTTCCAGCCGGACAATATGCCGTTGATGTAGTTCCACGAGCGTTTTCCGGCTTCTGTAGCCTTGTCAATCGCCAGCAGGATCATCTCTGTGCTGTACTCCTGCCTCCACTTCTGCAGCTTGTCCAGCGCAGAGCGTGGGAAGTCCCCAACGGCCTGCTGATAATGCTGGACGATCTTGGAAAGTTCTACGTCAACGGCGGCGGGGGCGGCGCTATTATATATATCCCCGTTAGGGGATATACCATTACCATTTACATTACCATTACCATTTACATTACCATTACCATTTACAGATACAGCCGGATTTGCCGCGTTTTGCTGTTTTTGCTCGTCAAAGTCGGCATTTGCCGGATTTGCCGCGTTTTGCTGACGCTTGCCGTTTGTAACTTCTGCACCTTTACGCCCTGCTGCAGCTCTCTTTTCTCGTTTTTCGTTCCATTTTTTAGAATTTGATTCCACAGCCTCGGACATAAAATCCCACGCCATTTCGAGCTTCTGGTCGTCCTCAAAATTCGGTGGATCGGGGAAATCAAGCAGCGCATCAAAAATCCTGCCTTTTTGCTCCAGAGACAATTTCCGCAATGGCTTTTTCCATGACTTGTAAATGACTATGCTTTTCTGTTCTTCCTCTTTCAACCGCTTTCACCTCCTTTGCACGCCCGTAACGCCAGATAGCACAGCGCTTTGCCGGTCATCAGAACGGCAGGTCGCCGTCGTCGGTGATCTCGTCAAAGTCGTCCGGCTCGCCCTGCGCGTAACCGGCCTGCGGTGCGCTGTGAGAGGCGTTTGCCTGCCGAGTGTAACTTTGCGTCTGCTGGTCGAAACTCTGCACAGCGGGCTTGTCTGCGGCCTTGGAGCCTGCAAAGCTCACATTGTTGGCCACGACCTCGAAAACGGTACGGTTGTTGCCGTTCTTGTCCTGATACTGGCGGGTCTGGATGCTGCCGTCGATGGCGATCAGGCTGCCCTTCTGGAAATACTTGCAGACGAACTCGGCAGTCTGCCGCCATGCGGCAATGTCAATAAAATCGGCCTTGCGTTCCTCGCCCTGACGAACATAGCTGCGGTCGCAGGCGATACGGAAACGGCACACGCTGGTGCCCTGCGTGGTGGTCTTGAGTTCCGGGTCCGCCACAAGGCGGCCCATGATGGCTACAACGTTAAGCATGCGTCAATCCTCCATCTTCTTTCGGCTGCTTTCTGGCGCACTCCATGCAGAGGACACGCCCGTATTTTTTGAAACTGCGGTCGGCTGCCTGTTCGGCGGTCAGCGCAGATTTTCCGTCCTTGGACTTGATGCCAGTGATCTGCTTCCCACAGCAGGCACAGACAGGAGGGGCGGAGGGCTTCTGTGCAGGCCTTGCTGCAGGGGCGCTGTACTTGGTTGCATCTGCGTTCCAATACACGTCTGCACCAATACCAAGCGCCTTACATGCCACGCCCTGGGCGTCCGTGTAGGCTTTTTTATACGCTTCATCGTCTGTGCGCTGGCCGCTTTTCTCGGTGGAGATCAGCATGGACCCGCCAACGCCGGGAATAGGAGCGCTCCAGGCGGTCCCATCGTCCTGCCGGATGTACAGGCAGGTGAAGCAATGCACCATCACCTCGCCGTTGACGCCGGGTTTTTCCTCGAATACTGGCGGGTCGAACTTCCAACCGATGCCCGCCGGGCCGAAAAGCTCGGTCAGCTTCTTGACGCGCCACATGGGGTTGATGTCGGTCATGCCGTTCAGCCGCCCGCCGCTGATCCGCTTCTGCGCTTCCGGCGGGACAGATCGAGATGCCTCATAAATGCTCGTTTTATCCATGCTTATATGCTACATCCTCGCACCCATGCTCACGGCAGCGGGTCTCAAGCGCCACATGCTCAACGTTATAGCCGGTCTGTGCGGCACGGGCCAGATCATGCGCAAATCCGAACTGGCTGGACTGGCACAGAATGACTTCCAGCGCATAGACGGCCCGTCCAAGGGCGGTTGCGGCCTCATTGCACGCCCGTGCCCGGTCGATGGGCTCCGTGCCCATATACATGCTGTTCGGGTGTCTCTTGATCCACGCCAAATCTCCGGCAACGGCTTTCTGCACCTTTCCGCAGGCGCTCACGGCGGCGCCAAGCGCGGCCAGCGCATCCAGGGTCATGTCCAACTGCCACTCCGGCACGTTGAACGCGTAGTTCAGGCAGATTTTGCCTTTTTCACTGCACTGCATAAATATTCACCTCGAATAGATCATGTTGCCCAGGGCGTCCTTGACGTCGATCTGGCTGTATTCACCGGTCTGGATCTGCTCATCTGCCCAGTGCTGGGCGTCCACGCTGGCCTTGACCGGCTCGCCCTCAAAGCATTGCACGTCAATGCTGCAGTGCTCTTTGCGGTGTCCGTAGCAATAGTAAAATGCCACGTCATGCATTGTAAAAACCTCCTGTTTGTGATATCTTTGTGGTGATGGAACTCTGGAACCCCGTCACCTTGTGGCTTGTCCGTGCTGGAACACACTGGCAGGCTGCTTCTTTTTACGCTTGCGACGCTGCGGCAGGCTGTCCACCTCGCTGCGGGGAATGCGTTCCCGCCGGATGGTGTACTTGACGTGTCGGCTTCCGTCGTGCAGCCAGTGGCTCACCGCGATGGCAAAGCTGCCGGAGCTGGAATACCCCAGCCGTCGGGCGCACATTGCCGCCGTGCCGGATGCTACCAGATCTCCGGTCTTGGCATCCCAGACGGTGTACCACATGACATGGTGGACAGTGTCAGGCATACGTGATCTCCCCGGACTCCTCTTGCAGCATCTCCCACACGTTGTCCATTTCTTCGGCGCACATCTCCCAGACGTTTGCCCGTGCGGAGTATCCGGCCCGGACAACAATGTCGTCTGAGGCTTCGGCTTCTCGCCTGCAGCGTTCGGCAAGCCGCGTGTAGGATTTGACTTTGCCCTCAACGTACTCTTTGGCCGTCATCATGCCCCACGCTCCTGATTCTCCGGATATTCCGGGTTGCGGGCGTGGGCACGGTTGATCTTGCCGTACTTGCGCCGCTTTGCGGCTCTCTCCCTGTCCTCTGCGGCAAAGCCCAGACGAGCCAGCAGAACAGCGGCCAAAATCAGCGCCAGCGACACCGCAAACAGTGTGCTGGAGATATATCCGGTGGTCTGCGCGGTGCCCTCTGCACCCATAGCTGCGCCCATTCCAACGCCGCCAAAAACGACAGCCAACCAGTAGTAAGTAGTAGATTTGAGTTTCATTCTTTCGGATCCTCCTTTGTGTAAACCTTTTCGAGCTTGTAAAAGTCCTTCACCCACGCCACAAATCCGGCACGAGAAATCAACGGAGCCGCATTGTCCGTGCCAACGGATGGCACCGCCCACTGGGGAAAGCTACCCGCCTGAATCATCGCCTTTAAATTTGGCTCACTCACCGAAATGTTGTTATCACGCATGATCTGGCAGCACTCTGCGATTCCCATGCTCGGCTTCATTATCGTCCACCTCCTTTTTTGTTCTCAGCTGCCGTTTCAGCCGGATATGCTCCAACCGCTCCGGCTGCCTTGCATCCCAGCGCTGTTCAAGCCAACGCTTGTTGTAGTGCTTCTTCACGGTGCAGCCTCCACAAACTCGCCATTTTTGAGGGTGTACCAGGTGTTCTCTTTGATAACGGCTCCGTCAACCTTTGCCATTTTGGCCAGCAACATATTGCCGTCATCATCGTACTCGGTCAGCACCAGATAGCAGCCCAGTGCGCCGCACGCCTTACCGCAAGCACCGTTTACAACGGCAATGCTATCTTTTCCGTCTGCTTTTGCGTTGCAATAAGCCCCAGTGGCTGCCGCCGTGCTGTAATTGCCGCTGGAACCAGCCGTGCTGTAATTGCCGCTGGAACCAGCCGTACTGGAATCGCCGCTGGAACCCGCCGTGCTGTAATTGCCGCTGGAACCAGCCGTGCTGTAATAGCCGCTGGAACCCGCCGTGCTGAAATTGCCGCTGGAACCCGCCGTACTGGAATCGCCGCTGGAACCCGCCGTACTGGAATCGCCGCTGGAAAAAGGTTCTTTGCCCTTCACCCGATTAAAAACAGCATTCACTGTAGCTTTTACCAGCCATGCAAAATTCACCTCACCTTTCACCGTCAGCTCAGTGCAGGCCAGCTTACTGTCCTCTTCGCTTTTATCCACGTTCCCGCCGCACTCGACCTCAAAAAAGCGCGGGCCATCCTTCAACGGGTAGTAGTGCAGCACATCCAGCGGGTTCTCGCAGGCGTGCATACCAGCGTGGCAGCAGTCGGCCTTGCCCTCATGGTAGGTCTTGCCCACCTCATACTGCTTGCCACGGCACTGCATATTTTTGTCCATGGCCTTGTAGGCGATGATCTTTTCACTCATGCTCATAACCTTCCTTTATTGGTGTGTTTCTTTTGTGCAGGCATGGTCAGCGCCTCACTTCTTAGAGCTGCAAAAGCTGCCAATGAGCAAGAGCGCGATCCACGCCGCCGTTCCGGCGGCCCAGGTGAACGTCCAGTGCATCAATGCGCAGATGGCCCACACGGCGGCGCAGGTAACGCCCCACGAGATGCCCAGAAGGACGGCAAACGCGATGATGGTCGCCAGTGCTTCACCCATTGTTCCGCGCCTCCTTTGCGGCTCTCTCAGCTGCCTGTGCCGCTGATTCCGTGCACCACTTGCCAGCCGGGGCGGTCTTGCGGGGGTCATCCTGGGCTGTTGCAGCTTCGTCTTCTTCCAGAAGCTGCTTCAAATCTTCCTGCATCCAGTGGTAAATGCTGGCCTTCTCCGAAGCGTTTTCCTCTTCTTTGGTAGGCGTCTTGCCGAGCATAGTACGAAATGCACCGCCAGCGACCTTAACCATAGCCTGCTGCTCCAACACGTTGTACTTGCCAATCAGCTGGCAAACCTTATCGCGCATCGTGGTTTTCATAAAGATCCTCCCTGCATCAATGACGCATGACAATGTTGGACGAATGAACCAGATAGGTCACACCGTCAATCACAACCTGAAGCTGGTCGCCTTCATAGTCGCACCAGCTTTCGACATTCCCCTCGACAATCGTTCCGTCGGGCATTTTCAGCTGCGCCCAGCTGTATTCATAGGTCAGGTCAATAACCTGCTTATTGCATCCGGCCATCAGCAAAACGCTTGCCAATACGGACGCTACACCAACAATAGCTTTTTTCATGCTTGCTCCTCCTTTACCGTTCATGCAGTTCAGTGTCATGTTACGCCACCCCGTCCTGGTTATGCTGCCGGGCGGCAAGCTCCATCTGCTCCACGCTCTGCTTGCGCTCCACGCTGGGCAGCATTCCCACAGCCTTGAGCTGCTCATAAATGAACCGCTGGCCCGCTTCCGTCCAAACGGTGGTGTTCTTGGTGTCCCACTCGCCGGTGCTCTTGTGCTGGAACGGCGTGGATTTGCGGTTTTTGGTGTAGCCTTTTCCACTATACTTTGCGTATAACACCCACTGCCCGTCGCTGGTCTTGTACTGGATCTTCAGGCCGTGAAGGATGCTGTTGAGCTTCTCGGCGCTCAGGCCGTAATCCTTGGCAAGGCTGGTAGTGGTGCGGCAGTTCTTGCCCACGCACACCGCCCGGGCATACTCTGCATCCGGCTTCAGGTCGTTGTTCTCGGCCAGAAGCTGGCGGTTGGCGGCCTTGAGCTGGTCGTTCTGCCTCTGGGCGATCAGCACCGCACGGCGCATGACCGCTTCCGGGCTGTTCCACTGCGCCTCCACGGCCAAGAAATATTGCCGCGCCTGCTTGCCTCGTTCGTTGCGCTGGATCATGCACAGCTCTTTGGCCATTTGGATGGTAAGCTGGTGGTCGGTGCTGCGTCCACCGTTTACTAAATTTTTAGTAAGCGACACATAATCGACATTTTCGGCAAATCCGTAGGCGGTCATGTTGTTAAACCAGTCATTATATCTGGATTTGATGCCAAGAAACTCGTGCAGCTCCCGGCCGCTCACCGTGGGGCGCTCCGGGTTGTCGTAGCTAATAGGGATGAGATTGCTTAATTCGCTCATGCCGTTTTGTCCTCCTTTTCCTTAATGATCTCGCTGACGGCAGTTTCCATCTTTTCCCGAATGCCGGGAGGGTTGCGCTTGCTGTTCAAAATCAGTGAACAGTAGCTTCTCGAAAATCCAAGATGCTTTGCTACGTCGTCTACTGTAATCTGGTTGTTGTGCATCCGGCCTACTAAACGGCCTGTCCATTTTTCAGGCACTTTCACACCTCCTTTAAAACGTAAGTTGAAACATAATTGACAACGGCGCACCGATTTGCTATACTGTTCAAGGCTCCTAGTTAAACTGATTCAAAAGGAAGGTGATTTCATTGACCCAACTTTTGAGCCAGCCAGTTCCAGACACGAGCAAGTGCGTGAAGCGCTAGGGCTTACAAGGCGGTGCCGACCCGCCAAAGGAAGCGGCGTACCCATAGCCCTGCAAGTTGTTTTTGCAGCCCAGGCGTTACTTTTACGCCGCGCATGGCGCAAAAGACGTGCAAACGCGCATGTTTGCATTACCGCCGGGGTGCAAGTGCGTTCTGGTGACAAATCGGTGAAAAGTCTGTCTGTGAAACAACCGCAGGCAGATTTTTTCTTATCGCCGTGTCAAATACCAGTTGAAAAAGTTTACAAAGTGTGTTACTATGTAGTTGCAGAATACAAGTAAAAACAGCTTAGGCGGGTTCCCGCCGGGGCTTTGTGTTTTGTTAACTATTTCAACTGACAAGAGCATTATACAGCTAGCAAAGTTAGTTGTCAACATTTTTTACTAACTTTGCTAGCTTTCGTGGATATGCACAGAAACGGAGTGCTGTTATGAGCATTTTTTACGAAAACTATTTGAAGCTGTGTGCTGCTCGACAAGAATCTCCAACTGCCGTGTCGAAAAAAATAGGTCTTTCCAATGCGGCAGCAACTGGATGGAAAAAAGGAAAGAAGCCCTCAGAAGTGACGTTAGAAAAGTTAGCTGTCTATTTTGGCGTTGCACGGGAGGACTTGACCGGCGAAGAGCAAAAAGAAAAGCTCAATACCTTAGATGGCATTGAGCTTGAAAAATTGTCACCAGCCCGCCGGGCTCTGCTGGAAGCGCTGGATGGCATGGATGACGAAAACATTATGAAAATTGTTCGGATTGCTCAGGCAGTTAAAAAGGAGTTGCCGGAATGAGCTTGCATCTTGATCGGAAGGAACTGAAACTGTTGCGGGCCTTGGATAAAGCATATCCTGGCGGAATAGAGCGCACTTCGGATCTGCTGGAATCATCCAGCAGGTTGGAAGATATGGGGCTTGCAGAGGTCTCAACAGTCGGCGCGTTCAAATCCGGTGTCAGAATCACGACGGCAGGCAAACAATATGTCCGGGAGGAAAAAGCAAACCGGCGCTCCCTCTTGGGCAAGATAGCTGTTGGAATCGTCACTTTGATTCTGATTCCGGTTCTGGTAAATCTGGTTTCTGATTATGTTCTGCCTGCTTTTTTTCAGGCAAAAGCCAGCTGACCCATCCAAACAGGTCATCCCGGAAAAATCGCCAGATTCGATGCTGGTTTTTGGGCTTGTACCAGTTTCCGTTCTCGTCCTGCTTTAAAATGTTCAGTCTACAATACAGCATAAAACCTCCGAATGACTTCTTGAAGCTGGTTTTCGGATAACGAAAGAATCTCACTGATGGCAAGATGCACAAGCTTGTCGTGCGACTCTTTTTCTTCCATTGTATCACATTTTGCAAACTTTGTGCTAGTTTCTTGCACTTTATTTTCCCCCTTTGGCATTTTCATTGATAACTTAGCTTTTTCGGCAGCTGGTCGGCTGCCTATTTTTGTATGTGTGAGGTGCTTATTATGGCAAATATCTGTCCTGTCTGCGGCGGCAAGCTGGGCCTTCTGAACCGTGAGAAAAGCGCGGACGGCTTGATTTGCGCCAGCTGTAGCAACTTTTTCTTTTCAAAATTGGGCATCCGGGCAGCAAAGCAACCGACAGTTGCCCTTGCGGACTACTGGGCTACACTGGAACAGCGTCGGAAGGTGTTCAAAGAAACCGATTCCATCTATGATGGTGACGCACTCTTTGTGTCGATTGACAAACCAAACCGGCTGTTTTGCATTGGACACCGCAGTGGTGATAAAGGCCCTCGCCTGATCTACAGCTTTGATGAAGTCGCCGGTTATGAATCTGACGCGCCTGACGATCTGACGGTGACAGAGACAAAGGGTGGTATTGGCCGTGCCGTGATTGGTGCAGCCGTTGCCGGGCCTGTGGGTGCGATCGTGGGCGCTACCACCGCTAAAACAGAGACCCGCAAGGGTCGCAGTAAAGAGAACGTGTCTATCCACTTTGCGCTTCCACTAGGTGAAAGCAACTTGCCGACAACGGTTTATCCAGGCGGAATGACTGCGTTTCTCAAGAGTTGCAAAGGCTCTCCAGAACAGCCGTGGGGCACCGCTCCGGCTGCCCCCAGCTCCGCCGATGAACTTTTGAAGTTTAAGCAGCTACTGGATATGGGGGCCATCACGGAAGCGGAGTACAACGCAAAGAAATCTCAGTTGCTTGGCCTGTAAAC
>ERZ773111.1053-NODE-1053-length-14492-cov-56.187643_pt1 | contig 14492 bp, 10 predicted proteins | sample MGYA00580567_ERZ773111 | MGnify/ENA primary metagenome ERZ773111 (study PRJEB29015, sample SAMEA2737875) | human gut metagenome | biome: human gut; feature: human-associated habitat; material: faeces | place: China | collected 2012 ...
TTTACATCTTCCCTGAGATTATAGAATGCCGTATCAACAAGAGCCTCGATCGTTTGTTTATCAACAATTTTAATAAACTCTTCGTATACTTGCTTTTGCGTCTTATGGCTGCCCAGCGCCCATGAATACTCATGTTCTTTTAAAACCAGTATGGCCCTTAACAGACAATAGCCATCGCCATCTACTGGAGCGTATTTTAATCCATAAGTTTTATTAATTTCACTCTGAATAAAAGATATACCAGACAAATCAATACCAGAATCTAAATCAGATATTCCCGGAGTATTTATCCATTCTGGCTGGATACTCATATTTTCATCATCTAAACAATACTCAGAAAAAACATCATCACACAAGCTTTCAATAAATTTTATAAAATTAAGCCAACAATAACCTTTAAAATCTGCGATAGTCTCTGAACTTCTGTACGGCAATGATATAATAACAAGCTCTCTCTCTTGAGAATATTTTATAGTATATGTAAAACCTCCTGAAACTCCTGAATAAATTTTCGTATCTTTAGCATGCAATGTTTTCAAAAATGAAGATAAATCATTATCATTTTGCATTTCATATAATTGTTTTTCTAGCGATTCACATTCCAGACATGGAATATCCTCTTCATTTACTTTACGTCTGAGTTCATTGTACAACCGCATAAAACACACCAGTGTATTTTCAAAAAGCGTGATTGAATATGTTTGATTTTTTTCGTACTCATTTTTTATATCGTTCCAGGCTTGTTTCAAATAATTATTTGCAGTGCAACTAATTCCATGTATATTACCCATATATAGCGCCTATAAAATTTAATAAATAATGACGCCCCAGTTAAACTTAAAGTGCCTGTTTCAACTATCAAAAATCGCTCACCCTTTTTCACCTGTTTAAAATATGTTCAACACCCCACCTTGAGGCGACCTCCTCTCCGCGATGATTTCAATAACATATTCTGTGTTGGCATATGAAATTTTGAGGATTACCCTACACTTATAGGAGTTACCTTACAGGGGTTCCTTCAATTTGTGTTGATTTACGCGAGATAACGCTATGGAATTAAAGGATTATTACGCCATCATGGGCGTGAAACCGACGGACGATCTCAAGACAATCAAGACCGCCTATCGTCGACTGGCCCGCAAATACCATCCTGATGTCAGCAAAGAACCGGATGCCGAAGCCCGCTTCAAAGAGGTTGCAGAAGCCTGGGAAGTGTTGAGTGATGAACAACGTCGCGCTGAGTATGATCAGATGTGGCAACATCGCAACGATCCACAATTTAGCCGTCAGTTCCAGCATGGAGACGGTCAGAGTTTTAACGCCGAAGATTTTGACGATATCTTCTCGTCAATTTTCGGTCAGCATACCCGCCAGAGCCGTCAACGCCCCGCCACACGCGGCCACGATATTGAAATCGAAGTGGCGGTATTCCTCGAAGAAACGCTTACTGAGCATAAGCGTACCATCAGCTATAACCTGCCGGTTTATAACGCCTTTGGCATGATCGAACAGGAAATCCCGAAAACGCTGAATGTGAAGATCCCGGCGGGCGTCGGCAATGGTCAACGCATCCGCCTGAAAGGCCAGGGGACGCCTGGCGAAAATGGCGGCCCGAATGGCGATTTGTGGCTGGTGATTCATATTGCACCACATCCGCTGTTTGATATTGTCGGCCAGGATCTGGAAATTGTGGTTCCGGTTAGCCCGTGGGAAGCGGCGCTGGGTGCTAAAGTCACCGTTCCAACACTGAAAGAAAGCATTTTGCTGACTATCCCGCCTGGCAGCCAGGCCGGGCAACGATTGCGCGTTAAAGGCAAAGGTCTGGTGAGCAAAAAACAGACCGGCGATCTGTATGCGGTACTGAAAATCGTGATGCCGCCGAAACCGGATGAAAACACTGCCGCGCTGTGGCAGCAACTGGCAGACGCCCAGTCGTCTTTTGATCCACGTAAAGATTGGGGGAAAGCATGATGGCTAATGTTACGGTGACTTTTACTATTACCGAATTTTGCCTGCATACCGGCATCTCTGAAGAGGAGTTGAATGAAATTGTCGGTTTGGGGGTGGTTGAACCGCGTGAGATCCAGGAAACAACCTGGGTATTTGACGACCATGCCGCCATCGTGGTGCAACGCGCAGTACGCCTGCGTCATGAACTGGCTCTGGACTGGCCTGGGATCGCGGTGGCGCTGACGTTAATGGATGATATTGCGCACCTGAAGCAGGAAAACCGCCTGCTGCGCCAGCGGCTTTCCCGGTTTGTAGCTCATCCGTGATGTGTGTTTGCCGGATGCGATGACGCATCTTAACCGGTCTACAAAGATTACAGTTCCTGTGGGCCGGATAAGACGTTCACGCCGCATCCGGCAACTGCGCCATAATGCCTGATGCGACGCTAAACGCGTCTTTTCAGGCGCACAAACGACGTTATCTGTTTTGGTGGTCGCACTCCACTAACACCAGCAATAACTGGCTTAGTGCCGCGTAAAAACCAAAGCTGTCATACTGTCGACAACGCGCAGCAAACTCCGGTAACCAGCGCCACAGCGCCGTCAGTGTTTTTTGCCGCAAACTGTCGATTCTTCGCGCAGGAACGGTCCCCTCTCCCAGCGAAAAATGCAGATGACTCAACAACTCGAGATAGATCGCCAGATGATCTGCCGGTTCGTTGAAATTGCCGCTGGTTTCCATCCCTGCCTCAACTAACAAGCGTTTAATCTCTTGCTCGTCCTGTTTGTAGGCCGATGCATACGGCAGCGCCGCTTGTTTGTCGGTCATCAGAAACAGGCCGCAAAAGTCCGCGGCCAGTTCCAGACGGGCATCGTCACGTACTGTCAGCGTGGCAATACGGTTTTCCAGCTCGTTCACCGCCGCAGTGAGCGGCGGTTCGCTTTTCAGCAACGAAAACCATTCAGCCATCTGCGCACTGGCGATTTGCGTCAGTTGTTCATCGTCCAGTTCACGGGAGAACAACTGCGCCAGCCAGGCGTAAACACAGGCAATCTGTTGTGCTGTCAGCGTGGTCATGATTTCACCTGCGACGCGGGAACATATTCGCACTGCGCCACCATCTCCACGGGGCCGTTAAACGCCGTCACCTGCTCCACTGTTCCGTTGTACTTCTCAATTTCCACCAGCGTAGTGTGCGCACTGGTCGCCTGCGCCAGCTGCGAAGTACCGATGTCGATGGTCAGCACGTTGGGGTTACCGTATTTGCACAGCGCACCAGGCTCGCCGCCTTTATCTGGATCGTACCATGCCCCTTCGTGAATTCGCGCCACGCCGGGTGCATAGCGGTCAGAAACTACTGCTCCTGCCAACACCTGACCGCGAGCGTTAAATACGCGTACCACATCACCGTTACGAATACCGCGCGCGCTGGCATCCTGCGGGTTAATGAACACTGGCTCTTTACCCGCTACCGTATATTGCTGACGCAGCGTTTCCGACTCACATAACTGCGAGTGAAGTCGGAAATCCGGATGCACAGATTGCAGATGCAACGGATACGTCTGCGAGCCAGGCCCACCGTGGGAGCGTTCGATTTTCTCAAACCACATCGGATGCCCCTGACAATCGTCGTAGTTCATATCGGCGATGGTTTTCGAATAGATCTCAATCAGGCCACTCGGCGTGCCCAGCGGTTCGAGATCCGGATCTTCGCGGAATGCCTGGTGGCGAACAAACATCTGCGGATGGTCAAACTCGACGTACTCTTTGTTATTCCAGAAGTCATCAAACGCTGGCAGATGAACGCCGCGTCCTTTGCCTTGCTGTACACCTTCCTGCCAGATGTGTTTCAGCCAGCCCATTTCGTCCAGCCCTTCGGTAAAGGCTTCTTCGCGATTAAAGCGACGGCACAGCTCGCGGAAAATATCAAAGTCGTTGCGCGCCTCGAACTGCGGCGGCACGACCTGTTTCATGGCGATAATGCCACGGTTGGAGTGGTTGCCGTACTGGTCGAGATCGTTACGCTCAAACTGCGTGGTCGCAGGCAGCACGATATCGGCAAAGCGGCAAGTTGAGGTCCACTGGTTATCTATGGCGATAACCGTTTCCAGCTTGCGCCAGCCTTCAATAATGCGGTTGATCTGCTGATGGCGATGGAATGGGTTAGTTCCGGCAAAAATACACATTTTCAGCTGCGGCAGTTTTACCGATTTACCGTTCCAGTTGATCACTTTCCCCGGTTCGAGGATCGCATCGATAAAACGGGCAATCGGAATTGTGCTGCTGTAGCCTTTGTAGTCACTGTTGTCGTGAACAGGCGGAATCGACGTAGAGCCGGAGAAACCACTCAGAATAACGCCTTTACGCCCCGGCGTGCCTGCGCCGTTATAGTGCCAGCCAAAACCAAAGCCACCACCTGGCAGGCCAATTTGCCCCAGCATCGCCGCCAGAACCACAATCATCCACGCCCACTGTTCACCGTGCTGCATACGCTGCACGCACCAGCCAGCAATAATTTGCGTTCTGTTCGCCGCCATCTGCCGCGCCAGCCCACGAATGGTTTCGGCATCAATGCCGGTCAGTTTTTCAGCCCATGCGGCATCTTTCGGCTGACCGTCTTTCTCACCCAGCAGGTACGGCAGGAACTGCTCAAAACCTACACAGTAGTTAGCGAGGAAGTTTTTGTCGTACAGGTTTTCACTGTACAGCGTATACGCCAGCGCCAGTTGCAGCGGCACGTCAGTTTGCGGGTTAACCGCAATGTGCTTCACATGCTCGCGTCCCAGATACTCATGGGTGGATGTAACAACCGGATCGATGCTAATGACCTCAATTTCACCGGCGGCGACTTTCGCTTTCAACTGCGCGTAATATTCATAAACATCGTGATCCGGGCACCACCAGTTCGCTTGCTGGTTTTTCAGCAAATCGGAGCCCCACAGCACAATGGTTTTGCTGTTCTGCAATACCAGCGGCCAGGAGGTTTGCTGTTCATACACTTCCATTGAGCCAACCACGCGCGGCAGGATCACCTGCGCAGCACCGGTAGAGTAATCTCCGCCCGTACCAACGCTATTACCATGCAAGGCAATAGCTTTCGCCAGCATCCCCGAAGCGTTATGGAACATCCCCGTCGATTGCCAACCACTGGCGGTCAGCAAGGCACTCGGCCCGTGAGTTTTCTGCACGCGTTCCAGTTCTTCATAGAACATGTCGAGGGCTTCATCCCAGCTCACGCGCACAAAACGGTTATCACCGCGCTGGGAGGTGTCGCTCAGATGGCGCTTACGCAGCCAGTCCACGCGTACCATCGGATAACGAATACGTGCCGCGTTGTGTACGTGATCCGGCAATCCGGCAATCATTTTCGACGGATATTTATCCAGTTCGAACGGTTTTACCGCCACAAAGCGACCATCCTTCACCGTCGCGCGGATAGCCCCCCAGTGCGACCCGGTAAGAATGCCCTCTTTCGAGATGACAGCCTCAGTCGCCGCTTGCGCCGCAGTTGCACGGCGCGGCGTTAACAATGACGGCCCCAGCATCCCGGCGACGGTTAAGCCGCCGAGTTGTGCCAGAAAACGCCGACGTGATGCCTGAAAGAGATCGTTATTGTTCATTATTTTTCTTCCTTCTTATCGCCGTGAGCCTTACCTGCGGTGTCAGACGCATTCATTTGCAGATATTTCAACAAAGTGCGTTCTTCACGTTTATCGAGACTGGTAAAGCCAATCATGCCGTTGAGCGTGCCGATCCAACCGTTAGCGTCAAAGTGGGCGATTTCCGGTGCGCCGTGGCACTGGTTACAGGTGCCGTTGTACAACGAATCCGCATAGGCCCAGATCGGTTTGATATCGTTCACCATGTCGCCTTTCTTCATCCATGCGGTGGCCTGCAACTTGCTCCACTCGGTATTGGTGTCGGCAACGGTGGTTTTCTCCAGCGTTTTCACCTGCTGCTGCACATCACCACGAATCGAGGCAACAAAGATGCGTTTACCTGGGAATTGGGTGAGTACACGCTGACGTCCGGCGCTTTCCGTCCAGCCGGTAATTTCAATTTGCAGCCAGTCGCCGTCACGTTTAAGGACTTTCACTTCCGAAGCAGGCAGCAGAGAACCAGAGGCTTCTTTATCGCCTTTCGCCGCATAAATTGGCTTAATATCAATAGAGTACAGCGTGTCACCACTGTCATTAGCACTGGCGCGAAGCTCATCGAACTGCTTACGGAAGCCGCTACTCATATCCGGTAACTGGTGGGCAATACCTTTATGACAGTCGATGCAGGATTGATTATCTTTCGCTGCCACCTTCATCTGACGTGCCGCTTCAGGATGCTGCTTCGCATGATCCATCGCATCGTAGTTATGGCAGGAGCGGCAAGTTGCCGAGTTGTTTTCTTTCATTCGCGCCCATTCACGCTCGGCAAGTTCCGCGCGTTTGGCTTCGAATTTTTCAGGTGTATCAATGGAGTGAGCAATAAAGGTCTGGTAGATATCATTGCTCGCTTCCAGTTTGCGCTTCACCATGCCTGGAATATCCGGCGGGATATGACAGTCATGGCATTCAGCTCGCACGCCGGAGGCGTTCTGGAAATGCACCGACTGTTTATATTCTTCATACACCGGTTGCATACTGTGGCAACTGACACAAAATTCGGTTGTGCTGGTGACTTTGATCCCAACGTGTGGCAATACAATCAGCGCAATGCCAATCACAATCCCAATTGCGACCAGCGCCAGTACCGACCAACGAGCACTGGGTCGGCGTAGCGCGTTCCAGAGTTTCCGCATAATAGCCCCTGTAAAATTATGGTTTAGTGAAGCGATCTTAATGAGCAAATATGAACAGCGGCACTGGTCAGGATGAACGGCTTACGGCAGAATATGAACAGATATGAACAGAATGAGTAAAACCCTCTGATGCCACATCACATTGTTATTGTTGAAGATGAGCCGGTTACCCAGGCGCGATTACAATCTTACTTCACTCAGGAGGGGTATACCGTTTCCGTTACAGCGAGCGGTGCCGGGCTGCGGGAAATTATGCAGAATCAGCCGGTAGATTTAATTCTGCTGGATATCAACTTACCCGATGAAAATGGCCTGATGTTAACCCGCGCCCTGCGAGAACGCTCAACGGTGGGGATTATTCTGGTTACCGGACGCAGCGATCGGATTGACCGTATTGTTGGGCTGGAAATGGGCGCAGACGATTACGTCACCAAACCGCTGGAACTGCGCGAACTGGTAGTACGGGTGAAAAATCTGCTCTGGCGAATCGACCTCGCGCGACAAGCTCAACCGCACACTCAGGACAACTGCTATCGCTTTGCCGGTTATTGCCTGAATGTGTCGCGCCATACGCTGGAGCGGGATGGCGAGCCGATTAAACTGACCCGCGCAGAGTATGAAATGTTGGTGGCATTTGTGACGAATCCGGGCGAAATTCTCAGCCGTGAACGTCTGCTACGTATGCTTTCTGCGCGTCGGGTGGAAAACCCTGACCTGCGCACCGTCGATGTGTTAATTCGTCGTTTACGTCATAAACTCAGCGCGGATTTACTGGTGACGCAACATGGTGAAGGTTATTTCTTAGCCGCTGATGTGTGCTGATAAAAATAGACCGGACGAAATCCCCCCGGTGACAGCGAGCGGCGGATATGTTCTCGGTCGGCATTTTTCGGCGTCAGAACTAAAATCGGTGGGCTGACATTATCAGACACCGATTGCCCCTGTAATTGCCTGATGGCCTGCTCAACTGCCAGTTCCCCCTGCCAGACCATTTGATCGCTGGCAGCCATAATCACTCTTCCCCGCTTCAGCCCGCGATACACCTGATGTGAAAGATAAAACGACACCACGGTAAGCGGCGTTTTCAGGTTACGCCCTTCCCCCATTGCCGCCTCTGCCGCAATGGCCGTTCCGGCAACGACGTCGATTTCTGGATGGCGTTCCAGCATCTCCTGCAACAGGTTACGCTGGATTTCAATATCGTTATCACCAAGCGCAATATCAACAATACGCACCGGGCTTCCGGCAATGGCTGCGCGAAAACCCTCGACCATCTCCTTACTGCCCCCGGCGTTATCGGGTCCGGGCATCAACAGCACATTCAGTGGTTTACCGTGCGCCCATTGCACCAGATATCGCCCCGGTTGATAGCCCATCTGAAACCAGGGCACACCAACGCGGCTTTTCACCTGGGGAGCATCAATAGCATTTACCAGTTCGATCACCGGCAGACTTGCTACCTGCTTTTGCAGGTCGGGAAATGAGGTCGTGCTACTACCGAGCAAAATGGCCTCTGCGCCCCACTGTTTACACTGGTCGATTTGTGCTTGCTGGGTAGCCAACTGGCTGTAGCCGCCTGCCTCCAGCACTTTTAAATCCACACCGTAGCGGCGAGCAGCCTCCTGCATACCATAGTTCAACGATAACCAATATGAATCTTTCAGGCTGGGATAAAGCGCGCACAGTTTCCATGCGCGTTTGGCTTTAAGCGGCGTAGAGGCTTGCACCGTGAAATGCTGCGCATCATGCCAGCGCAACAGGTTATCAGCCGAAAATGCCGGCAACATGAAAAGGGAAAGAAGTAAAAATAGCAGTACGCGCATGATAGCCTCATCAATAATAAGGCTTTATGCTAGATGCATTCCGCTTTGCGACTCAACCTTTTTCACCTAAAGTGCACCGACCGTGAATTTAACCCTGACCCGAAGACTCTGGATGGGCTTTGCCCTGATGGCGCTGTTAACCCTGACCAGTACCCTGGTGGGATGGTACAACCTGCGCTTTATCAGCCAGGTGGAAAAAGACAACACTCAGGCATTGATTCCTACCATGAATATGGCGCGCCAGTTGAGCGAAGCCAGCGCCTGGGAACTTTTCGCCGCGCAGAACCTGACCAGTGCCGATAACGAAAAGATGTGGCAGGCGCAGGGGCGAATGCTCACCGCACAAAGCCTGAAGATTAATGCGTTGCTGCAAGCGTTACGGGAACAAGGTTTTGATACCACCGCTATTGAACAACAGGAGCAGGAGATCTCCCGTTCGTTACGTCAGCAAGGGGAACTGGTGGGGCAGCGTTTGCAACTGCGCCAGCAACAACAGCAACTCAGTCAGCAGATAGTCGCTGCCGCCGATGAGATCGCACGCCTGGCGCAAGGTCAGGCGAATAATGCGACAACTTCCGCTGGAGCGACCCAGGCCGGGATTTACGATTTGATCGAACAAGATCAGCGTCAGGCTGCTGAAAGTGCACTCGATCGGCTGATTGATATCGATCTTGAGTATGTTAACCAGATGAATGAACTGCGCCTTAGCGCTCTGCGGGTGCAGCAAATGGTGATGAATCTGGGGCTGGAGCAGATCCAGAAAAATGCACCAACGCTGGAAAAGCAGCTCAATAATGCGGTGAAAATTCTGCAACGTCGGCAAATACGCATTGAAGATCCGGGTGTTCGTGCGCAGGTCGCAACAACGTTAACTACCGTTAGCCAATATAGCGATTTGCTGGCGCTGTATCAGCAGGACAGTGAAATCAGCAATCACCTACAAACTCTCGCACAAAATAACATCGCCCAGTTCGCGCAGTTTAGTAGCGAAGTCAGTCAGCTGGTCGACACCATTGAGCTGCGTAATCAGCACGGACTGGCGCATCTGGAAAAAGCGAGTGCACGCGGGCAATACAGCCTGTTATTGCTGGGGATGGTTTCACTTTGCGCACTGATTCTGATCCTCTGGCGCGTGGTTTATCGCTCAGTCACGCGTCCACTTGCCGAACAAACGCAGGCGCTGCAACGGCTGCTGGACGGTGATATTGACTCCCCTTTCCCGGAAACCGCTGGCGTACGGGAGCTGGATACCATCGGGCGGCTGATGGATGCGTTTCGCAGCAATGTTCATGCACTGAATCGCCACCGCGAACAGCTGGCGGCGCAGGTCAAAGCGCGTACAGCTGAATTGCAGGAACTGGTGATAGAACACCGACAGGCACGGGCGGAAGCAGAAAAAGCCAGCCAGGCAAAATCGGCGTTTCTGGCGGCGATGAGCCATGAGATCCGCACACCGCTGTACGGTATTCTCGGCACTGCTCAACTGCTGGCAGATAACCCCGCACTTAACGCCCAGCGTGATGATTTGCGGGCAATTACTGACTCTGGTGAATCGTTGCTGACCATCCTCAACGATATTCTCGATTATTCCGCTATCGAAGCAGGTGGCAAGAATGTTTCGGTCAGCGATGAGCCCTTTGAACCGCGCCCGCTGCTGGAAAGTACCCTGCAATTAATGAGCGGACGGGTGAAAGGTCGCCCGATTCGCCTGGCAACGGCAATTGCCGATGATATGCCGTGCGCGTTAATGGGCGATCCACGACGTATTCGTCAGGTTATAACCAACCTGTTGAGCAACGCCCTGCGTTTTACTGACGAAGGGTACATTATCCTGCGTAGTCGCACTGATGGCGAGCAATGGCTGGTCGAAGTGGAAGACAGCGGCTGCGGTATTGATCCCGCGAAACTGGCAGAAATCTTCCAGCCATTTGTGCAGGTAAGCGGCAAACGCGGCGGCACCGGGCTGGGGCTGACTATCAGTAGCCGTCTGGCCCAGGCGATGGGCGGCGAACTGAGCGCCACCAGCACGCCGGAGGTTGGAAGCTGTTTTTGTTTACGCTTGCCGTTACGTGTTGCCACGGCACCCGTGCCAAAAACAGTCAATCAGGCGGTGCGTCTTGACGGTTTACGTTTGCTGTTAATTGAAGATAACCCGCTAACCCAGCGAATTACCGTTGAGATGCTGAACACCAGTGGTGCGCAGGTTGTTGCTGTTGGCAATGCCGCGCAGGCTTTAGAGACACTGCAAAATAGCGAACCGTTTGCTGCCGCACTGGTGGATTTTGATCTGCCGGATGTCGACGGCATTACGCTTGCCCGACAACTGGCACAGCAATATCCGTCGCTGGTTTTGATTGGCTTTAGCGCCCATGTCATTGACGAAACGCTGCGCCAGCGTACCAGTTCATTATTCCGCGGGATTATCCCTAAACCGGTGCCGCGTGAAGTGCTCGGTCAGTTACTGGCGCACTATCTCCAACTGCAAGTCAATAACGATCAATCGCTGGATGTATCGCAACTCAATGAAGATGCTCAGTTAATGGGGACGGAGAAGATCCACGAATGGCTGGTATTATTTACACAACATGCCCTGCCGCTTCTCGATGAAATCGACATTGCCCGCGCCAGTCAGGATAGCGAGAAAATAAAGCGTGCCGCGCATCAGCTAAAAAGCAGTTGCTCGAGTCTGGGAATGCGTATCGCCAGCCAGCTATGCGCACAACTGGAGCAGCAGCCATTATCTGCCCCCCTTCCACACGAAGAAATTACACGCAGTGTTGCCGCTCTGGAAGCATGGTTGCATAAGAAAGACCTGAACGCGATTTGAATCAATATCAGCCAGTTAAGAACAACTAGAATAGTGGCATTTGGTATACAACTTAACGGACTGGCAAAATCATGGCAGAGAATAAAAGAACCCGCTGGCAGCGGCGGCCAGGCACGACGGGCGGCAAATTACCGTGGAATGACTGGCGTAATGCCACGACCTGGCGTAAAGCGACGCAATTATTACTGTTGGCAATGAATATTTATATTGCCATCACGTTCTGGTATTGGGTGCGCTATTACGAAACGGCAAGTAGCACGACATTTGTCGCCAGACCGGGAGGTATCGAAGGCTGGCTACCGATTGCCGGGCTGATGAATCTGAAATATAGCCTTGTAACAGGTCAGTTACCGTCCGTCCACGCCGCCGCGATGCTGTTATTGGTCGCTTTTATCGTCATCAGTCTATTACTCAAAAAGGCCTTTTGCTCATGGTTATGCCCGGTTGGTACGCTTTCTGAATTAATCGGCGATCTCGGTAACAAACTGTTTGGTCGGCAATGTGTCCTTCCCCGCTGGCTGGATATTCCTCTGCGCGGCGTGAAGTATTTGCTGTTGAGTTTTTTTATCTATATCGCGTTATTGATGCCCGCTCAGGCGATTCACTATTTTATGTTGTCGCCCTACAGCGTGGTGATGGACGTTAAAATGCTCGATTTCTTTCGTCATATGGGGACCGCGACATTAATCAGCGTGACCGTTTTGCTGATTGCCAGCCTGTTTATTCGCCATGCCTGGTGTCGTTATCTTTGCCCATATGGCGCGCTGATGGGCGTGGTTTCGCTATTGTCGCCGTTTAAGATTCGTCGCAATGCCGAAAGTTGTATCGACTGTGGCAAATGCGCAAAAAATTGCCCATCACGGATCCCGGTCGATAAATTAATTCAGGTACGAACAGTGGAATGTACCGGCTGTATGACTTGCGTAGAGTCATGTCCGGTAGCCTCAACATTGACCTTTTCACTGCAAAAACCTGCGGCAAATAAAAAAGCCTTTGCGTTGTCTGGCTGGTTAATGACGCTACTGGTTCTGGGGATTATGTTTGCGGTGATTGGTTACGCAATGTATGCGGGAGTATGGCAAAGCCCGGTACCGGATGAATTGTACCGACGCTTAATTCCACAAGCGCCAATGATTGGTCACTAAATTAGCAACAAGCGGAACATCACCTCGCACGGGTGATGTTCACAAAATCACATTATTTTGATTTTGACATCATAACTTTCAAGCCCGGTCATTTTTTCTCGTGCGGTGAAGCGAATTTCAGAGACTTCTTTCCCTGTATTCTTGTTCAGCTCGGCGATTTTTTGCGCGATAAAGTCGGCGATTTCCGTTTCGGCTTGTTTTTTTAACTCTTCAATATTCACTGTTAACCTCTTCTGGTCTTGAAAGACAGCAACACGCCAGTAAGGTGTTGGTTCCCGGTACCCTGGTCAGGTAAGAAATGTTATAAGCCATCTCCCCGAAAGATTCAATAATCAACAGGTTATCGCTTACTATACATACAGCGTTGAAGAAAAATAAGGCAGATATAAAAAAGGCTCCACGAGGGAGCCTGATATTATTTTGTGAAATCCAGCGGCGCATGGTCCGTGCGTATTTACAGCGCGACGTTATCAAAGGTGATCATCGTCGATTTACAAAAAATACACTTAGCGCCCAAAGGGTTTCGCTCCGTCACATCGAATGCCGATGTACGGTACTGTGAACCATGACAACATGGACAGCGGAAATGGAGATGTTGAGTAATAACGGCAACCTTAGAGCGTAACAACGTTCGCTGCCGCGGGGCCACGTTGCCCCTGCTCAATAGAAAATTCAACTTTCTGATTTTCGTTCAGCGTGCGGAATTCATTGCTCTGGATGGCAGTGAAATGGACGAAAACGTCTTTGCTGCCATCATCAGGAGTGATAAAGCCAAAACCTTTATCTGCGTTAAACCATTTTACTAAACCAGTCATTTTATTAGACATATTTTACTTCCTTCATTTTGGGCCTTTCGGCAAACAGGGCTTTAATACAGAAACTACTTAGTGTTCAGGAGAGAGACTCAAAAGAAGGGGATAATGCCTGATAATGAGAACTGCTTTAGTAAACTACTTTGTATGCTGTCTGTCTTTCAAACCGACGCAGCTATTAACGCATGATAATTGAGATTAAGCAAATTTTATTTTAGCCGTCCGGCGGTCTTAAATATCGCTGGCTTTATTTTATTAACCCCGTATAGTGCAGCGCAGTATTTTCAGTAAGGAATTTGTTTGTCCCGTAAAATGACAGGAATTGTCAAAACCTTTGATCGCAAAAGCGGCAAAGGATTCATTATCCCCTCCGACGGTCGTAAAGAAGTTCAGGTCCATATTTCCGCATTCACTCCCCGCGACGCAGAAGTGCTTATACCAGGATTACGTGTGGAATTTTGCCGCGTAAATGGCCTGCGAGGACCAACAGCGGCAAATGTTTATCTCTCTTAATATGACGCTGCTTGTTTAAAGCTGACTGGTTTTATTGTAATAGCTCAATAGTCAACATCATACATTATAACATCAGTTACTTTTCCACCAAGAAACTAATCCATTTAAGCGAATATCTCTGCACCTAATAGTTATAAATGCCATTTAACAGCTAGTTATAGTACCACTTGAAACTATATTACCAACAATAATTAATAGCTTTCGTAACAATTTCCTTATCTTTAATTTGTATTTTGCTAAGATTTATCTTATGCTCACAAGTCGTATTTCCAGAGGGGGATAGTTAACAATCTTATATTTCCCTCTGTGCGCCTTTCCTACCCGCAGTATATAGTGCAAGCGGTATGAGGAAAGGGAGATTTCACAAGGATGTTATACTCAAAGTAGACAATCCTGATCTCAAGCGTACGTATTGTCCATGCGATGAATAAAGGAAAAGTTATGAAACACAAGCTTTCTGCAATCCTTATGGCCTTCATGTTGACGACGCCAGCTGCGTTTGCTGCCCCTGAAGCAGCAACCGGGACCGAAGCAACGACGGGTACAACTGGCACCACAGCGACCACTACAGGTGCTGATCTTACCCAGCAATAGTGGACACGCGGCTAAGTGAGTAAACTCTCAGTCAGA
>ERZ773111.1054-NODE-1054-length-14481-cov-4.482878_pt1 | contig 14481 bp, 10 predicted proteins | sample MGYA00580567_ERZ773111 | MGnify/ENA primary metagenome ERZ773111 (study PRJEB29015, sample SAMEA2737875) | human gut metagenome | biome: human gut; feature: human-associated habitat; material: faeces | place: China | collected 2012 ...
CGCCGGTTGCCCGACCTACACCCTTAGCAGGGGCGCCTCTTCAGCCTCTTGAGTACTACTCCAGATTCCATGAATGCGAGCCCTAAACCATATATGTTTAACTCATAATATGAAATTCTGCGTCAAACGCATTTATTATTCTAACAAAGCCCCCTGATATTGTCAAGGGGCTTTTTATTTAATATTATTATTCTTCTTTTTTCTTCTTGTATACAACTACTGTTGTTGTCATGGCTGTACCAACTGATAACATAAGCATTATAAAATACATCATATTGCTTCTGTCTCCTGTTTTTACAGAGGTCTTTGCTATAACCTCCTCTTCATTAGCAGCTACTTCCGGAGTCCTGATGTTTTGAGATGTAATCTCATCATTCTGAGAAACTGCCGGAGTTTCTGTCTGTGTAGGTGTTCCTGACTCACTTGGTATTTCTTTCTCACTTGCTGTTTCCGTTGGTGTTGGTGTCTCCTTCTCACTTGCTGTTTCTGTTGGTGTTGGTGTCTCCTTTTCACTTGCTGTCTCTGTTGGTGTTGGTGTCTCCTTTTCACTTGCTGTTTCTGATGGTGTCTCTGGCTGCTTAGGAATCACGTTAATAGTAACTTTTGCTGATTTGATATATTCTTTACCATCTATAACAAGAACTACATTATATTCAAATGTGTCTTTTCCACTAAAGCCCTTGTCTGGAATATACTGAAATGTTCCATCTTCATTAAATTTAATTTTTCCATTATTCACATCTTTTTTTATTTCTGTCTTCAATTGAAGGTTTCTCTTAGGATTATTGACTATCTTATTATTATCATTGACAAGAACTGTACTGGCGTCAAGAACTTCGTTCTGATTAACTGTGTATTCATCATCGACGGCATTAGGCAATATTACTGCTGCCGGAGTCTCTTCAAACTGCTGCGTATAGGTAAGTCCGTCTATTGTTCCATCAAACTGACAGCCATCGTTAGTATATGAATATCCTGTATCTCCGTCTTTTGCCTTTATTTTAACTGTAACTGTCTGATCTGTTGCAGAAATTTTTTCAGGGTATTTCACTGTAAATGTTCCATCTTTGTTATCTGTAATATTTTCCTGACCTGCAACAAGCTCAAAATGTTTATCCAGTGTATCTGTTACTGATGATGTTTCAAATGGCAGACTGGTCATTTCTGTCATTATCTGTTTAAATCTGTTGTTTAACTGCTCTGCATTTGCTGCTGTATAGAATTCTTTAGCATATCCTCCATCTGAAAATGTAAAATAAGTTTTTTCCCATGATTTTTCATAGGTTAATGATTTATTTCCTAATGATACTTTTACGAGATCAGTTATATCTGATTCCTTACTCATAAGAACTATCGTGTATATATCAGCACCGGCAGCTTTTAACTCTTCACCGGCTTTTCCTGCATAATACGAACCGTTTACTTCATCCCGTGGTTTATTATATCTATTAGTTTCATTATTATTTTTTATATAATAATATCCACCTATTTCCCCATTATCGTATCTGTTAGCTCCACCATCAGTAAAAAGTATTACTGATGCACCTGTTGTATCACCAGCAATTTCTGATACCTGCTTTAATCCCTGCTGGATATTAGTTGCTGAACCAAGTCCCCTGCCTATTTGAGTAACATTATATCTCTTACTTGAATTTTTATAATCTTCATTATACATATTCCTATTGTATATAGAATTTAGTTTACTCATTATTTTATCTTTACTTGATTCATTAGTTATCTCTGTTCTTGCTGAACCACAATATGAAATAACCGATACTTTATTAGATGTGCCTTCTGGCAGAAATTCATTTAAAAATTTTTCAACTGCATTTATTGTAACACTCCATCTTGTCTTTTCATAAGTCGGTGCCATTGCGTCTGAGTCAACATCTTCGTCAACTGAGCATGCCATACTGAATGATCTGTCTAATACAAGTATCACATTCTGATTCTCACTTTTTATTGATGGAAGATTCTGCGATTTTGCAGAAAACTGAAGTGTATAGTAACCATTTTCGTCAGGTGTTTCACTTTGTATAGATTTTTCAAGAGATAATGTTCCCTGATAAGAATATGATTTGGCATATATTACTGTGTTTTCTGTAATTGCTTCTCCATTTTCAATTCCGCCTGCAATTACACCATAGTCCTTATTGCTGGATTTCAGCTTTACAGTATTGCCATTTTTTATATATACATCTTTGGTATGGTCGCCTATTTTAAATGGGACTTTACTATAACCGTCTTTTGCTGTATCTGATACTTCATTCTCAGTTACAAGTATTATATTATCTGAAAGTACATTTTCTGCGGCGAGCGCTTTATTTGTCATAAACGGTAGTATGCCTGTCACTATCAGGATAATTGTAAGCATTCCTACAATTATCCTGAGTGTCATTTTCTTTTTCATGGCTTTTCCTCCCATTTAATCTTAAGGCCGTAATAACAGCCCTTAATATAAATTAATATTAGGAGTATTTACCATTTATGCCATATTTATACTCTGCTGTATTCTTTTATAGCTGTTTCATACAGGTTGTTTCCATCACTGTCAATTACTACAATTACAGGAAGATTTTCCACTTCAAGTTCTCTTATAGCCTCTGTTCCTAAATCATCATAAGCAATGACTGTGGATTTCTTAATACATTTACTAAGAATTGCTCCTGCTCCTCCTACTGCTGCAAAGTACACTGCACCATTTCTTACGATTCCATCAATTACTGCCTGTGAACGCTTTCCCTTTCCTATCATTCCTTTAAGTCCTAAATCAAGAAGGTCTGGTGCATATTTATCCATACGGCTTGCTGTTGTCGGACCTGCTGAACCTATTGGTCTTCCTTCTCTTGCTGGAGATGGTCCCATGTAATATATTATGTTATTCTTCATATCTATTGGAAGTGGCTGTCCTGCTGACAGAGCCTCTGCCATTCTCTTATGTGCTGCATCTCTAGCTGTATATATTGTTCCTGTTATATATACATAATCTCCTGAGTGAAGACTCTTTGCATCTTCATCACTTATTGGTGCATTAATATATTTATCCATGATTAGCCTCCCTGATTATATTACCCTGTGTGAATGTCTGTTCACATGGCAGCAAATGTTTACTGCAACCGGAAGTCCTGCAATATGTGTAGGATATGTCTCTATATTGATTGCAAGTGCTGTCTGAGTTCCGCCAAGTCCACCAGGGCCTATTCCTAACTTATTGATTTTCTCAAGCATTTCTTTTTCTAAGTCACGGACATATTCAACTGGGGATTCTTCATTCAGATCTCTTGTTAATGCTTTCTTTGCAAGATATGCACATTTTTCAAATGTTCCTCCAATTCCTACACCGACTACCATTGGAGGACAGGCATTAGGACCTGCATCCTTTACTGCTGTAAGTATTGCTTCCTTTACACCTTCTATTCCATCTGCCGGCTTTAACATGAATACTCTGCTCATGTTCTCGCTTCCGAATCCCTTAGGTGCAACTGTTATGTCGACCTTGTCTCCTGGAACTATGTTAAAATGTATTACTGCCGGAGTGTTATCTTTGGTATTCTCTCTGTAGATAGGATCTTTTACAACCGACTTTCTTAAATATCCGTCAACATATCCTCTTCTTACTCCCTCATTAATTGCATCTGTAATATCTCCACCTGTAAGATGGACATCCTGCCCAACATTGATAAATACTACTGCCATTCCTGTATCCTGACATATAGGTATCATGTCCTCTCCTGCAACTTTTAGGTTTTCTTCAAGCTGCCCAAGAACCTGCTTTCCAAGTGCAGACTCTTCTTTTTTTACTGCATTTTCAAAAACATTTTTCATGTCATCTGTGAGAAAATGATTTGCCTCTATGCACATTTCTTTAATGTTGTCTGTTATTATTGATACATTAACCTCTCTCATTCCCAATTTCCTTCTTGTATTTTAATTATTAATTAATCCCGTAAATTCTAAAAACCTTTTTAATTCTTCACGCCAGAATTTCCATTCATGTCCGATTTGTTCAATCTCATCATATACATAATTGTATTCAATATGGCTCATGAAATAATCTCGCAATATATGATTCATGTCTATCCATGGATCAAGTTCTCCACAAGCATGATATATTTCAGGTTTTATACTTTTCTGCTCTATTAATCTGTCTGCCTGATATGTAATTCCATATTCAGTTTTATGCAGGTCTCCATCACCATAAAGCTCTATTCTTCTTATTGACTTTTCACTTCCATCATTAAGAAATTCTGAATCAGCTTTGTCACCTGCTGAAAATGCTCCTACAGTTCCATATTTTTCAGGATATCTGAGTGCAATATGAAGACAGCCGTATCCACCATTTGAAAATCCTGATACGTAATTATTCTCTCTTTTATCAGAAAAACATGGAAACATATTCATAATTATATTGAATAATTCTTTTCCAACATATGACTCATACTTATCTCCAATATTCATATTAACGTAGCATGAATTCTGCACATTTGGAAGTACTGCTGCAAACCTGCCCTCATCAACATATTCTATTATTGGTGAATGATACAGCCATGCGGTATTATCACCACTGCCTCCATGATATAACCATAATACTGGAAGCTTCTCATCATTTTTTATATGTGATGGCAGAATAACTGTGCATTCCATATTACGCTTAAGATATATAGAAAAGTGATTAACATTCATTACTGTTGCCATATATATCCTCCATTCTGTACGACTGGTCTTTTATTATATTAACTGTCTCATGTATGCATTTATCCCAGAAAATAAAATCATGACTGCCGGCAGTTTCATAATAATTCACTTTAAGTCCTGCATCTGATGCATATTTATTCCACTGTCTGCTCATTGTAAGAATCTGATCAGATAATCCACATCTTATGTAAAATTCCGGATAATTTTCCACATTTGTCTTGAAATTATCCTCTTTTAGACAGTTCATTATATCAAATTGGTTATCTGATAATTTTTCTCTGTCTCCAAATATCTGATATGTATTTATTCCCTGTGGGTTGTCAAATCTTTTCTCTATATCAAGCAGTCCTGAATATGAGAACACCTTTCCATACACATCAGGTTTAATAAGTGCAGCATGTACAGCCCCATATCCGCCCATTGACATTCCTGCTATGTAACGGTCTTTTCTGTCACATGATAATCCAAACCAGTTAGTACAGGTTTCTATAAGTTCTTCTGTTAAAAATGTAAAATATTTTCTTCCATGAACATTATCTACAAAACATTTGTTATCACCTGAAATCATTATGACTGCTATATCTGTATTATCTACATAATCTGCCACTCTGGATTTTGTAATCCATGTTGTATAATCTCCTCCCATTCCATGAAGAAGATATAATGTTTTATAATTTCCTCTTCCCTGAGGAATAATTGCATTAATCATAACGGGCATCCCAAGTTTTTTTGATTCATAATTAATATTAATTAAAGCCATATTATCTCCTGCTAAAAAGGAAACCGTCACATATATAAATGTGGCAGTTTCCTTAAGATTAATCTTCAGATTCTACTGTTTTATCTGTGTCTTCTTCAAAGCCTTCTGCATCCTTACCATCTTCATCAGCAGGCTGCTTCCTTACTTTGGCAATTGTTGCTACTTTAATTCCTTCATCAAGGTTAATAAGTTTAACACCTGATGTTATTCTTCCAAGATTAGATATATCTGAACACTGAAGTCTGATTATAATTCCTTCTGTTGTAATAAGCATTACTTCTCTTGAATCATCTACAGCCTTAGCTCCTACGACATTACCTGTCTTTTCTGTTATCTTGTAACATTTGACACCTTTACCACCACGATGCTGAACTGTATATTCGTCAATGTCTGTTCTCTTACCCATACCATTCTCAGATACTATAAGCATAGTATCTCCCTGGGTACTTACCTGAACACCAACAACTTCATCCTCATCCATAAGACTCATACCTATAACACCCATTGCTGAACGTCCCGTAGGTCTTACATCTGTTTCCTTAAATCTTATACACTGTCCAAGCATTGTTACCATAAGAATCTCTGCCTGGTCATCTGTAAGTTTAACTTCTATAAGTTCATCATCTTCTCTTAAGTTAATTGCCTGTATTCCTGTCTTTCTTATATTGGCAAAATCTTTAACAGGTGTCTTTTTAACTATACCCTTCTTAGTTGCCATAAACAGGTAATCTGTATCCTGAAGTGTATCAATTTTAACAGGAACTACTGCTGTGATTGTCTCACCCGGTGCTAACTGTAAAAGATTAATTATTGCAGTTCCTCTTGAAGTTCTTGATGCTTCAGGAATTTCATAAGCCTTTAACTTATAAGCTCGTCCTGTGTTAGTAAAGAAAGTAAGTACATGATGTGATGTTGTCATGAATAAATCTTTGATATAATCATCATCAATTGTCTGCATTCCCTTTATTCCCTTACCACCACGATGCTGGCTCTTAAAGTTATTAGGTGTCATTCTCTTTACATAACCCAAGTTAGTTCTTGCAATAACACATGGTTCATCTGGAATAAGGTCTTCCATTGAAATATCGTATTCATCATATCCGATAGAAGTTCTTCTGTCATCACCATACTTGTCTGCTATCTCTGAAATTTCATTCTTGATAACTCCAAGAAGTAACTTTTTATCTGCAAGAATTGCCTTGTATTCTTTAATCTTTTCATGAAGTTCCTTCAATTCAGCTTCAAGCTTGCTTCTTTCCAGACCGGTCAGAGCTCTCAAACGCATATCTACGATAGCCTGAGCCTGTGCTTCTGAAAGTGCAAATTCAGCTATTAAGCTTTCCTTGGCAATCTGTACATTTGCAGAACCTCTGATTATTGATATAACTCTGTCTATATTATCTAAAGCAATCATTAAGCCCTCTAAAATGTGGGCTCTTTCTTCTGCCTTATTAAGATCAAACTTTGTTCTTCTTGTAACGACTTCTTCCTGATGAAGAAGGTAATACTTTAACATGTCATACAGGTTAAGCACCTTTGGCTGATTATCTACTAATGCAAGCATGATTACACCAAATGTATCCTGTAACTGCGTGTGTTTGTATAACTGGTTAAGTACTATGTTAGGATTGACATCTCTTCTTAACTCAATGGCAATTCTCATACCCTCTCTGTCAGATTCATCTCTTAAATCAGTGATTCCATCAATCTTCTTATCTCTTACAAGCTCAGCTATCTTTTCTATAAGCTTTGCTTTATTAACCATGTAAGGAAGTTCTGTAACTACAATTCTGTTCTTGCCATTATTCATTGGCTCAATATTAGTTACAGCTCTTACCTTTATCTTGGCTCTTCCTGTACGGTAAGCCTCTTCAATTCCCAACTTGCCGATGATTGTTCCACCTGTAGGGAAATCAGGACCTTTAACTATATCAAGGATTTCCTCAATTGTTGTGTCTCTGTCCTCTTCCACCTTATTGTCAATCATCTTTACAACAGCACCTATAACTTCTCTTAAGTTATGAGGTGGAATATTAGTTGCCATACCTACAGCAATACCTGATGTACCATTACATAACAGGTTAGGATATCTTGATGGAAGTACTGTAGGTTCTTTTTCTGTTTCATCAAAGTTAGGTATGAAATCTACAGTATCTTTGTTAAGATCTCTTGTCATCTCCATAGATATCTTGCTGAGTCTCGCCTCTGTATATCGCATGGCTGCGGCTCCATCACCATCGACTGAACCAAAGTTACCATGTCCGTCAACAAGTGGATATCTTGTATTAAAATCCTGAGCCAGCTTTACTAATGCCTCATAAATTGATGAATCACCATGTGGGTGATATTTACCCATTGTATCACCAACGATACGGGCACATTTTCTATGTGGCTTATCAGGACCGTTGTTAAGTTCTATCATTGAATATAGAATTCTTCTCTGTACCGGCTTAAGACCATCTCTTACATCCGGAAGTGCTCTGGAAGCGATAACACTCATGGCATAATCTATATAATAGTTTTCCATAGTTTTCTGCATATCGACTTCTTGAACTTTATCAAAGATATGTTCATCCATTATTATAATTCCTTTCCGTGAAGTTATTAATTAACGCAATGTGTAAATCTGGAATACGCTATGCGTAAATCCTAATCACGCGCATTCGTAAAATCTACATACACCATGCGTAAATCCTACGGATTTACTTATGTGGCTAATCGCCACATACAACTCAAAATTATAAAATATGCCCATGTATGCAAGCATACGGTCATATTTATAATTTTTCCTTGTGCATGGCTTGTTAGATATCCAAATTCTTTACAAACTTAGCATTTGCTTCTATGAAATCTCTTCTTGGCTCTACCTTGTCACCCATAAGTGTTGAGAATGTTACATCAAGTTCTGAATCATCATCTTCATTCATATTAACTCTTAATAATACTCTCTTATGTGGGTCCATTGTTGTTTCCCATAACTGCTCTGCGTCCATCTCACCAAGTCCCTTATAACGCTGGACTTTATTATTCTGGTCTCTTCCAATCTCAGTCATGATTGCATTAAGCTCATCATCATTATAGGCATACCACACTTTTTTATTCTTCTCAACTTTATAAAGTGGTGGCTGTGCAAGATATACATGGCCTTCTCTTATAAGATCAGGCATGAATCTGTACAGGAATGTAAGTAGAAGTGTAGCAATATGTGCACCATCTACATCGGCATCTGTCATAATAATAATCTTATGATAACGAAGCTTGCTTATATCAAAATCTTCATGAATGCCTGTACCAAATGCAGTAATCATCGCTTTAATCTCTGCATTACCAAGTATTCTGTCAAGTCTTGCTTTCTCAACGTTAAGAATTTTACCACGAAGTGGAAGGATAGCCTGTGTTGCACGGCTTCTTGCAGTCTTAGCTGAACCACCAGCTGAATCTCCCTCAACAATATATATCTCACAGTTCTTAGGGTCTTTATCTGAACAGTCAGCTAACTTACCAGGAAGTGAAGTGCTTTCAAGTGCAGTCTTTCTTCTTGTTAAGTCTCTTGCTTTTCTTGCAGCTTCTCTCGCACGCTGTGCAAGCAACGATTTTTCACATATAGATTTTGCAACTGCAGGATTTTGCTCAAGGAAGTAAGTAAGCTGTTCACTTACTATACTGTCAACTGCTCCCCTTGCAACTGTATTACCAAGCTTCTGCTTGGTCTGTCCTTCAAACTGTGGATCTTCAATCTTAACAGATACAATTGCTGTAAGACCTTCTCTTATATCATCACCTGAAAGTCCCTGATCACTATCCTTAAGAATCTTATTCTTTCTTGCATAATCATTAAAAGTCTTAGTCAGTGAATTTCTGAAACCAGTCAGATGTGTACCACCTTCAGGTGTCTTAATATTATTAACAAATGAATCGACAACCTCATTGTATCCATCATTATGCTGGAATGCTACTTCAACCTGAACATTGTCTTTCACACCTTCACAATAAATAATCTGGCTGTATAAAGGTTCTTTACTCTTATTAAGATACTGTACAAATTCCTTTATACCACCTTCATAATGGAATACTTTCTGCTGCTCAAGACCTTCTCTTAAATCTGTAAGAGTAATCTTGATTCCCTTAGTAAGAAATGCCATTTCTCTTAATCTGTGCATAAGAATATCAAATTCAAATACAGTTGTTTCCTGAAAAATCTCCGAATCAGGAAGAAAAGTAACCTGAGTTCCTGTATCCTCAATATCGCAGTCACCTACTATCTTAAGGTCATAACATATCTTTCCTCTTTCGTATCTCTGCTGATAAATGTGTCCATTTCTCTTTACCTGAACTTCAAGCCATTCAGACAAAGCATTAACTACAGATGCACCAACACCGTGAAGTCCTCCTGACACCTTATATCCTCCACCACCGAATTTACCTCCGGCATGAAGAACGGTATATACAACTTCAATGGCAGGTCTTCCTGTCTTATGATTAATATCAACAGGTACACCTCTACCATTATCAATTACAGTGATAGAGTTATCTTTATTAATCATAACCTCAATATGTGTACAAAAACCTGCTAAAGCTTCGTCAATTGCATTATCAACTATCTCATACACAAGATGATGAAGTCCTCTTCCTGATGTACTTCCAATATACATACCAGGTCTTTTTCTTACAGCTTCAAGACCTTCGAGTACCTGAATCTGGTCTCCACCATAATTCTTCTCTGCATTCTGATCTGCCACTTTAATTCCTCCTTGTTTTACAAAGCAAAATGTAATTAATTCTCATTAACTACATGACCATCTGTTACTTTAAATATTTTGTTGATATTCATTCTGTTATTAATAAATTCTTCAAGTCCGGTGCATGTAACAATCGTTTGTATATCTCCAATGCTGTTTATCAGAAAATTCTGTCTGTTACTGTCTAACTCAGACAAAACATCATCAAGAAGAAGTACCGGAGTATCTTTAATTACAAGTTTCACAAGTTCAATCTCAGATAATTTAAGTGAAAGTGCAGCTGTTCTTTGTTGTCCCTGTGAACCATATTTTCTCACATCATTATCATTGATTAAAAATATAAGATCATCCTTGTGAGGACCTTTGCCTGTAACCTTGTATTTAATATCCTTTTGTCTTGAATTTCTTACTTCTTCTTCAAAATCATTTACATCAACATCAGGAACATAACATACTTTAATATTCTCAATACCACCAGTAAGTCTGGAATGAATATCACTGATTATTATGTTAATCTTTTCTATGAAACTTTTTCTGCCTTTAATAATAAGGCTTCCATACTTAACAAGCTGCATGTCCCATATATCAAGAGTCTGCATCAGCTGTTCTGATGGTGAAAATGCTATATCTTTGAGAAGCTTGTTTCTCTGATTAAGTACTTTGTTGTAATTAACAAGGTTACTAAGATATATCTTATCAAGCTGGCTAAGTTCCATATCCATAAATCTTCTTCTCTCTGAAGGACCGTTTTTTATAATATTAAGATCTTCCGGAGAAAAGAAAACAATATTAATAATTCCAAAAAGTTCAACAGCTTTTTTTATAGGAATGCCATTAACTGCTATACCCTTGGTTTTATTCTTCTTAAGGTGCATGTCTATGCGGTATTTCATACCATGCTTTAAGACATTTAGTTTAATATGCGATTCATCTTCCCCAAATCTGACTATTTCTCTGTCTTTACTGCCACGATGTGACTTAGAAGTTGAACACATATATATTGATTCTAATATGTTAGTCTTTCCCTGGGCATTGTCACCATATATTATGTTTACATGCTCATTGAAATTCATATCCAGAAATTCATAATTTCTGAAATCCTTTAACTCAACAGATTCAACTATCACATTAACACCTATTTTTTAATAAGAATACTTGAGCCGTTGTATTCTACAACTTCCCCGCCAAAAAGCTTTTTACCACGCTGTGTTTCAACAACGCCATTAACCTTAACTTCACCATCCTGAATAACAATCTTGGCTTCAACACCTGATTCAACTAATCCGGCAGCTTTGATTGCCTGTCCAAGTTTGATGAACTCATTTCTTAAAACTATTTCTTCCATAACTTTCCTTTCTCTTGTTAAGCTGTGAAGTTAACAGGAAGTATAAGATAAATATAATTTTCTTCCTTGTCTCTTATAAAGCAAGGTGATTTATGATTAACTAAATATATAGTCACATTTTCATCATCAATAACTCTTAATGCATCCATAAGGAACTTAGGATTAAAACCAATCATAATATCCTTACCCTCTTTATCAATATCAATATCTTCGTTAAGAGCTCCAATCGCAGAGTTAACATTTACCTGTAATAAACCATTTAATATATTAATAATAATTGGCTTCTTATCTCCTTCTCTTATAAGAAGATTAGCTCTATCAATAGAATCAAGAAATTCTTTTTTATTAATAGATACTTTAGTTTCATAATCATTAGAAAGCATCTGACTAATCTTAAAATAATCGCCCTCTATAAGTCTTGAAACAACATGAGTCTGGTCAAATTCAAATAATACATGATTGTTAGTAAAGTAAATATTGACAAAGCTTTCAGCATCAGCATTAAGAATCTTGCTTATTTCCTGAAGAGTCTTACCTGGAATAACTACTCTTACATCATCAGCTCTTCCTTCGAGCTTAATATTACGGATAGCAATTCTGTGACCATCAAGACCTACAACCTTAAGTGTACCTTCATTTACTTCAAAAAGTTCACCCGTCATCATTTTATTATTATCATTAATAGCAATCGAGAATATTGTCTGATTAATAACTTCCTTAAGCTGGAACTGGGAAAGTGTAATCATCTTATCTTTAATAATAGCCGGAAGGTAAGAAAAATCATCTCCGGATTTTCCTGCTATATTGAACTTACTTTTTTCACATGTAATAAGAGCATTATTATTAGAGTCAGTAGTTAAAGTAATATCATTATCAGGAAGTTTTCTTACAATTTCAGAAAAAAGCTTAGCATCTATGGCAACCTTACCTTTTTCTATAATCTCACCTTCTACTATTGTTTCAATTCCAAGTTCCATGTCATTACCTGTGAATTTTATTTCATTGGTAGTAGCATCAATAAGAATACATTCCAGAATATTCATGGTAGTTCTTGTAGGAACTGCTTTCATTACTATTCCTACAGCTTTGTTTAAGTTGGATTTAGTGAATACTAATTTCATGTTGATAACTTCCTTTCAAAAAAAATGTGGTGGAGTGTGTCATATATAAATATATAATTTCAGTCGCCGTAGTCTTAGGCACTGTTAAAATGTTAAAAACGCTACAAAGCCATGAAAATACTGCTTTGTAAGAAAGTATAACTTTGTTGGAAAACACATTTAAACATGTTAAAACACCGTTGAAAAAAATATGGGGTGATTGAAAAACAAAAAGTAAAAAAAAGTTATAAAATCAATTCAACATTCAAATAACATAAAATTAACAGATTATCCAAAGACAATTGTGGATAACTTTTAATTATTAAGAAGGATTAAGCTTCTTTATTAAGATATCTACTACATTCTTGGTAGATTCATTAGTAACAGTTTCTTTAGCAATCTTGTCAGCACCGTAAATTACAGTAGTATGATCTCTGTTTCCCATAGCCTTGCCAATAGCCTCTAGAGGTGTCTGTGTCATCTGTCTGCAAAGATACATGGCAATTTGTCTTGGAAATGCAATATCAGCACTTCTTCTGTGAGATATTATATCTTCAGGTTTAATGTGGAAATGTTCAGCTACTACTTCAATAATAAGCTCAGGTGTTATTTCTTTTTTAGAATATGGAGAAATAAGGTCTTTAAGTGTATTCTCTGCAAATTCAGCAGTAAGTGGTGTATGGGAAAGCTTAGAATAAGCTGAAAGCTTGGTAAGCGCTCCCTCAAGTTCCCTGATACTTGAAGTTATATTAGTAGCAACATAATCCTTAACTTCATAAGGAAAATCAATACCTAATGCCTCTGACTTCTTATTAATAATAGCCATCTTAGTTTCATATGTAGGAATCTGGATATCTACAGGAAGACCACTTTCGAATCTCGTACGTAGTCTGTCTGGTAAAGTTTCCATTTCCTTAGGAGGTCTGTCGGAAGATATAACAATCTGTTTTCCTAATAAATACAGGTCATTAAATGTGTTGAAGAACTCCTCCTGAGTAGAAAGCTTACCTATGATAAACTGGATATCATCAATAAGAAGAACATCAATATTACGGTATTTGTTTCTGAACTCAGTATTTTTGTTAGTTTTAACCGATTCAATAAGTTCGTTGGTAAATGTTTCTGAGGTAACATATAACACTTTCTTAGAAGGGTCGCTTGCTATAATAAAATGAGCAATAGCCTGCATAAGATGTGTCTTTCCAAGACCTGCGCCTCCATAAATAAATAAAGGATTATATATCTGTCCCGGAGTCTCAGCTACAGCCAGAGATGCTGCATGTGCAAGATTATTGTTAGTACCAACGACAAATGTATCAAATGTATAATTAGGATTAAGATTCTGAGTTGCTACGTTATTATTATTAGCAGAAACAGAAGAAATTTTTTTCTTAAGATCCTCTTCTTTTTTTTCTTCTACTGAAATAAGGCGTACAGAATATTCCTTATTCATAACTTCACATATTGAAATTTCAATAAATTTAAGGTATTTTCTTTCAATATATACAGTACCCATTTCTCCTTCAGAAGAAATAAGCGTAATTACATTGCCCTCAAGAGAATAAATCTTAAGGGGTTTAATCCAGGTTTTAAAAGAAATATCCTGAATATCGTATTCTTTTTTAAATGTCTGGAGGATAAAATCCCATTTTTCTATTAAAATATCTAATTCTTCCATTAAATCTATGCCTTTCTGGCTTCTTATTTGCGTTTCTGTTCATTTAAAAACATTCCCTTATATAATATATCATTTATAAAATTATTTCAATAAAATGGGCAAATTTACAATGGTGGATAATTTTCTGGAAAAATAATTATGGATATATTATGTGGAAAACATTA
>ERZ773111.1057-NODE-1057-length-14449-cov-5.428720_pt1 | contig 14449 bp, 10 predicted proteins | sample MGYA00580567_ERZ773111 | MGnify/ENA primary metagenome ERZ773111 (study PRJEB29015, sample SAMEA2737875) | human gut metagenome | biome: human gut; feature: human-associated habitat; material: faeces | place: China | collected 2012 ...
AACCGGGAGGAGAAACTGCTACAATGAAAACCATCCTTGTTACCGGCGCAGCCGGTTATATCGGCCGCCATGTTGTAAAAAAAGCACTGGATATGGGCTACCGCGTCATTGCATCGGACTTTGCCTTTAAGGGCGTGGACGAGCGCGCAGAATTCTGCGATGTGCCTATTTTCAGCGGGGACAAAAATATTTATGCGGCGTTGGGCAAGCCTGATGTCTGCATCCATATGGCCTGGCGGGATGGGTTCCGCCACAATGCGCCCAGCCACATGAAGGATCTTTCCTCCCATGTTACCTTCCTGAACAATATGGCAGCGGGCGGCCTTTCGGATTTGACCGTGATGGGCACTATGCACGAAGTCGGCTATTGGGAGGGCGCTATTGAGGATGATACCCCCTGCAACCCCCTGAGCCAATACGGCATTGCCAAAAATGCCCTGCGCCAGAGCATGATGCTTTCTTTGCAGGGCAGCAGCTGCAACCTGCACTGGCTGCGCGCCTATTATATTACGGGCGATGAAGCCCATGGCAGTTCCATCTTTGCCAAAATCGCACAGGCAGAGCTGGATGGCAAAACAACGTTCCCGTTTACCAGCGGGCAGAATAAGTACGATTTTATTGATCTGGATGAACTGGCAACCATGATTGTGGCGGCCAGCGTGCAGAACAAGGTCAACGGCATCATCAACGTCTGCACCGGCCAGCCGCGGACCCTGGCTGACCGTGTGGAGCAGTTCCTGCGCGATAAAAACTATAAGATCAAACTGGATTACGGCGTTTTCCCGGACCGCCCGTATGACAGCCCCGGCGTTTGGGGCGACCCCACCAAGATTAACGCAATATTAAAAGATGCAGGTTTGGCATAACGATAACCGGAAAGGGTGACAGAATGAAACGACTGGGTATTTTTTTCTTTTACGAAAAAAACGGTGATGTGGATGATTTTATCACCTATTACCTGCGCGATCTTGCCCGTAACCTGACCGAGCTGATCGTTGTGTGCAACGGCAAGCTGAGCAAGCAGGGCCGCGCGGCATTTGAAGAATTTACCGATCAAATTATTGTGCGCGAAAACAAGGGCCTGGATGTGTGGGCCTATAAAACCGCGCTGGATCATTACGGCTGGCAGCGTTTGAGCGAATTTGACGAAGTGGTCATGACGAACTCTACCCTGATGGGCCCTGTGCGCCCCTTGAAAGAAATGTTTGACGCCATGGCCGAGCGCACCAACCTTGATTTTTGGGGCCTGACGATCCACCATGGGGCGGAGGGCAACCCCTTTAAGGGCAAACATCTTTATAATTACCTGCCGGTGCACATTCAGTCCCACTTTATTGTCTACCGCAAAAAGTTCATCCAGAGCAAAGAGCTGCAAAATTACTGGGATACCATGCCCATGATCGAAAGCTATACCGACTCTGTGCAGCGGTACGAATCGGTGTTTACCAAACAGTTTGCCGATAAAGGCTACCAGTGGGATGTCTATGTCAACACGGACGATCTGAAAGAGTTTACGGATTATCCGCTGCTTGTCTGCCCCACGCGGTTGCTGCGGGATAAAAAGTGCCCGCTGTTCAAGCGCCGCAGCTTTATGCACGAGCTGGAGGCCTATCTCAACGACACGGCAGGTGAGCCGGTGCAGGAGCTGTACGACTATCTGCGGGACGAGACGGACTATCCGATGGACCTCATCTGGAAGAACATGATCCGCACGATGCACCCGCACGATTTTACCCGCAATCTCGCACTGACCCGCATCATCGAGCCGACGGTGTTGGACGAGGCAACGGCACAGAGCATCCGCCAAAACCGCCGCATTGCGCTGGCCATGCACCTGTATTTCATGGATATGCTGGATTCCAGCAAGGCGTTTGCGGCAAAGTTCCCGCCAGAGACGGATATTTTCATCTCGACGAGCAGTGCTGATAAAAAGCCGCAGATCGAGGCCGCCTTTGCGGACCTGAACGTCCGCAGCGTCACCGTGACCGTGGTGGAGAACCAGGGCCGCGACGTCGGCGCCTTCCTCTGTGACCTGGCCCCGCAGCTGCGGGACTATGACTACGCCTGCTTCATGCACGACAAAAAAGCCATCCAGACCCGCCCCGGCAGCGTCGGCGCGAGCTTTGGCTATGTCTGCAATGAGAATGTCTGCAAAAACGCTGCTCATGTGCTGAATGTGCTGTGCGAGTTTGAGAAGGACCCGTACCTCGGCATTCTCTGCCCGCCGTACCCGACGCACGGACTTTACTTCATGAATATGTGCTCCGGCGGCTGGGGCCCGAACTTTGAGAATACGAAAAAGCTGATGAAAGACCTTGGCATCGATGTGCCTGTTTCCGGTGAAAAATCGCCCATTGCGCCCTACGGCAGTGTGTTCTGGTTCCGCCCTAAGGCACTGGCACCGCTGTTTGACCACGGCTGGCAGCACTCGGACTTCCCGCCCGAGCCGCTGCCCCAGGACGGCACGATCAGCCATGCCATTGAGCGCATCTATCCGTTTGTGGCCCAGAGTGCGGGCTACTACCCGGCAGTGGTCATGAGCAAGAGCTACGCCGTGACCCACAACGATACGATGCAGGCCTACGCGGGCGGCGTGATCCGCCCGCTGGCCCGCGTGTTTGACTGCACGACCTTCTATGGTGCGGTCAGCTCGGCCACCGGCTTTGCCTACAAAAAGCACCACCTATTCAGCCACTACGGCCCGTACTCCGACAGCCGCCGCCGTCACGCGCGCAACTGGCTGCGGGACAATCTGCCCGCAGGCTCCTACAAGGTCATCATCAACACCAAGCGCGCTATCTTTGGCCCCCACGAAGGCCCCTATGAGGACTGACAACGCATGAAACGACTGGTCATCTACTTCCACTATGACCCGACAGGCTGCATCGATACGGCCTGCCGCATTGCCGTACAGGCTGTGCAGAAATACGGCAGGGTCGTATTCGTCACCAACGGTACACTTGCCCCGGCGGACCGCGTCTGGGTGCGCCAGTCCGGTGCGGGCCGCATCGAACGGGAAAACGTCGGTTTCGACGTCGGCGCATACAGGGAGGCTCTGCTGACTCTGGGCCGGGAGAAGCTGGCCGAGTATGAGGAGATCGTCCTGATGAACTACACGCTGGCCGGGCCGGTCTGCTCACTGGCGGCGATGTTCACCGCGATGGACGCCCGCCCGGAGTTGGACTTCTGGGGGCTGACCCGCCACTACGCCATGCAGAGCCGCCGCTTTGGCGGCGCAGTGCCCGAGCATCTGCAATCCCATTTTATTGCGGTGCGCCCGCGGCTGTTCAACAGTGATGATTTCTGGAGCTACTGGCAGAAAATGGCACTGCCGGCCAGCTACGAGCAGTCTATCATCCGCCACGAAACGCGGTTCACGCCGTATTTTGCCGCCAGGGGCTATGCCTGGGATACCTACGTGCAGACGGACGACCTGAAACCGGTTTTTGTAAACCCCATTATGGCCTGCCCGCGGGAGCTGCTGGCAAACCGCGGCTGCCCGTTTTTCAAACGGCGCAGCCTGTTCACGCCCTATGCGGATGAACTGCGCCGCACGGACGGCCTCGCCGCGCGGGAGCTCTGCGACTATGTGACGGCCTATACGGATTTTCCGCTGGAGCTGCTGCTGGTCTCGCTGTTAAAAACACAGCCGCTTTCAGCCCTTGCCCAAAACCTGCACTGGTGCTATCCTGTCGGCGCACCGACAGGGGAAACGCCCGACCTGAACGAGCTGGGCCTGCGGCTGCTTCATTACGAACAGCCCACCGCGGACCCCGTGACCGACTGGTATAACCGGCAGGCAGCCGCCGACGCGGACGCACTGCTGGCAGAAGCTGCTGCTTTGTTTGAAAAAAATCCGATGCTTGGGGTGTTAAGCCCCTCTCTGCCGCTGTGGCAGGGCTGCACCGCCGCCCGCCGCGCCGCCTGCGCTGAAATGCTGCGCGCCATGCGGCTGGAAGAGCTGGCAAAACGCTACCCTGCCCAGCTTTCCGGCGGACAGCAGCAGCGCGCCGCGCTGGCACGCATTCTGGTGGGCAAGCCCCGCATCCTGATGCTGGACGAGCCGTTCAGTGCACTGGACAGCTATCTGCGGGAGGAGGTAGAAGGCGAGGTAGGCAGCCTGCTGGCAAATTTTGCGGGCACCGCCCTGCTGGTGACCCACAACCGGGACGAGGCCTACCGCCTGTGCAAAGAGATGATCGTGCTGAACGAGGGACAGGTGCTGCGTGCCGGTAGAACAAAAGAGGTTTTTGCCGACCCGCAGAGCATCGCCGCCGCGCGGCTGACCGGCTGCAAGAACATTTTGCCCTGCACCCCGCTGGACAGCCGCACCGTCCGTCTGGACGGCTGGGGCGTCCCCCTGCGGCTGGCACTGCCCGTTCCGACAGGCTGCACCGCTGTGGGCATCCGTGCCCACGACTTTACGCCCTGCGCTGCGGATGCGCCCAACGCCATCCCGGTAAAGGCGGTCTCCACCAGTGAAAACCCCTTTGACTGGAACCTCATCTGCACTCCGCCGGAGGGCACGGCGCAGCTGTGGTGGAAGGTAAGCAAAAAAAGCCTTTGCTCGGCAGCGCCCGCCGCGCCGCAGTACCTGTGTGCCGCACCGGAGAGCATCATGCCGCTGCAAGGCTGAAAAACGATTTGAAATGGCTTCCGCTGTGCTCTAGCCATATTCTGCTATGAGCCGGAAACGCCTGCGGATGTTTCCGGCTCGCTTTTACAACGAAGGAGAAAAGCATGAGGACATTGGATCACGCCGCCTGCGCCAGAGCGATTTTTGAAAGCATTGGTAGCGGGGAAAATCTGGTTTCCGCCGCGCACTGCGCCACCCGGCTGCGTCTGGTAGTGGTAGATGCGCACAAGGTCGATCAAAAACGGCTGGAAAGCATCCCGGGCGTGATGGGAGTGTTCTGCGCTGGGGGACAGCTTCAGATCATCCTTGGCACCGGCACGGTGAACCGGGTGTACGAGGAATTTATAAAGCTGTCCGGTCTGCCCGGTGTCCCGGCGGCGCAGAAATGTACGGCCCCGGTACTGCCGCTGCCGCAGCGGCTGGTAAAAACGCTGGGGGATGTGTTTGTGCCCATTCTGCCCGCCATTGTGGCTGCCGGTCTGCTGACCGGCATTCTGGACGCACTGGGCAGGGCGCTGCCCGCCGTTGCCGCCGCCGACTGGTTCAGCTTTTTAAAGATGGTGTCCGGCACGGCTTTTGTGTCTCTACCGGTGCTGGTGGCGCTCTCCTCCGCCCGGGTGTTTGGGGGCAATCTTTTCCTCGGCGGGGTGGTGGGGCTGTGCATGGTGCACCCCACGCTGCTCAACGCGTGGTCTGTTGGCACAGCGGAGAACGTCCCGGTCTGGCATCTGCTCTGTTTCAACGTAAAACAAGTGGGCTATCAGGGACACGTTATCCCGGTGATCATGGCAGTCTGGCTCATGTCCCGGCTGGAGCGGTGGTTCCGCAGCCGCGTCCCTGCGGCGCTGGATCTTTTTGTTACGCCGCTGTGCACGGTGCTTATTACCACCTTTGTTACCTTTACCATCCTCGGCCCCTGCTTCTCCTTTGCGGAAAACTGCATGATCGGCCTTGCAAGGCAGCTCAGCACGGTGGGGCATGGCATCGGTGCGCTGGTTATGGGGGCGCTGTACCCCGTTACGGTGGTCTGCGGCCTGCACCACATGTATAACGTCATCGAAGCGGGGCTGCTCTCTGCGGGCGGGCTGAATATCTGGATGCCCATTGCCTCTGCCGCAAACTTTGCCCAGTGCGGTGCCTGTCTAGCGGTCGCCTTTAAGACCCGCGACCCCCAAAACAAGACCGTTGCCATCCCTTCGGCGCTGTCCGCAGCCCTTGGCATTACCGAGCCCGCCATCTTCGGCGTGAACCTGCGCTATGTCCGGCCGTTCGTCTGCGCTATGGTGGGCGGCGCGGTGGGGGCGTGGTTCGGTACGGTAACGGGCATCGGCGCAACGGCCTACGGCGTTACCGGTCTGCCGGGTTTTCTGATCGTGGGCGGCTACATTCTGCCCTACGCCGAGCTGCTGGCGCTTTCCGGCGGGGTGGCCTTTGCCGCCACATGGTTGTTCTGGCAGGATGCGCCCGCGCAGGACAAAACGCCCGGCTGAGCAGTTTCGGCAGAGTGTTCAACAGCCGGGTTAAGGCTTCAGCGGAGCGCATTCCAAATCGTGTTTACACAGGGGAATTTCCCTACAAGCAAAGCAGCCGCTGCACGGTAAGATGCAGCGGCTGCTTTGCTTATTTGTGTAAAAAGGGGAGTGCTTATGCCATATCGCGGCAGGTCACAATGTCTGCCCCGGTGCCGCAGACGTCGGTCAGCACCACATCGCCCACATGGATGGGAGCGTGCAGCACCACGCTGTCCAGCGCTGCGACTACCTCGGCCATCTGTCCCTTGGGCACAGGCTTGGAAGTCTTGACCGGGCAGCGGGAGTGCAGGCAGCCCTCGGCGCGCACGGTGCTGGTGATGATGCGGGTGGGGTGGGTCAGCTCTTCCTTGCCGTAGGCGATGCCGTTGGGGCAGCCGTTGCCGGTCACCTTGTAGTCGTTGGCTTCATCCACCTGCAGATGGCAGCCCTGCGGGCAGCAGGTGCAAATTACTTCTTTCATCTCGCTCATGCCTCCTCGATCTCAATGGTCACTTCGTCCATGGGGGCTCTGTCCAGCAGCACTCTGGGCAGGGCAATGTGCTCCATCTCGCCGGGGGCAAGGCGGTCGCGCTTAAAGCGTGCGATCACCGTGTCACCGCTCTTGACAAGGATGGTGCTCTTGCCGCAGATGCGGCGGACGCGGAAGGACACGTTGGTGCTCTTTTCCACGCCTTCCAGACGGATGCGCTGCGGCAGGGTGTAGCCAAGGTCTGCGCCGGGCTTCACGGTCAGCACACGCCCCGCGGCCACAGGGCCGTTCTGGATATAGTTGGCAGCGGCTGCGCCGGCCAGCTCGCTCTCGCCGGAAACAAAGTCCACCAGATCATGCACCTGCACCACGTTGCCGCAGGCAAACACGCCGGGAATGCTGGTCTCCATGTTTTCGTACACGATGGCGCCCTTGGTGCGGGGGTCCATCTCGATGCCGGCCTGTTTGGTCAGCTCGTTTTCGGGGATCAGACCCACGCTCAGCAGAATGGTGTCCACATCGAACTCCATCTCGGTGCCGGGGATAGGCTTGCGGTCAGGGCCGATCTCGGCCACGATGGCCTTTTCCACACGGTCCTTGCCCTGAATATCCACAATGGTGTGGGAGAGGTACAGGGGAATGTCGAAGTCGTTCAGGCACTGCACGATGTTGCGGGTCAGGCCACCGGAGTAGGGCATCACTTCTACGCAGGCCAGCACCTTTGCACCCTCAAGGGTCATGCGGCGCGCCATGATCAGGCCGATGTCGCCGCTGCCGAGGATCAGCACCCGCTTGCCCACCAGATAGCCTTCCATGTTCACATAGCGCTGTGCGGCACCGGCGGTGTACACACCGGCAGGGCGGGTGCCCGGGGTACCAATGGCACCGCGGGTGCGCTCACGGCAGCCCATGCCCAGCACGATGCTTTTTGCCTCGATGATCTGGTAGCCGTACTCCTTGGAGACGCAGTGCACCTTTTTATCCGGGGTCACTTCCAGCACCATGGTGTCCAGCTGAACCTTCACGCCGGTGTTCTTGAGCATCGCAATAAAGCGTCCGGCGTACTCCGGGCCGGTGAGCTGCTCGCCAAAGCGGTGCAGACCAAAGCCGTTGTGGATGCACTGGTTCAGAATGCCGCCCAGTTCCTTGTCGCGCTCCAGAATAAGAATGTCGCGCAGACCGCTTTCCCATGCCTTGCAGGCAGCAGCAAGGCCCGCAGGGCCGCCGCCGATAATGACCAGATCAACCATTGCTCTTTCCTCCTACCTTCGTTTCGCTGACCAGAACGTTCGAGCCGTTCTTGTCCTGCAGGATGTCCAAGGGGTCTATGCCCAGCTCGCGGCTGATCAGTTCCAGCACGCGGGGGCCGCAGAAGCCGCCCTGGCACCGCCCCATACCTGCACCGGCGCGGCGCTTGACGCCGTCGATGGTGTTGGCAGGAACCTCGCTGTGGAGAGCTGCCAGAATCTCGCCCTCGGTGATGGTCTCGCAGCGGCAGATCACGCGGCCGTAGGCGGGCTGCTCCTTGACCAGCGCGGCTTTTTCCTCTGCGGAAAGTTCCTTGAAGCGGATGTGGCGGCGGCCGTCCTTGTAGTCAGCCTTTTCAGCGCCCAGAACACCGCGCTGCTGCAGGATGGCAACAGCTTCCTCCGCAACCGCCGGGGCAGCGGACAGGCCGGGGCTCTTCATGCCGGCCAGATCGATCCAGCCGGGTGCTTCCGGCTCCTCGCCAATGATAAAATCGTCCACGTCCAGATTGGCGCGCACGCCTGCAAAGCTGCGGATGGACTCGCCAAAGTTGATACTGGGCACACTGCGCTGGGCAGTGGCTTTGACAAATTCCAGACCGCTGCTGGTGCAGGAGGTGTCGTTGCCCTTCACAGGCTCTGCGTTGGGGCCGACGATCAGGTTGCCGTGCACGGTGGGCGCCACCAGAACGCCCTTGCCCAGCGCGTTGGGACACTGGAAGATAACGTGACTCACGCGGGTGCCCTCGCTCTTGTCCAACAGATAGTACTCGCCCCGGGTGGGGATGATGTGGAAGTTGGCGGGCTCCACCATGGAGTGTACCTTGTCCGCCCAGATACCGGCAGCGTTGATGACGCAGCGGGTCTCCACCGTGCCGCCGGGCACGGTCAGGCGGTAGCCGCCCTCGATGGCTTCGGCATTGGTCACTTTGCAGCTGCGGCGCAGCTCCACGCCATTGCGTACTGCCACCTCGGTCATGGCCAGTGCATACTCCCACGGGTTCACGATGGCGGCGCTGGGTGCCCACAGTGCACCGCAGACCTTCTCGGAGAGGTTGGGCTCCATGGCAAGGGTCTCTTCCCGGGAAAGAATCTTCATGTCGGGCACGCCGTTTGCGGTGCCGTTCTCGAACAGATGCTGCAAATGGGGCAATTCCTTCTCGTCCAGTGCCAGCACCAACGAGCCGCACTGCTTATAGGAGACATCCAGCTTTGCGCAGATCTCCTTTGCCAGAGCCACGCCGCGCACGTTCAGCCGTGCCATGCGGGTGCCGGGGGCGGGGTCGTAGCCTGCGTGGAGAATGGCGCTGTTGGCCTTGGTGGTGCAGTCTGCCACATCGTTCTCGGCCTCAAGAATGACCACCTTGTTGTCGTAGCGCGACAGTGCGTAGGCGGCAGCGGCACCGATGACGCCACAGCCGATGATTGCTACATCATACATTGTTCTTTTCCTCCTGTCCGTTCTGCCTTGGCCCGTCGGGAGCTGGGCAGCTGTTGATGGTACAAAAAAAGAGCGAACCGAAACAAAGGCAACTGCCCTTGTCCGTTTCGCTCATATCTCCTGAAACAAACAGCACTTGTTTACTCTTATGATACCCTGTCCCTGCACAAAAAGCAAGGTGTTTTGCACTTTTTGTGAAACCCTTACAAAAAACACCGGTTGCTTTTGCGCAGAATGCGGGTCACATATCCCACACCGCCTGATTGGTGGTGGAAATGGCAGTGATTCCGGCTTCCAGCGCGGCCATCACGTCCTCTTTATCAGCAATAAGGCCGCCGGCGAGCACCGGCACTTTGGCGGTAGCGCACACCCGACGCAGGATCTTGGGCATGGTGCCGGGCAGCAGGTCCAGACAGTCCGGCAGATTTGGCGGAATCTTATCCAAGCTTTCCAGTGCGATGGAATCCAGCAGGAATACCCGCAGAATGGCGGCCAGCCCAAGCTCCTTGGCACGGCGGATGAAGGACTGCCGGGTGGAGATGATGCCGTCGGCCTCGGTGGTGCTGCGGATAAAGTCCACCGCCACCTCTTTGCCCGCCAGCCCGGCAATAAGGTCTACATGCACCACGGCAAAGCGTCCGGCTTCGTGGATGCGGCGCACAATGGAGGAGATATTACAGATATCTCCATATAATACAAATACCACCCGGATATTCTCGTTGGTCAGTGCGTTGCAAAGCCCTGCATCGTCCTTGACTGCCGCAATGACCGGCGTTTCCAGAATGGCATCCATCAGCTCCTGCTTCATGCTTTTCCTCCTGCCCGGCGTTCTGTGGGGCAACTTTTTACTGGTGCTCTGCCAGCCAGCGCAGCGCCATATAGGTGTAGGCTGCCGTGCCGCAGTACAGGATGCTGTCGTCAAAGCGCACCTTGGGGTGGTGCTGACCGTAGGTGTAGCCCTCCTTGGCGTTGCCAGCAGCTAAGAACATGCTCACGGTGGGTACCTCGTGGCTGACAAAGGCGAAGTCCTCGCTGCCGCCACCGGGCTTGCCGCCGGTGAGCGGGGTCATATCCATAGCGCCCTTGCCCAGCAGTTCGGTCATATAGGTCAGGGCATTGCTTGCCAGCGGGGTATCTACCACCATGCAGGGGCAGTAATCGCTGAACTCCACCTCGGCGGTGCAGCGGTAGGCGGTGGCCACGCCCTGCGCAATTTCGGTCATGCGCTGATGGATCAGGGCACTGACCTTCTGCTCCGGGTCCACGGTGCGGATGGTGCCCCACATATCAGCAGTATCCGGGATGACGTTGGAGGCCTTGCCGGCCTCGAACCGGCCGGTGGTGAACACGCCGAAGCCTGCGGGGTCAAGCTCGCGGCTGTTGATCTCCTGCAGGGCAATGTGGATGTGCGCCGCTGCGGTGATGGGGTCGATGCAGGCGTTGGGCATGGAGCCGTGGCCGCCTTTGCCGTGCACAACGATGTGATACTGCTCGCAGCTGGCCATGGTGATGCCGCCGCCCGGCACCAGCACCGTACCGGCGGGCAGGGGCATGCCGGCCAGCACATGGAACATGACCGCTGCGTCTACCTTGGGGTTCTCCAGCAGGCCGCTGTTGATCATATCCAGCGAGCCCTGAAAGATCTCCTCTGCGGGCTGGAACTCCAGCTTTACCGTGCCTTCGATCTCGTCCTCATGCTCCTTGAGCAGCTTGGCTGCACCCAGCACCATGGCAGTGTGCATATCGTGGCCGCAGCCGTGCATCTTGCCGGGCAGCTCAGAGGAAAATTCCTCGCCGGATTCCTCCTGCAAGGGCAGCGCGTCCATGTCGCCGCGCAGCAGGATCACCTTGCCGGGGCGTTTGCCCCCTGCGAGCGCCACCACGCCGCACTTGCCGCAGTCCTGCGGGGTGTAGCCCATCTCGGTCAGCGCTTTTTTGACCAGTGCCTTGGTCTGGGGCAGGTCAAAGCCCACCTCCGGGTGACGGTGCAGTGTGCGCCGCCATTCCTGCAGCTGGGGCTCCAGCGCTTTGGCGGCTTCCAACAGTTTTTCCGGTGCGATCATTGTAAAATCAACTCCCTCTGAATTTATGCGGAAAACCCTCTCGGCCACGGCAGAGCCATGACGGGAGGGCTTCGCCTTACGGTTATTCTTCCCCGCCGTTATTGCCAGTCGGGTGGTACTGGGCGCAGGTGCACTTTTTGAACTTCAGGCCGCTGCCGCAGGGGCAAGGGTCGTTGCGGCCAATTTTGATCACACGCACCGGCTGACCCTTGGGGCTGCCCTTGACGCCGGGTGCGCCGTTGCCGGGCACAAAGCCCTCGCCGGTGGGCTTTGCCACCTGCTCCCGCTTGGGGGCGGAACCGGCGGCGCGCAGCTCGATGGTAAGCAGCATCTTGACGCTGGACTCCCTGATGGAATCCACCATCTGGTCGAACATATCAAAGCCCTCGATGCGGTATTCCACCACCGGGTCCTTCTGGCCGTAGCCGCGCAGCGCGATGCCCTGCCGCAGCTGGTCCATGTTGTCGATGTGGTCCATCCACTGGCGGTCTACGCACTTGAGCAGGCAGATGCGCTCCAGCTCGCGCATGACGGGTGCACCGTAGCGCACCTCCTTGGCCTGCAGGATCTGCATCCCGCGGTCGTACAGCATATCGGCAATGCCCTGCTGGGAAAGGTTATCAAAGTCCGCCACAGTGTAGTGGAAGTCGGCATCGGTGGTCAGCCAGCCCTGATAGTGGCGGCGCAGGGCACCAAAATCCCACTCGTCCTTTACATCACCGGAAAGGAACTGGGCGCAGCTGGAATCAATGTTCTCCCGCAGCATCTTGTGCATCTCGGTGCTGATGTCCTCGCCGTCCAGCACCTTGCGGCGCTGCCCGTAGATGATCTCGCGCTGCTGGTTCATCACGTCATCGTACTTCAGCACGTTTTTACGGATCTCAAAGTTGCGGCCCTCCAGCTTTTTCTGGGCGCTTTCCAGCGTGTTGGTGATCATGCGGTTCTCGATGGGGGTGTCCTCGTCGATCTTCAGGGTGTTCATCAGGCTGGATACCCGGTCGCCGCCAAACAGACGCATCAGGTCGTCCTCAAGGCTCAGGTAGAAGCGGGAAGCGCCCGGGTCACCCTGACGGCCGGCACGGCCGCGCAGCTGGTTGTCGATTCGGCGGGATTCATGACGCTCGGTGCCGAGGATATACAGACCGCCTGCCGCACGAACCTTTTCGGCTGCCGCGTCGGTCTCGGTCTTGAACTTGCTGTACAGTTCCTCAAACTTGGCACGGATAGCCAGAACCTCCTGATCGTCGGTGTCGGCATGGCCGTTTGCCTCGTAGACCATCTTGTCTACAAACATCTTCGCCGTACGCTCGTCCAGCTCGCCCTCCTGCACCTTGCTCTCGGCCAGCTTGATGAGGCCGCGCTTGAGGTCGTCGAGCGCCAGCGTCTCGGCGTTGCCGCCGAGCATGATATCGGTACCACGGCCTGCCATGTTGGTGGCGATGGTGACGGCGCCGTACTTGCCGGCCTGCGCGACGATATCCGCCTCGCGCTCATGATGCTTCGCGTTCAGCACGGTGTGCTTAATGCCCTTTGCCTTGAGGATCTTGGACAGCTCCTCAGACTTCTCGATCGAGATCGTACCGACCAGGATCGGCTGGCCCTTGGCGTGGCATTCCTCGATGCGCGAAATGATCGCGTTGATCTTGCCGCGCTCGTTCTTGTATACGGCATCCGGGTTGTCCTTGCGGATGACCGGCTTGTTGGTCGGGATCTCGATGACATCGAGCTGATAGGTGTGGCGGAACTCCTCCTCCTCGGTCAGCGCGGTACCGGTCATGCCGGACAGCTTGCCGTACAGGCGGAAGTAGTTCTGGAAGGTGATGGTCGCGAGGGTCTTGCTCTCGTGCTGGACCTTGACGCCCTCCTTCGCCTCGATGGCCTGATGCAGACCCTCGTTGTAGCGGCGGCCGAACATCAGACGGCCGGTGAATTCATCGACAATGATGATCTGGCCGTCACGGACAACATAGTCCACATCGCGCTGCATGACGCCGCGCGCCTTGATGGCCTGATTGATATGGTGCTGGAGCGTGGTGTTCTCCGGGTCGGACAGGTTCTCAACCTTGAAGTACGCCTCGGCGCGCTTCTGGCCGTGCGGCGTAAGGGTCGCGGTCTTTGCCTTCTCGTCGACGATGTAATCCGCCTCGATGTCGTCCTGCTCCTCCTTGGCATCCACTTCCTTGACGCGCAGGCAGGAAAGCTGAGCGGCAAAGCGGTCCGCGGTCTCGTACAGCTGAGAGGACTTCTCGCCCTGACCGGAAATGATCAGCGGCGTACGCGCCTCATCGATCAGGATGGAGTCGACCTCGTCGACGATCGCGAACGCATGGCCGCGCTGGACCATCGCCTGCTTGTAGATCGCCATGTTGTCGCGCAGGTAGTCGAAGCCGAACTCGTTGTTCGTGCCGTAGGTGATGTCTGCGGCATACATTGCCTTGCGGGCCTGCGGCGGCACCTCATGGATGACCAGACCGACGTTCAGACCGAGGAAGCGGTAGACCTTGCCCATCCACTCGCTGTCGCGCTTTGCGAGGTAGTCGTTGACGGTTACGATGTGGACGCCCTTGCCGGTCAGCGCGTTCAGATAAGCCGGCAGCGTCGCCATGAGGGTCTTGCCCTCGCCGGTCTTCATCTCCGCGATACGGCCCTGATGCAGGACGATACCGCCGATGATCTGGACGCGGTAGTGACGCATGCCGAGCACGCGCCACGAAGCCTCTCGGCAGGTCGCAAAAGCCTCGGGCAGCAGCTGGTCGAGCGTCTCGCCGTCCTGATAGCGTTTCTTAAATTCATCGGTCTTTGCGCGCAGCTCCTCATCGGAGAGCTTCTTGTACTGCTCCTCCAGCGCTTCGACCTTATCCGCAATGGGGTAGATCTTCTTCAGCTCATGCGAGGAATGCGTGCCGAAGATCTTGGTAAACAAACTCATATTCGCAAAACACCTCTTGGTCGTGATTTGTTGTCTCTGTTTTTTGTGCGGCGGGATGACCATAATCCCGCACTTTAACAATATCGACTTAGTATATCACAATTCCCCGGTGGAAGAAAGACCAAATTGTAA
>ERZ773111.1058-NODE-1058-length-14429-cov-2.567483_pt1 | contig 14429 bp, 9 predicted proteins | sample MGYA00580567_ERZ773111 | MGnify/ENA primary metagenome ERZ773111 (study PRJEB29015, sample SAMEA2737875) | human gut metagenome | biome: human gut; feature: human-associated habitat; material: faeces | place: China | collected 2012 ...
GTGCGCGGCCTTTCGCGCCAGACACAGGCTGATCGTCCCGGCGCCGCAGTACAGATCCAGCAGCACCTGGTCGCCGGTCAAGCCGGCAAAATCCCCTGCCAGCGCATACAAGCGTTCACATTGGTCATGGTTGACTTGATAAAAAGCATGGGGGCCGATGGCAAAGGCCTTGCCGCACAGCTTGTCCAGCAGTTCGCCCTTGCCCCAAAGCACCCGGTCCCGGTCACCCAAAATCACATTGGTGCGCCGGGTGTTGCTGTTTAGCACCACGCCCACCAAGACGGGCACAGCGGCACGCAAGGCGGCGCAAAGTGCGTCCCCGCCGGGCAGATCCGTGCCGTTGATCACAATACAAGCCAGCACCTGGCCGGTAGCCTGGCCCTTGCGGAAATACAAGTGGCGCAGCAGGCCGGTGCCGGTCTCCTCATTATATACGGAAATTTGATGTTCTTCCGCCCATTGCAGGCAAGCCGCCACACCGGCGGAAAAATCCGTACACTGGAGCAAGCAATCTTCGGTAGGCACCACACGGTGGCTTTTATAGGCATAAAAACCGGCTACCGGTCGGCCGCTTTGCAACTGCACCGGGTACTGGGCTTTATTGCGATAGCGCACGGTATCGGGCGCTGCCAGCACGCCCTCCACCTGCAAATCCAGGTGGCCGATCCGCTGAAAAGCATCGTCGATCCGCTGCTGCTTAAAGCGCAGTTCCTCCGCGTAATCCACCGTGCGAAAGGCACAGCCGCCGCACTGGGCGGACACCGGGCAGTCGCTCTCCACCCGATGAGGCGATGGCTCCAGCACCTGCTGCAGCCGGGCCACGGCATAGTTCTTTTTGGCTTTAATGATATGCGCCGTAACCACATCACCGGGCACACCGCCGCGCAAAAACACCGGCACGCCGTCCTTGCGCCCGATGGCACTGCCCTCGGAAGTCAAGGCAGTTATATTCAGTTGAATCTCGTCATTCTTTTTGAGTTGCACCCAAATCACCGTCCTTTATCATAGCATAAAACCGCGGGAAAAGGAAGTGTTAAAATGAAAAAGGCGGCGGGCAAATTTCCTTGCCTGCCGCACTTTTTTGCAGATTTAACGATGGGCGGCCCGCTGCACTGCCTTGACCAGTTCCACCACCGGGATCACCGCCAGTGCCAGCGCCATTGACACACCGTAGGCTGTACCGGACAGAGGAACAAAATCAAAGGCCGCAGCCAACGCCGGCACATACAGCACCACCGTGGACAGCACCAACGACAGTACCATAGCGCCCCACAAATAGCCGTTTTGCCCCATAGAGAACAAACTGGCCCGGCGCGAGCGCATATTAAAGCTATGGAAGATCTCCGCCATAGACAGGGTAAAAAACGCCATGGTCATGCCGGTTTTAGGGGCCAGCGGGTCCGTAATATGTACCAGTGCCGCCCAGTCCATTTGTACCGGGCAGGTAAGCAGCAGACCGCTGAAGTAAGCCAGCAGGGTCACCGCCGTTACCAGCAGTCCCTGCCAGGCCACATCGAAGCCCATACCCCCGGCAAAAATGCCGTCCTTTGGATCTCGAGGACGACGGTGCATGATCTCCGGCTCGCCCCGCTCCATACCCAGTGCCAGCGCCGGGAAGCAATCGGTGATCAAATTGATCCACAGAAGGTGTACCGGCTCCAAAATGGTAAAGCCCAGCAGAGTGGCCACCAAAATGGTGAGCACCTCTGCCAAGTTAGAAGACAGCAAAAACTGAATAGACTTGCGGATATTGTCATACACCCGGCGGCCCTCCTCCACGGCCGCCACAATGGTGGCAAAGTTGTCGTCCGTCAGTACCATATCCGCCACATTCTTGGTCACATCCGTGCCGGTTATGCCCATACCTACGCCAATATCCGCCGCCTGAATGGCCGGGGCGTCGTTGACCCCGTCGCCGGTCATGGCAGTCACAGCCCCCTGCCGGTGAAAGGCCTCTACAATACGCACCTTATGCTCCGGCTGCACCCGGGCAAACACACTGCACCGGGCAACGGCATTGTCCAACGCCCGATCGTCCATTTGGCTCAGCTGGGCGCCGGTGAGCACCTCCCCCTCTGGCTCCAAGATCCCCAGCTGCCGGGCAATGGCCGCGGCAGTATCCCGATGATCGCCGGTGATCATCACCGGACGAATGCCCGCTTGGCGACAAGCGGCAATGGCCTCCACCGCCTCCGGGCGCACCGGATCCATCATACCCACCAGTCCCAGGTAGCAAAGCCCCTGTTCCAGTGCCTCCGGCGACCGGGCAGACGGCAGGGACGGGTACTGCCTGGTTGCAGCACAAAGCACCCGCAGCGCCCGGTCTGCCATACGCCGATTTTCGTCCAGAATCCGGCGGCGCAGATCCTCAGTCAAGGGTACCGCCCTCCCCTGCTGCCAGGTGTGGGTGCACCGCTTCAGTACCACATCCGGCGCACCCTTGGTGTACTGCACCACGCCCTCCGGGGTGCGGTGGAGCGTCGTCATCATCTTGCGGGCAGAGTCAAAGGGCAGTTCACCCACCCGGGGGTACTGCCGTTCCAGCGCCGCCTTTTCCAACCCCAGGTCTGCCGCGTCCTGCACCAGCGCCACCTCTGTGGGTTCACCCTCTATGCGGTCCTCGGCTCGGTGGGCGTCCGAACACAGCGCCATAGCGGCCATAAGCTGCTCCGGCGGCACACCGGTGCGGGCAGTAACGGTCATTTTATTTTGAGTCAGCGTGCCGGTTTTGTCCGAGCAGATTACCTGCGTACAGCCCAGGGTCTCCACCGCCGTCAGTCGCCGGATTACTGCGTGGCGACGGCTCATTTTGGTCACACCGATGGACAGCACAATCGTCACCACCGCTGCCAGACCCTCCGGAATGGCAGCCACCGCCAGGGACACCGCCACCATAAAGGTGGACAGCGCGCCGCTAAAGGTCAGCCCGCCTGCCAGTAAGCTGCGCCCTACATCTAACGCAAAGATCCCGGCACAGATGGCCAGCACCAGCAGGGACAAAATTTTAGACAGCTGGGTCAATTTCTTTTGCAGAGGCGTGGCGTTCTGTCCGGCGGTGTTCAGGGCGTGGGCAATGCGACCCATTTGCGTGTCCATACCGGTGGCAATCACCACAGCACGCCCGCGGCCGTACACCACATTGGCACCCATAAATACCAAATTGCTGCAAGCGGAGGGCGGCAGCGCCTGCCCATCGTCCGGCAAAGGAGCCGCGGATTTTTCCACCGGCTGGGACTCGCCGGTAAGGGCGGATTCCTCCACCCGCAGGCCAATGCTCTCCAGCACCCGGCAGTCTGCGGGAATACGGTCACCGGCAGACAGCAGCACCACATCGCCGGGCACCAAAGTGCGGCTGGGCACGGTACACTCTGCCCCGCCCCGCAGCACCCGAGAGGTGGCCGGGGTCATCTCCTGCAAGGCGGCAATGGCCTTTTCCGCCTTGCTCTCCTGCACCACACCTAAGACGGCATTCACCGTCACCACGGTCATAATGATCAGCACATCCGCCGGGAATTCCCGGTGCACTACACACAGCACCGCAGACACGGCGGCCGCCGCCAGCAGCACCAGGATCATCGGGTCGGATAGTTGCAACATAAACCGCCGCCACAGGCTGTCGCCCTTTTTCCGCGCCAGCCGGTTTTCGCCATGTTTTGCCAGCCGGGCAGCCGCCTGTTTGCGGCTCAGCCCACCGGGGGCGCTGTTCAGCTCCCGTAGCACCCGCTCTGCCGTCCATCTGTATGCCTGCATTGCAGAACCTCCCATTTGAAAATAAAAAGACCCGTATATAGGATCACTACATACGAGTCTGTTTTTTATTCCGGGTGGCGGTTCGTCAGGCGCGAGCCACCATTTCGCCGTATTCTTCCTTGCTTTTCTTAATAAAGGCCGCCACTGCCTCTGCGGTGGGCATAGCGTCCGAGCAGCTGTGGGCGGAGATGAGCATAGAAGCCGAGGCGGAGCCGAACTCCAGGCACTCGATCATCTCTTTGCCTTGCAGCAGGCTGTACAGAAAAGCGGAGCCGTAGCCGTCGCCGCCGCCAAAGCCCTTGAGCACCACCGCCGGGAAGGGCTTAATGGAATAATAATTGCCGTCGTTGGTGTAGGCGGTGGAGCCGTCTTTGCCGTGCTTAATGACGCAAATCGTCGCACCAAAGGACTGCCAGTAGCGGGCGCTCTCCGGGTCGGAGCCTTTTACGCCCACAATGCCCTCCATCAGATCAAATTCCTCACGAGAGCCCATAATAATATCCGCACCGCGAGCCACTAAACTGTAATACACAGCAATCTCGTCCTTGGACTGCCAGGTGTACGCCCGATAGTCGATGTCAAAGATAATGCGCACATTGTTTTTCTGGGCCAGCATCATGGCCTTTAAGCAGGCCTCTCTGGACGGAGACTTGGCCAGCGCCGTACCGCTGATCACAATGGCCTTAGCAGAAGCAATATACGCCTCGTCAATATCCTCCGGCGCCAGGCAAAAATCCGCCACATTATCCCGGTACATTAAGATGGAGGACTGCTCTTTAGACAGAATTTCCGTAAAAGTCAGGCCAATACACTCGCCGTTCTTGGCTCGGGTCACATGGGAGGTGTCGATCCCCTCATTTTGGAAATACTCCACCACATAGTCCCCAAACTGGTCGGCAGACACACAGCCGCAAAAGCCCACCTTGCAACCCAGCCGGGCCAGGCCTACGGCAATATTGGCCGGAGAGCCGCCTACATACTTGTTAAAGTTAGACGACTGGGACAGCGGCTTATACATATCCGTGGGGTTAAAATCAATGGCAATGCGGCCGATGGGGATAAAATCCAGCGGTTTGGTTCTGTCAAATTCAATGTACTTCATAGTTCCCTCTCCATAAATTTATGCGCAGGCGACAGGTTTATGCCTTGCCGTCTGTGCCGAAAATCAAAATGTGGCGGTGGGCGTTCTTATACGCCCCCTGCACCTCTGCCCCTTGCAGATCGTAGTAACCACCGATAGCACCGGCGTCGTAAGCGCCCCGCACCGTCTGTTCCACGCTGTCAAAAGTGGCCGTGGCAATGTTGATCTTTTGGATCCCTGTCTGCGCACAGCGGCGGAAATCCTCCGGCGAAATGCCGGTGCCGCCGTGAAGCACCAAGGGCGTGTGGGTATCCTCGGCCACCTGCGCCAAAATATCAAACCGTAGCTTGGGCGTGGCCTTATAATTGCCGTGGGCGTTACCGATGGCGATAGCCAGAGCGTCCACTCCGGTTTCCTGCTCAAAGCGCACCGCGTCCGCCGGGTCCGTGCAATGCATAGCGATCTCCTCAGAGCCATCCTCCGAACCGCCTACACAGCCGATCTCCGCCTCCACGGCAGCACCGTAAGGGCGCGCCATCTCTATAATGCGGCAGGTCTCTGTTATATTCTCATCCAGCGGCAGATGAGAGCCGTCAAACATCACGGAGGTAAAGCCCAGCTCCAGCGCCTGGCTGATCTTCTGCTCCGTTTTGCCGTGGTCAAAGTGCACCGCCACCGGCACGTTTGCCTGCCGGGCAGCGGCCACCATCAAGGGACCGATCAGCTCCAGCGGCGACTGGCGCAGCCGCACCTCCGCAATCTGGAGGATCACCGGGGCGCGCAGTTCCTCTGCCGCTTGCAGCACACCCAGCACCATCTCCATATTGGCAACGGAGAAGGAGCCAACGGCATAGCCGCCGACACGGGCATCCGCCAGCAGATCACGCATATTCACCAGCATAGGCACACCTCAAATACAAATCAAAAAATGCGATGAGTCGGGCGTAAGCCGAGTTCTGTCTTGGGCAATTATCTATCTCGACGCACGGTTGCCCGTGCGCTCCAGCCATCCTTCGAAGTTTTGTGTCGAGCAAACAACCCTTCAGTCGATGTTGCAGCGGATAGGGTTTACATGGCAGGGAATGTCTCCACCCCCTCGGTGAGCTCTTACCTCGCCTTTCCATCCTTACCGCAAAAGCGGCGGTTTATTTCTGTTGCACTTTCCCTAGGGTCGCCCCCGGCGGCCGTTAGCCGTTATCCTGCTCTGTGCTGCTCGGACTTTCCTCACGCAGTAACCTGCGCGCAACTGCCTGCCCGGCTCATCTTCTCCATTTTAATCCATAGCACCGGGGAATGTCAACTGTTTTTCTGCCGGGCAAGAATTTACAGAACAGGTCTTGCATTTCTGTTCTTTTTGTAATACTATGGAGCAAAGAAAGGCAGGTAATCGGAATGCCCAGATTTGAACAGGAAGGCTTTGACCCCCGCCGTCGGCGGGAGAACGACGTCCTGGACCGCACGGTGCCGGAGGAAGACCGGCATTTGGTGCCGGGAGTGGACCTGGATTTTAACCGTCGGCAGCGGGATGTGATCGACCGGCAGGACGAAAGCGGGATCAACCCTTGCGACTATCCGGATCCCTACGCCCCCTCGGCACCGTACAGCCAAAATAACAACTATGACCCAAACGGTTACATAGAGCCACCGGCGCCGCCCCGCCGGTTTGAGAGCGAGCGCCCGGCAGATTTTTATACGGACCGGAGCAACACGCCTATGCCCACGCGTGCCCATGACCGGGAGCGGACAAGCCGTGATCCCCGCACCGTGGGCCGCAGCCATACCCCCACCGACAAGCACGGCAAGCCGCCAAAAAAAGGCAAGGGCAGCAAAAAGGCAAAAGTGGGGCTAAGTATCTTTTGCGTGCTGCTGGCGCTGATTTTCATTCTTGTAGGCTGCGCCACCGGCGTGCTGGGCAAGATCACCTATAATGCGCACAAAGAAAATGAATATGTGACAGCATCGAATCTAAAGAGCGACCCGCGGGTAAAGAATGTGCTGCTGCTGGGCGTAGACGCCAGACCCAAAGACAAGGCCAGCGCCTCCCGCAGTGACACCATGATGCTGATTTCCGTGGACTCTGTGCACCACACCATTAAGATGACCTCCTTTTTGCGAGACACCTGGGTGTATATCCCCTGCAAGGATATGAGTCAACGGCTGAACGCCGCCTGCCAGTACGGCGGTTACAGCGGCGTGGTAGACACCATTGAATACAACTTCGGCGTAAAGATCGACAACTATGTGGTCGCGGATTTTGAGATGTTTCAGGTACTGGTGGACGCCATCGGCGGCGTAGAAGTGAAGGTGACCAAGGCGGAGGCCAAGGAGGTCACCGGCCACCCCAAGCGCTACGGCAATGTGAAGTTAAAGGCCGGCAAGCATAACCTGACCGGCAAGCAGGCCCTGGCCTACTGCCGCATTCGCAAGATCGACACGGACTTTGTGCGCACCAAGCGCCAGCGCACGGTGATGAACGCCATCATTAAAAAGATGAAGTCCTCCAACCCCTTTACCCTGTATAAAATGGCCAGCAACGCCGCCCCGTATATTGAGACGGATATGACCAAAAGCGAACTGTGCAGCTTTGTGGCCAAGGCCGGTAGCTGCGCCACCAGCACCCACCAGGCCCGGGTACCTTTCCCGGACACTTGGTGGTACGACACCATCAACGGCAACTCCATCATCGCCATCAATAAAGAGGAGAATAAAAAGCAGCTGATCGACTTTATCTACAACAAGACCTCCGAACAGCTGGACAAAGAAGAAGCCGAAGCAGCCAAGGACTGACTGCTGCGTGCAAGAACAACACAGTCGTCGGACTTTATAATACCAACGACCACAGCTTTTGGTACGATAACCTTTTGCAGCAATGCACTGGTAAATAGAAAATGCCCTCTGTTTCTTAAGTGAAACAGAGGGCATTTTTTATTGTTCGGCGGGAGCAAGCCCCCGCCCTACGAGTATTGGAAAACCAAAATAAACTTATTTCTTGGTGGTCACGCTCTTGGCCTTACTCCACCCGGAATAGAGCTTTACGCTCTTGCCACCGATTTTTACGGTCTTATAGGTGCGTACCCGCACATAATACTTCTTCTTGGCAGACAGCTTACCGACACTCTTAGAAGTCGTCTTATTCTTGCTGATCGTCACCGTCTTGGCTTTCTTAAACTTGCTGCTGGTACTATACTGCACCTGGTAGCCGGTGGTTTGGGTCGCCTGCTTTTTCCAGGTGACCTTAAAGCCTTTCTTGGTAGCTTTCACCTTAGACACACTGGTGCCCTTGGGGTTAATGTTATAGGTCATGGACTTACTGCCGCTGTAATTGCCCTTGAGGGTCACTTTCACGGTGTATTTGCCCACATTCTTCATGCCCTTGGGATAGCTGATTTTGTAATCCGTACCGTTCTTCAGGGCCTTGCCCTTGCTGTTTTTTACAGTCACAGACGGTTTTTGCACCTTGCCGTTGTAGGTGTAAGCGGTTTTGCTCAGCTTGATATTAGATGCTTTAGAGATCACCGTCTTGCCGGTGACTGCGCCGCAAACGGTGCACTTTTTGTAGGTTTGGCCGTCCTTAGCGGTGGTGGCTTTGGTCAGTTGGGATTTGTTCTGGTGTCCCTTCGGCTTTATATTCGCCACGGTGTAGCTATCGCCGCATTGGGTACAGGTATATTTTGTCTTGCCATAGGCGGTGCAAGTGGGCTGCGCAATCACCTTACCGGAGTAAACATGAGCCAGCGCTTCAAAATCCCACAACACATTATAATCCGGCACGCCGGCGGCCATATCACCCTCGGCATACTGCCAAATATCCGCATACACGCCGGTTTTGCCAATCTGCACCGGGGCGGAAAAATCAGTGGTTTTTGGCTGCCAGTTGGCGTACCACAGCTTATAGCCCTTACTATGCAGCGTCTGCACATTCAAATAATTGGCAAACCAATTCAGGTTGGCGTAAACCATCGGGGTGTAGCCCGCTGCGCGAATGGCGTCGCAAAAAGTAATGGCGTGTTGAATAATGGTCTTTTTGTTGCTGTTGTCCAGGATCAGCTGATCCTCCAGGTCATAAGCCACCGGCAGCACAAAATACTTGTACTTGCCCTTCATCTGAGCCAACACGCTCTTAACATAATTGGCCTCAATCGTGGCCTCCTTGGTATTGAACGCATAGCTGTAATGGTACACGCCAAAGGGCACGCCTGCTGCCTCCGCCGCGTTCACATTATTCCAAAACTGCGGATCCAGGTGGTCGTTGCCGTAGCTCATACGGATCATGGGATAGGTCTTGCCCGCCTTCTTCCATGCGGTGTAATCCACACCTTTTCCGTTATGCTGAGACACATCGGTGCCAAACGCCGGCGCCGTAGTGGCTGCCCATACCGGGAACACGGTAGCGCACATCAGCACCAGGCACAACAGAGCGCAAAATAGAGATTTACATTTTTGTTTCATATCACACCTCGTTTGGGTTGTTTATTCAGCCTCACTATAACACAAAGAGAAAGCAAAGTCAATTACCGCACTTTGGTACTTTTTACCGGGGACCAGGCGCCATACAGCTTGCCGCCCTTTTGCTTTTTATACACCCGAATGCGCACATAATACTTTTTCTTGCTTTTGAGTTTCGTCAGGGTCTTGGCGGTGGAGCCCGCCTTGGTTATCGTTACCGACTTGGTGGTGGATTTGGTAAATTTGGACGAAGTGGAATAGCTGATCTGGTAACCGCTAATGCCACTGCCTTTCTTCCACTTTACGGTCAGCCGGCCTTTTTTGCTGCTTTTCAGCGATGCGATCGCCGGTTTCAGCTGTGCCAGCTTTTCCGTCTTTTTGGCGCCGCAAGCGGTGCACTTATATTTCTTATATCCGGTGGCAAAGTAGGTGGCCGCTTTTTTGGCGGTGCACTTATAGGCATGCACATGGATCTTAAATTGCCGCCTGCTGTTAAAGTTGCCCTTGCCCTGCACCGTTACCGTGCGGGTGGTGCCTCTGGTGGCAATGGACACGGTGTAATCCTTGTTCTGCCGCAAGGTCTTGCCCTTATAGGTTGCCTTGATTGTGGCGCCCTTCGCGGTAGGGGTACACCGGACAGACACATCCCTGTCGTTCAGGGATTTTTGATGGATCTTAAAGTGCAGCACAGCCGTACCGGTATAATTGCCCTTGCCCTGCACCGTCACATTGGCGGTACCAGCATTGGTATTGGCGCTGTAACGGACCACCGTATAGTCCCGACCGGACTTTAAGCCGCTTTGACTGTCAAACCAAGCGGTACCGGGGCGCTGGGCACTGCCGTTATAGGTCACCGGCGCGCAAACATCCGACCCGCCGTACCCGGCAATAGACGCCGGGGCGATGGTATAAGTATAGGTCGCGCTGCCGGTCAGGTACTTGGATCCTTCCAGTGCCGTCACGGTATAGGTGCCGCTGCCGGCATGCACCGTGGAGCCGCTGTATGTGAGGGCGTAGTCCTCGCCCTCTTTGAACGTCTTTTTGTAAGGCTTGCCGTCTGTGGTGGTGCCGACAAAGGTCATGGCAGACATCACATCTGCAATGCTCTTGCCGGAGTACGGCGCCTGCACATCGCCAAAGCCTGCCCGGTTCATGGGCAGCTTGGCAATTTCAAACCGCAGCCGGTTGGTACCGTTCCCCTCCAGCTTGCCGGTATAACGGTCGCTGATAGAAAAATCCAACACGATGGTGTACTTGCCGGGCTCGGACAGGGTATCCACCTGTGTGCCGTTCTCATCGAGGAACAATACGGTGTAGTCCTTATCCCGCACCGCAGTATGGCCGTAGCCGTCCACCACATGCACATCCACCTGAATGGGGCAAACATTATAAGTAATGGCACCGTTTTTATCCAGATTGTGCAGTTCGATCTGGTTTTTTTCCTTAGTTACATCAATCTTGTTGAGGTAAAAGGGGCAAGAAAGCTGTGCAGTACCGTCCGTGGCAATAATGGTGTGCTGTCCCGGCGCGTAACGATCGTCGCCGGTCTCATACACGGTGGTGTACTCCCGACCAAACACATAGCCCGGAATCAGCAGAGAGAATTCGCCTTCCTCGCCCACATAATCCAGCCCGGTGCCGTCCGGCAGAGGGGTCACCTTGGCTTGCCCGTTCTCGTCCGTCAGCACCGTACCATTGCCGTCCGTCTGCGCCTTAAAATAGGCACAGCTGCCGTCCGCCGCCCGTTGAATCAGAATAGAATCCCGTATTTGACCTTCGGCACCGCGACGCATCAGCACCATATAGCCCTGTCCGTCATAATCGGACAGATTCTCGCCGGTAGAGGCAAAGCGGTAGTCCGTCGCAGACAGTAGCGGGTACGATTTGGTATCGTCCAACTGCTGATGATCGTTTTCCAAAGTGAAGTATGCATTTTTCGACCCACAAAGGAAATAGTAATAATTGATAAAACCCGGGAACCGCAGGTTGTTGGAGGCGGCAAAGGTGGCGTCCACCTGATACCATTGGTAGCCGCTGCCGGTGCCGTCATCCAAATACACAAAGTTCCAGGCGTGCATATCCTTTTGTAGTTCCCCGGTGTTCTCATTGCGCACCATTTTGCTGCCCATCACCGTGTTGCAGGCAATGCCGTTCAAACGGCACAGATAGTAAAACAGCGCCGCGTAGCCCTCGCACACGGCCTTGCCCTGGCCGGTGGTGCCGATCACCGTCAGGCTGTTTTTTTGCCGCACGGACCAATCGTAGCCGGTGCCGTCCAAATCCGCAGCCCCCTGCCCTGTAAGGCCAAAGAACGCTGCGTAGGCGGTGTGGGCGTACCAGTCGGTTTTGCCCTCGTTCATAAAGCCCTCATAGGCCGCCGTATTGTAAATCGTATTCTCCGCCAAAAAGTCATAAATGGTCTTGACGATCAGGTACTGGCGGCGGTTTGTATCCTTCTCCGCTGCGATGGTGGGATTATTGGTAACAAACAGTTGGTTCCACTTTTCCGCCGCTTGGCGCAGGATCTCCATTTGCTGCACCGTGTCGCAATATTTGAAGGTGCAGTGCACCTCATAAAAGGCCACCGGGCCGTTCCAGTCGTCATAGCCCTCCACATTGAGCCAAGAGATTTTCAAATCATCTTGCCGGAAGTCCTGGATCTGGGCGTCCAAAAAGTCACCGCCTTCTATGGTGCCCACTTTCTCTGCCAGGGCGTTGCTTCGCAGCCGCTCATACAGCGCCTTTTGCAGCTTGCCGGTGGTGGGGTCGTAATCGCTTTTTTTCACCGCAATATACAAGGTAAAAGCCGTCTCTCGCCGGAGCATACGGTGCAGCGCATCCGTCAGCGCCGCATCTATATCCTGCTGGAAGCAGTGCCAGGTCTTGACCTTAGTGGTATCGTCCCCCACCGCCGCCCAAGCGGTACCGTCCGGAGCCAGATACGGAGCCAGGCCGGTACAGTCCTCTGCGCTCTGCCCCTCGGTATGCACTGTATGGGTCGTACAGACGGTAGCATTTGCCAGTCCATCGGCAGCCGCAGCCGTAACCGGCATAGCGGTACACACCAGCACCAGCGCCAGCAAAAGAGATAGCAAACGCATTCTTTTCATACCCATACCTCCTGATAAAACAAAAGCCTCTATTCCAATTTGATTATACCCGATCGTGGCAAAAAAGGCAAGAGAAAGCCGAGGGCCTGCAAAATACAAGTCCTCGGCTGTTTTTTCAGTGTTTATTTCGCCTGCAAAACCGCTTTGGTAATAAAGGCGTCTATATCCCGGTACACCTCCGGGCTGTTGGTCTCTCGCAGGATCTCGTGCCGGGCACCGGGATACAAAAGAACCTGCACCCGGTTGTGGCCGGTGGCCTTCAGCCGGTCGCTGACCGCCCGAATACCGGCGCCGTAATTACTCACCGGATCCTCCTGGCCGGACACAAAGAGAATAGGCAGATCCTTTGGTACGCGGGCGTACCAGTCCTTACTGCCGCACTCCAACATCAGCCGTCCCAGATCGCCGTAGGCGGCCACAGTAAAGGTAAAACCGCAGGCATCGCCTGCAACCTAATCATCCACCTACGCGGTATCTCGACTGAGCCAGTCCACAGAAGTGCGACCCTCAAAATGATCGTTATAGCCCTTAAAGCCGGTATTTTCCAGCCATTTGGAGCGGTAGCGCTTACCCTTAACGGCGCCCAGTACATTGGTCACTGCCACGCTGATATTTGCCAGTGGATTCGGCCCGCCGGTGCCCACATAAATGGCCGCCGCATAGTCCAGATCCGGGTAGCGGGCGGTAAAGCACCGCATAATAAAGCTGCCCATAGAATGGCCGGCAATAACCATCTTCTTGTCCGGATACTCGCCCCGGGCAATGTCATACAGCCGCCGCACATCTTGCAGCAGAGCATTGTACCCGTCCTTATCGCCAAAGAACCCCCTGTCCTCCGGCGTTTCGCAGGACTGACCGTGGCCCAGCATATCGTGCATAAAGACCGCATAACCCATATCCGCAAAGGCCTGCAAAAAGTCGCCGTAGCGGCCGCAGTGCTCAGCCATACCGTGGTGGAGCAGCAGCACGGCCTTCACATTGCCGTCCTCCGGATACCACTGCCAGGCATGGATGGTGGCCAGCGCGCTGGCGCTGGGATAAGTGTACGCTTTCGTTTTCATAGAAAAATCCCCCTTAACGCAGGCAATGCCTGCTGATTCTATGTAAAATTATTATCGCTACATATTCAGTTTTAGCTGTCGTTACCCTGCCTTTTCGTCCTCCAGCACCGAGGTGCAGTGGGGACAGCGGGTGGCAGCCATGTCGATCTCGCTCTTGCAGTAGGGGCAGACCTTGGTGGTGGTTGCCGCCTGGGCCTCTTTCTCATGGGTGGCGTGCTTCACTGCGTCTGACAGCTTATTCAGCCCCTTGACCATACAAAAGATGATCAGTGCCATAATCAGGAAATTCACCACAGCGGACAAAAACGCGCCGTAGTCCAAATAATTATCTCCCAGCAGATGAATCTTGCCCTGGATCTCCGCTCCGCCGATACAGTTGAGTAGCGGTTTGATGATCGAGTCCGTCAAAGAGGTAACCACGCCGGTAAAAGCAGAACCGATGATCACGCCGACGGCCAGGTCCATCACATTGCCGCGGGAAATGAATGCCTTAAACTCCTGAAAAAATTTCTTCATTTGTACATTCCCTCGTTTTTACACTTTTCGGCGCACAGCGTCTGACTGTATTCTATCACACAATGCCGGTAAAATCAAATGCCGGAATAAAATCTTTACCTACTGCGCTGCGCTGCTGCAAAAACACATGATCCATACCCAGCGCCAGAGCATGATCCACCACCTTGTCGTACTCCCGGCGGGTGATGGTGCGCGTCAGCTCCGGGTAGCGCTCCAGCCCCGGCATAGGGGTGTACTGGGCCATCAGGGACACATAGGTATCCGGCAAATGGCCGTGCAGCCAGTTCAGCGCCTCAATGGCCGAATTGGTATTGCCCGGCAAAATCAAATGGCGCACGATCATACCGGACAGCATTTTATCCCCGTCCCACCGGTCCTGCACCTGGCGGCGCATTTCCAGCAGTGCCGGGCCCACCCGCTCCACATAGTCCGGCGCAGCGCTGTAAGCCGCCGCCTTAGCCGGTC
>ERZ773111.1071-NODE-1071-length-14231-cov-2.799309_pt1 | contig 14231 bp, 14 predicted proteins | sample MGYA00580567_ERZ773111 | MGnify/ENA primary metagenome ERZ773111 (study PRJEB29015, sample SAMEA2737875) | human gut metagenome | biome: human gut; feature: human-associated habitat; material: faeces | place: China | collected 2012 ...
AGTTTGTGGAAACTGCACCGGAGGTCATGCCCGGAGGTGCGGACTGATGACCAAAGGCGATCTGGCTCGGCAAAACTTCAAGTCCGGCTATAATTGCAGCCAAGCAGTGGCTTTGGCTTTCCAAGATAAGATAGGTATGGACCCGGACACCATCGCCCGGCTCACCATAGGCTTTGGCGGCGGTATGGGTCGTATGCGTGAAGTGTGCGGCACCATCTCCGGCGTGACTTTTGTGCTGTCTGCCCTCTACGGCGATCGGCCGAAAAGCGAGGTCTACGCCATGGTGCAACAGGTGGCAAAGGGCTTTCAGGCGGAGACCGGCTCCCTGGTGTGCCGGGTGCTCTTGGGACTGGACCCGAATGTGAAGCCCACGCCCCAAGCGGAACCCCGCACGGAGGGCTACTACAAAAAGCGTCCCTGCGCCGAATTATGCGCCCTGGCCGCCGACCTTTTAGAAGATTATTTAAAAAATATCACCTAAAAGGCTTGCATTTTGCAATGCGATGTGCTATATTATTTGAGCAAAAGCGCAGTAGTGCTTTTGCATACGCGCTGGTAGCTCAGTTGGATAGAGTGTCTGGCTACGAACCAGAAGGTCGGGGGTTCGAATCCCTTCCAGCGTACCAATAACAGGTAGATATCTTTTGATATCTACCTGTTATTTTTATGCCATGCACAATGGATTCGAACCCCCGACAGGAGGCTCCAAATTTGGCGAGCACCGCGAGTAACAAATTTAGGAGAAACAGTCCGGGGGACTGTTTCGTAGCGACTGCGCAAACTTAGGAATCCCTTCCAGCGTACCAAAAAGCCGTAGAACGCTTTTGCGTTTTACGGCTTTTTATTATGTTTTGGGTTGTAGGGATTCGAACACGAGTGTCCAAATTTTGAGCAAAGCGAAAAAATTTGGGAGAAAGGTCCAGTGGACCTTTCAATACTGAGTGACGAGCCCTTCCAGCGTACCGATAGCAAGTAGACATCGGCGCCTATGACGCCTGCGGCCATCTGTGCAAATACTGCTACGCCAATACAGACCCGGCGACATGGTACACCAAGCCACCCAAACCAGTTGGCCGGATCCCCGGCTGCGCCTGGAATTTTGAAAGAGGAAGCCGTATGAAACATAAAATTTTAGAAACCAAGAACCAAGTCAAATTACAGCTATATGAAGCATACCTGACCCGACAGGCCATTCCGTACAAGAAAAGATACACGCCCATATCCGGCGGTTACTGCCTTTACGTTGATAAAGCCAACCTATCCCGGATAGACGGAAAAGAAGCACTTGGCGACCTATACGGCAGCGTGGAAAAATCTTACTTTGGCATTACAGACTGCCCCAACGAGAAGAAATAGCGCCCGGCAGAACCGAATACTTCCGGCTGGGCAAATTCTATCCGTTGACACCCGGCTGAACTTCTTATATAATCAAGGTAGGATGGTGTGCCCGATTTTGGCAAATCGGCGCTATGGTGGGGTGAGCAAATTTCTCTCCGCCTGCACAGAGGGGGCGGATACCATCTGCCTGCCAATGCATCCGTATTGGCTTGCCACAAACCCGCTGCACAAAATACAAACATAAATATGGAAGGTGAAATCATGCGTACCACATCCACACCCGGCAAACAAGCCGGCTTTTGGCACCGACTGAAAAATTCTACCATGCAGACCCCCTGGCACATTCTGCGCCAGCTGGCGCTGCTGGCACCCCTGGGCACACTGTGCCTGCCTATGTTCTACGCCGGGCACAAGAATGTATCGCTGATCACCATCATTCTCTGCCTGTCCAACCACGGTGCGGACCTGCGACCCATGATGACCGATAAAGGCTACGGCTTTGCGGTGGCAGCCGTTTTCTGCGCGCTGGTGCTGGGAATCGCGGAACTGATCTGTTCCCTGTTCACCGCGACCAAGGGCGGCGATCGGCGGAATATGACCGCCTTTGGGATAAACGCTGCCGTCTTTGCACTGGCGGCCTTTTTAGCCATTGGGTTCGGCGCCCGGGCCAAGGTCGGATTGGCGGTGACCTTTGGCATTTATCTGCTGCAATTTCTGCTGCACACCAAAGTCAGCGGCAAAAAAATGCGCCCGGCTGCCGCAGGCGTAACAGCCCTGCTGGCGGTGCCCTTTGTTTTCTTTATAAGGCACAACCGGCCCAATACACTGCGCCCGGCAGTGAGGCCGATGATGTACGGACGGTCACTTTTAATGTGGCCAGTGTGTTTGGCAACCGCTTTGACGATACGGACAGTATGACCCGCTGCGCGCGCTTTGCCGCCTATATGAACCAATGCAAGCCGGACTTGATCGGCACCCAGGAAATGAACATCTACTGGTACAAAGCGCTGCAAACCACCCTGCCGGACTACGATGCCTACGGCGTGCAGCGGGGCGGCGACGCTACGGACTGGAACAGTGAGATGAACCCGGTCTTTTGGAATAAAACCAAGTACACCGCTTTAGAGAAGAACACCTTTTGGCTCAGTGAAACGCCGAACAAAGCCAGCCGTTACACCTATACGGACGAAAACGGACAGCCCGGCCAAGCCGGTTGCTACCGCATTTGCAGCTATGTGGTGCTGCAAGACCGCACCACCGGCAAGCGGCTGCTGTTTCTCAATACCCACCTGGATAACGCCTCCCAGCAGGCAGCGGACTTTGGCGCCGAGGTAATCATCGAACACCTAACCGCCTTGCAGGCCAAGTACGGCAAAGACGCCGCCGTGGTGCTCACCGGTGATTTTAACGAAACGCAAGAGGACGAGGCCTACCGTCGAATCGCCGCCCGGCTGCAAGACTGCACCGACCCTACCAAGAAAACCGCTACCTACCAGGAGTGGGGCTACTGCGATACCGGAAGCGAGCCCATCGACTTTATCTTCACCAGCGGCAACGGCAGCGATTATACCGTCTTAAACGACCTGAGCGGCGGCTATGTGTCCGACCACTACGGGGTCTACACCAACATTCGTTTGTAAAGCCAAATCCCATCAATCACAAGGGACTGCTCCCGCCTTTTTTGGCAAAAAGCGATTATACGGTTCCATACCTCCATTGCTCCGCTGTTTTATACATTTCCGTTTACAAACCGGCGGTAGCATACCCATTCCTCTTGACGGTTGGCATAGCGGGAATTGCCGCGCAGATCCGGCAGACGGTACCGGCGGGCAATATACCGCCCCAGGTAGGCGGTAACGGCGGTAGCGCCGGTTGCATTCAGGTGATTGCCTGCGTCCCGAAAAGCGACGGCGCCGTCCAATCCCATTTGATCGTACAGCAGGTTCAAATCCAGAAATTCCAACCCCCGGGCGGCTGCAAATTCCGCCACACCTCGATGGCGGGCTGCATTCCAGGAAGTTACGGTGGGCAGCTCCACCAGCAACAGCTGTGCGCCGTTTTCCCGGCAAAGCTGCAAAATTCGATCCGCTGCTTTTCGGTTTTCCGCACGGATCTGCTCCCGTTCCCCGGTGTCTGCCATATAGTCCGGCATTGCCAGCCGGGTAACCTTGGTGCTGTAGCGGTAGCCGTGGGTGCGACGAATAGAGGGAAAATCACCGGGCGTCACTTGTGCACCGGTCTGCCGAAACACAGAGGCTAAATTGCGCATATCCTGTCCCAGGTGCTTCGCCCTCGTTTGACGGGCCAGCACCCGGGGCGTTTCTCTTTCCTGCGGATTGTGGTCATAGAGCATATCCGTTTCCAGCACCACCAGCTCCGGAGACTGGGTGGCAAACACACGCTCCAGCAGGGCGTAAGATTTGGTCAGCGACTGACGGGCAGAGGCGTACACAGTGGCGCTATACCCTTGATTTCCCCACAGTACAGGCGGCACAAAGCCGGAATACAAATCGCTGTTGCCCACGCAGGCAATCTGTACCGTGTTCTCCGGCTCCGGCACAAAAGCATACGGATCATCTGCCGCACGCTGCCAAGGCAGCCCATTTCCCAATAAAGAAACGCCGATCAGCAATACGGAGCATCCCCGAGTCCATAAAGAATGGAGCATAGAATCACTTCCTTTCTGCTTTCTGCCCTCAGTATATCTTGCTAAAAATCAGTTCAAGGCAAGGAAAAGTAAAAAATTGGAAAAGATGCGATGCAAAAAAGAAAGAATTTATACAAACACAGACAAAAATCAAACGTTATCGGAGAAAAACCATGTATTTTACTTACGGCGAAAAAGAACTTGATTTTCTGCGTCAAAAGGACAAGCGCCTGGCAGAGGTGATCGACCGCATAGGACCGGTGCACCGCACGGTGGATACGGACCTGTTCTCCGCAGTGGTGCACCACATCATCGGCCAGCAAATCTCCACCAAGGCCCAGGCCACCATTTGGCAGCGTATGTGCGACGCACTGGGCACCGTGCATGCGAAGACGGTGCTGGGCGCCGGTGTAGAGGAATTACAGGCGCTGGGCATATCCGGCAAAAAGGCAGAGTACATCACCGATTTTGCCCAAAAGGTGCTGGACGGCAGCTTTGATATAGAGGCCGTTTGGTCCATGCCGGACGATGAGGCTATCAAAGCGCTTTCGTCCTTAAACGGCATTGGGGTGTGGACAGCGGAAATGATCCTGCTATTTTGTATGCAGCGACCCAATGTACTTAGCTACGGCGATCTGGCGATTCATCGTGGCATGCGCATGGTGTACCACCATCGCAAAATCGACCGCAAATTATTTGAGAAGTACCGTCGCAGGCTCAGTCCCTATTGCAGCGTGGCCAGCCTGTACTTTTGGGCGGTAGCCGGCGGTGCGTTGCCGGACATGAAGGACTACGCGCCAAAGACAAAGAAACAAACCGGAAGGCAAAAGAAATAAGCCCGCAGCTCACGATACAGAACACGAAAAAAACGAAAAGAGCCGCAGCATAACACCGCGGCCCTTTCCGTTATAGAGGATATATGATAGAAAAAGATGGAAAAAGATTTCCCATAAGGCTCTCGCCTTACGATTCATAGTATAGAGATTATTTTTGAACGATTTTACGGCTTTTTGTGAATAAATCGTTACACTTTGAAACCTGTAAGGATTTTCCGCCCGGCGGGCGGGAATTTGGATTGACAAGCCTTTCTTTCCTTGCTATACTAAAAGTAGGATATTTTGTCGATAGGTGCGTAGTTCCCTTGCGGGGCTGCGGCGCCGCGACTGTAACTTTAGATAGAGCCGAAAGGGCAATGGTGATGGCAATGGCAAAAAACAGAGTACACTTAAAGATCGGCGGTTCCGCCTACACGGTGCTCACCGATGACGCACCGGAGTATGTGGAGGAGTTGGCCGAGGAGCTGGACAAGGAAATGCGCAGCATTATCAATGAGAACCCCAGTCTTTCCGTGACCCAAGCAGCGGTGCTCACTGCGCTGGACAAGGCAGACACCTGCAAAAAATCCACCGCCTCCTCCGACAATCTGCGTGCCCAGATCAAGGATTATTTGGAGGACAGCGCCCGCGCCCGGATGGAAGTGGATGTGGCGCGCCGTGAGATTGAGCGGCTCAACCGGGAGATCAGCTCCCTGCGTGAGCGCATTGCAGAGAATAAGTAAATATGCAATTTGAGATTTTGGCTCCGGCAGGCAGCATGGAGTCGTTAATTGCCGGTGTTCGCTGTGGCGCCCATGCGGTCTACCTGGGAGGGCAGACCTTTAACGCCCGGCGGGGCGCCGGCAATTTTTCGCCCCAGGAGCTGCAAGCGGCCGTACAGTATTGCCACACCCGCGGCGTAAAAGTTTATATGACTCTAAATACCCTGGTCAGCGACAGCGAGCTGCCCGGTGCCGTTGCGGCTGCCGGGAACGCGCTGGACGCCGGGGTAGACGCTTTTATCGTGCAAGATCTGGGACTGGCTGCCGCGCTGGCAGCTGTGTACCCGGGTGTGCATCTGCACGCCTCCACCCAGTGCAGCGTTACCACGCCTGCCGGGTTTCAAGCGCTGGAGAAAATGGGCTTTCGCCGAGCGGTCATTCCCAGAGAGATGACTGCCGCCGAGATCGAGGAGATTCGCCGCAGCACCCAAATGGAACTGGAGCTGTTTGTGCACGGCGCGCTTTGTATGTGCGTCAGCGGGCAGTGCTATCTGTCTTCTATACTGGGCGCTCGCAGCGGCAACCGGGGTCTTTGCGCCCAACCTTGCCGCCTGCCCTTCTCCGCAGACGCCAGCGGCAGCTGCGATTTAAGCTTGAAGGATCTAAGCCTGGTTCGCCACTTGAAAAAAATCGGTGATCTGGGTGTGCTGTCCTTAAAAATTGAGGGCCGTATGAAACGGCCGGAATATGTGGCTGCCGCCGTAACGGCGGTAAAGCACGCTATCGCCGGCGTTCTGGACCCGGCGGACGAGGCGCAGCTGCAAAGCGTATTCTCCCGCAGCGGGTTTACCGACGGCTATTTTACCGATCAGCGAGGCAGCGCCATGTTCGGCGTGCGCAGCAAGGCGGATGTGACCGCAGCCAAGGATGTGCTGCGAGATTTGGCGCACACGTATGAAAAAGAGCAGCCCCTGCTGGGATTGCACCTGCAAGCCACCTGCCGCGCCGGGGAACCGGTGACCCTGCGTGCCACTTTAGAAGACGGTCGCACGGTAACGGCCGATGGCGATGTGCCCCAGCCTGCCCGCAACGCTGCCCTAACGGCGGAAAGCCTGGCGCAACGGCTGGGCAAATGGGGCGGCACCCCTTATTATGTAAAAAAGATAGACATAGAGATAGACGACGGCCTGTTTTTACCGGCAGCGGCCGTGAATGCCCTGCGGCGAGAGATTGCAGACCGTTTAGAAGCCGCACCGGCTGCACCGGTGGAGCGTCGACCTTTACCGCCTCTGCCCGCCGGCGGCACGGCAGGCAAGCCCTACTACACCGCCCGCTTTGCAAACGCGGCGCAAATTCCGGAGAACCACCCCTTTCGGCGGATCTTTCTGCCCTTAGGCACACCGGCAAACACCCTGCTGGCACACAACGCCGGGGTGGAACTGCCCCGGGGCGTCTTTGGCATAGAGAATAAAATCTGCCAGGAATTGGCAATACTGAAAGCGGCAGGCGTAAAAAACGCCCTGTGCCCGGACCTGGGCGCGGTACAGATTGCCCGGGCGGCGGGGTTGGAGCCTTACGGCGACTTTGGACTCAATGTGTTTAACAGCCGCACCGCACATCTGCTGCCCCACCCACTGGCCAGCTTTGAGCTGCGACAAGAGGATGTAAACCGCCTGGCGGCAAACGGCAACGATGTGGGCGCACTGGTGTACGGTCATCTGCCCTTAATGCTCACCCGCAACTGTCCGGTGCAGGCGCACATCGGCTGCGCCGCCTGCCAAAAGCAAGGCCGGCTGACCGATCGCAAGGGCTGCACCTTTCCCGTGGTGTGCAATCCCTACGGCTGCACCCAACTGCTCAACGGCGTACCGCTTTATATGGGCGACCGTATGCGAGAAATGCACACCGCCTATGCACATTTTTATTTTTCTGTTGAAAGTCAGCAGCAGGTGCAGCAGGTGCTGGATCTGTTCGCTACCGGGCAAAAACCCGATTTTCCCTATACCCGAGGACTGTATCAGCGAGGTGCGTTATGATAATCTTAGCTTCCAATTCGCCCCGGCGGCGTGAACTGCTGGCGCATATTACCCGGGATTTTACCGTACAGGGTACCGATGTGGACGAGAGCCTCCCCGCCGGTATCGCTCCGGCAGCGGCCGTGGAGCAGCTGTCCCTGCGCAAGGCGCTGCCTCTCAACAATGGAGCGCAGATTGTTATCGGTGCCGACACAGTAGTGGCCGTAGACGGTATGATTCTGGGCAAGCCCGCCGATGAAGCAGAGGCACGGCAAATGCTCGCTCACCTAAGCGGGCGGTGGCACAGCGTGTTTACCGGCGTGAGCCTGGTACAGGGAGAACGGCATCTGACTTTCTCTTGCGAGACCCGAGTGCGCTTCTTTGACCTGACGGCGGCGGAGATCGACGCCTACATTGCCACCGGCGAATGCATGGACAAGGCCGGCGCCTACGGTATACAGGGCTATGGCGCCCTACTGGTGCAAGAGATTCAGGGCGATTACTTCAATGTGGTGGGCTTGCCGGTAAGCCGATTGTACCGGGCGTTGAATGATTTTGAGCAAAAGTGACAAAAAAAGACCGCTGTTTTTTGGTAGAATATACAAGAAAACTCTTGCAACACCGGCTTTAGAATGGTAAAATATACGAACAGGACAAATTTTGTCTAATTTTCACGGTTATCCTTTGGAAGGAGTATGGTTATGGCCGCAGATTTACATTGTCATACAAAACTCAGCGACGGTTCTGTGGGGATCGAGGATCTAATCGTCATTGCCCAAAAAAGCGGCATTGACACCATCGCCATTACTGACCATGACTGCCTTGCAGGTACCGTACGCGGCAAAGTGATCGGCAAACGCTATGGGGTGAATGTGATCCCCGGCGTGGAAATCAGTGCCATTGATAATGAGGCCGGCAAAAAGGTACACATTCTCTGCTATCTGGCAGATGCGCCGGATCGGCTGGAAGGGCTGTGCAAGCGCACCTCCATCGCCCGCAAACGGGCCGGGCAGATTATGATGCTCAAGGTGGCCGGGCGCTTCCCCATTACCTCGGATTTTATTATTTCTCACGCTTCCGGCTCCACCAACCTATACAAGCAGCATATTATGCACGCCTTGATGGACGCCGGTTACACCAATGAGATCTTCGGCGATCTGTTCCATGCGCTGTTCAGCCGGGAGAGCGAGACCAACGTGCTGGCGCCCACCAAGTACCCATCCATTGAGGAAGTGCTGGAGGAAGTGCACGGTGCAGGCGGTATTGCCGTACTGGCGCATCCGGCTTTCTATGACAACTTTGACGAAATTGAGAAATACATTGACCTGGGACTGGACGGCATTGAGGTGTGGCACCCCTCTGCAACGGAGGACGATGTGCACCGGTTGACAGAAATTTGCAAGGCGCATGACTTGCTGATGACCGGCGGCTCAGACTTCCACGGCATTTACGGTGCCAAGACCGTAACCTTGGGCACCTGCACCACCCCGCAAGAGTGGGTGGATAAACTGCTGGGCTACAAGGCCAAGAAGAAGCGCGCTCAGCGGCGAGCAGAAAAAGAAGCTGCCGCCCGTGCCGCTGCCCAAACGCAAGAATAAAAATATGCACTGCATACACAACGGACCGATCCTTTGTCGGTCCGTTCTTTTTGTTTTTTTGTTAATTCCCGGTTAAATTTTGCAAAAAAGTGCATACAATGCCGCCAAAATGTGATATAGTATTGAGGATATTACAAATCAGGAGGACAATTTATGATCCGAACAATGATCAACGGCTTTTGTATGGCGCTGGCGGATAGCGTTCCCGGCGTGTCCGGTGGCACCATTGCGCTGATTCTGGGGTTTTATGACAAGTTCATCGGCTCGATCAATCAGGTGTTCTACGGCAAGAAGGAAGAGAAAAAAGAAGGCCTGATCTATCTCATTAAACTGCTGCTGGGCTGGGCTGTGGGTATGATTTTGGCGGTATTGGTTCTCACCAAATTCTTTGAGACCAATATTTATGCCGTGTCGTCCCTGTTCCTGGGCTTCATTTTCCCCTCTATCTTTATCATTGCAAAGGAAGAGTACGCCTGTATCCAGAAAAAGTGGCAATACACGCCCTTTGTTATCCTTGGCATTGCCATTGTGGCGGCGCTGACTTATATGAATTCCAAGGTTCAGGTGGTGGATGTGGATCTGACCCACTTCTCCGTACCCACGGCGCTGTATTTGTTCCTGGCCGGCGCGGTTGCCATTACCGCAATGTTCCTGCCCGGCATTTCCGGCTCCACCGTGCTGCTGATCTTCGGCGTGTATCTGCCGGTAATCAGTGGGGTCAAAGAGCTGTTGCATCTGCACTTTGGGGTGCTGCCCATGATCATCGTCTTTGGCGTGGGCATTATCTGCGGTGCGCTGGTATCCGTTAAGGGAATCCAAAAGAGTTTGGAAAAGTATCGCGGTCAAATGGTGATGCTGATTTTAGGCATGCTCATCGGCTCTCTATACGCCATTGTCAGCGGTCCGGTAACGGTAGATAAAGCCAATGCGATCCTCAATAAAGACAATTTCAGCATTGTCTTCTTCTTGATCGGGCTGGCGCTGATTGTCCTACTGCAAGTGGTAAAGACCAAGCTGGAGAAGAAACAGAAAGCGCAGAATTAACCGTTCAGTCCCCCTTTGCAAGAGAGGCAATCCGGTAAAACAAAAACAGGCACAGGGAAGTCATAATCTTTCGTAACCAAACGGTAGTACCAGACCCCCAGCCGAAAAAAGAAAAGCCACAGGTAACTGCCTGTGGTTTTGCATTCAAAAATTCGGAGGATTGGAGTCTTTTTAAAAACGGCCTAAGTAAGTGAAAAATCAAAGAAAAAATTAAAAAGAAATGAAAAAAGAAAGAGAAGAGTACCTAGCCTCCGGATACACCGTCTTCCGCCGAAACCCGGATCACTCCGAGCAAGTACAGAATAACATTATACTATCGAAAAGGAAATACTGTTTTGCGTTTATTTACATTTTGTTTACATTTTACGGGACAATAACCGCACAATCTGCCGTGTAACCAACCAATTGGGCAGATTTACCGGACATTTACGCCCTTTCGACCGGTTTTGACAATTTCTTGCAAAAGAAACAAAATGGTCACATTTTATCCGAAAAGTGTTAACCGAATTCGCAAATTCTTCATTTTATTTCTATATTCCGCTCACTTTTTCCCGTTATACTAATACTCGAAAGGCGGGAAACGCCCCTTCTTTTCTTTTCATTTTTCTTTTCCCACCAAACCCTTAACAATATCTCATTGTTTTCTGTTTTCCGCCTTCCACTTTGCATTCATTCTCCCCTTTCTCATATACCTCCGTGCCATAGGGCACAGCGAAAGCGCACGCCGACCGGTGTGCGCTTTTGTTTTGCCGATTTACCCTTGGCGGCGAACCATCTCCGCCTCCATATCCAGCACCAGCGCACTCATAGGCACATCCAGCGCGCAGGCAATGCGGTAGAGAGTCTCCAAGGTGGGCTTGCGCTCGCCCCGCTCAATGGCAGACAGGTGGGTGCGCCCAATATCCGCCAGACCGCTGAGCACCTCCTGAGATATGCCCTTCTTCTTGCGCCGGGCAGCGATCACCTCGCCCACCAGCTGCGGGTCCAATGTGGGATGAAACATAGCATACACTCCTTTACCAGTAGTGTATGCGAAATTTTTTTCGACTTTGAATACTTATGTTGACATTTTGCGCACTTATGTGTTACTATGAAGGTACTAAGTAAAAGAAGGAGGACTCATAATGGAACAATACAACCCAAATCAACCCCAAAATCAACCCCCGCAACCCCAATACACCAACCCCGCCGGGCAGAACAACTATCAGCCCTGTCCCCCGCAGCAGCCCTATCCGCCGCAGCAGGGCAAGCCGAAAAAGCCGGTGTATAAAAAATGGTGGTTCTGGGTGATCATCGTTATCCTTGTCATTATACTGGCAAGCGCCATTGGCGGTGGCGGCGACAGCAGTGACAACGGTGCCACCAACCCCACAGAGACCACCACCGCCGTGGCCGCCAAGGCAGACAGCAACGGCAACAACATTGGCGACTACACGGTAAAGGTCAAAAAGGCCACCCTGTGCAAGGACTACCTGGGCAATGACGCGGTGAAGATTGTGTACAGCTTTACCAACAACAGCAAGGATGCCATCAGCTTTGATGTAGCCTGCACAGACGAGGTGTACCAAGACGGTATTCAGTTGGAGACTACCGTTCTCTCCAACGATGAAACCGACCTGCTGGATGTTAAGATCAAGCCCGGCGTGACCAAGGATGTGACTAAAGCCTACAAACTGTCCGACTCCAAAACGGATTTAACCGTAGAAGTGGGCCAACTCCTGTCCTTTGACGACACCAAGGTGACCACCACCGTCAAACTCAGCAAATAAGCCGCAAGGCACCAAAAAAGGACACCCACTCGGGTGTCCTTTTTATCGATTTGATTTTATTTCAGCACTTTGAAGTCTACCTTGCCGATCTTGGTACGGGGCAGAGCGTCAATGTACTCAATCTCCCGGGGCACGGACCATTTGGACAGGTTCTGCACACCGAACTCGTGGATCTTCTCTGTCAGGGCGGCTTCATCGTCGTGGGCATAATTCTTGTTGCGCTCCACAAACATCTTCAGCTGGGTCTTGCCCTCCTCGCCGGTGCCGATGACGCAGCAGTCATAGATCTCGGCCATTGCACGGTAGCTCTCTTCAATAAAGGAAGGATACACCAGGTAGCCGCTGATCTTATACACCCGCTTCAGCCGCTGGCGGTAATAAATATCACCCTTTTCGTCAATGAAGCACATATCGCCGGTGTGCAGCCAAACCTTGCCGTCCGGGTGCTTCACCAGCACTTTTGCGGTCTCCTCCGGGTCGTGGTAATAGCCCTGCATTAAGGTGGGGCCGTAAACGCACAGCTCGCCGTCCTCGCCCTTTACCTCCTCTGTGGTGCCGGGCTTTACGGTCATCACTTCAATATTGTAGGTAGGCACGCCGATACAGCCCTGGGGCGCCTCGCGGCGAGGGTCCGTAAAGCTGCACACGGTGACGCACTCGGTCAGGCCGTAGCCGGACACAAAGTGGAACTTGGAGCCGTTCTCGTGAAGCAGGCGGTCCATCTTCTCCGTTAAGGAGTAAGGCACCACATCGCCGCCGGAGCCGATAAGCTTCATGGTGCTCATATCCACGCCCTTCAGGTAGCCGGCCTTGTACACCTTCTCAAAGAAGTCCGGCACGCCAAAGATATAATTAATATGGTATTTGCGAATGGCGTCTGAGCACATTTTAGCGTCAAACTGGGGCCACAGGGACTGGGGCATACCCACACACATAGACACATGCATGCACAGGGCAAAGCCAAAGCCGTGGAACACCGGCAGCGCGGTAAGCATGGCATCGTGGTCCGGGTCCAGGTCGATCTTAATGGTGTCCTCCACCACATCCACCAGCTCATAGGACAGGTTGTTGATGGCCTCGCTGGAGAGCATCACGCCCTTGGGATTGCCGGTCGTGCCGCCGGTCATCATAATGGCAGCGGTGGCCTGGGGATCGGTGGCCGGTTCCGGATTGCCGTTCTTGGCAATATACGCCCGGCCCTGCTTTAAGAAGTCCGACCACTCATAGAAACGGGTCACCCCCACAGCCGGTGCGGTCTTGCCCTTGATCTTCTTCTTATACATGGCGTTAGCGATCCAGCCGTAAGGGGTCTTGGGGAAGTAAGAAGCGGTTTTGCACTTCACCAAAGTCAGGTTCATACCGGCAAAGGCCTTCTCTGACACATCAAAGCAAAAAGCAAACTTGGCATCGACCAGATCTACCGCATACTTGGCCTCGCTGGCCACAGACAGCGGGTGCAGCATGGAGGCCACGGCGCCGATCTTATTCACCGCATAAATGGCGGCAATGCACTGGGGCATATTGGGGGCGCAGATGATCACCCGGTCGCCCTTGCGCACACCGTTTGCCAGCATACCGGCGGCGCAGGCGTCTACCAGATCCGCCACCTGGTTCCAGGTCAGGGTGTTGTTGTAATAATAAAAGCAGGGTTTATCGCCGCGCTTGGCCACAGATTCCGCGAACTTCTGATACATGGTCTTGCGCACATCATACTTGGTGGTATATTCGATCATGAAAATGCTCCTTTTTCATCTTACTGTTCATCTATTATAGCAGACCCCTCGCCCCGGCTCAACAAAAGGCCCAAAGATTTTATACTTAATTTATAAACCCGGGTTTGACTTTTGGCGCATCTATGGTATGATAAAGAGCGATATTACAAAAAAGGACGACAATTATGGCCTATCAAATCAAAAAAGACCCGATCTCCAAGATTCCCAAGGTGCAACTGGCCTTTTGGCTGCTGGTGCGCTTGGCTATGCTCATCTGCGCCGGATATTCCTTTATCCACGGCGATGCGGTGATGGGTTTTGAGAGCATATTTTGCTTTATCTTCACCCATTTGTGGGATCTGTTTCAGATCTTCGGCAACGGCTCGTTTATTGAAGAAGTGCCGCCCCTGTCCCAAACCCTGCTGAATATCATTATTTTTATCGGCATTGTGTTTGGCTCCTACCTGGGGCTGTTTGACAAGCTGGCGCATTTTGACGATTTTATGCACCTGCTGTCCGGCTTCGTGTGCGCCGCCTTTGGCTTTGACTTTGCCCGGATCATTCAGCGCAA
>ERZ773111.1081-NODE-1081-length-14133-cov-6.990340_pt1 | contig 14133 bp, 10 predicted proteins | sample MGYA00580567_ERZ773111 | MGnify/ENA primary metagenome ERZ773111 (study PRJEB29015, sample SAMEA2737875) | human gut metagenome | biome: human gut; feature: human-associated habitat; material: faeces | place: China | collected 2012 ...
GGTAGGGAGGGGGGAGTCGGAACACCCCTCCCTGCCTCTGGCCCAGCGGAGCGTCTTTGCACGCCGAAAGCAATCAGAAACTTTCTGTCCTAACCGCAAACCTTCTCCCATGCCAAAGGCTCCCTCTCCGAGGGAGCTGGCAAAGCCGTTAGGCTTTGGCTGAGGGAGTTCATTTCACTACTCCCCATGAAAAATCAATGCCGGGCAGCCTACAAGCTGCCCGGCATTGATTTATAAAAATTTTCCCTGCCAGCGCTCCGGCGGGATGACCGGCTCGGTGACAAAGGCCTCGGGGTTCGGGGCAAGAACATGGCGGGTGACCCGGAAAATCCCCTCGGTGTCGCACAGGATACACTTTGCATCGCCAAATTTTGTATTCCGGGCTGCGCCGCAGTCCAGATATGCCTGCTCCAGCTTGACGAAATCCTCCGAGATGTGCGGCTGCTGTGCGTTGTAGTGGCGGCGCATATAGACGGTGTGCTGCGCCCCGGCTTCGTCCACCACGGTCAGCTGCAGGGGCTTGTCGGTCAGGCGGTTCGGCACGTTCAGCACCTCCTCCACGCTATGGATAAAGGTGTTGCGGGCGTGGGTGACCCCCAGCAGCAGCACTTTGCCGTGGGCTGCCCGCAGCCGGTCGTAGCAGCCGCCGGGAGTGCAGGGGGTGTTGGCGTCCAACTCTCCTTCCAGATACGCAGCCGCCCCCTTGCCGTAAGCCGCCATGCTGTGGGTGGGGTGTAGCGAGCGCACCACCCCGGGGCGCTGCCGGAACAGCTCCGGCAGAATGCCCACACAGCACGGGCTGCGGCGCACATCGAACACCCGGTTTTCCTCGTTGATGAACCGCCATGTGTGGGTGGGCAGCAGCAGCAAGCCCTCCGCAAAAAACTCCATCCATGCGTCCAGAACCGTGTCTGCGCCGCCCTCCACTGGGCCGATGGACTTCATGGAGGAATGGATCAGGATGGTCTCGTTGCCTGTCAGCCCCATTGCTGCAAGGTCGTGCTTGAGGTCAGCCTTTGTGTATGCCATGTCGTTTCTCCTTTTCGGGCATTTTGTCTGTACCCAGTTTACCGCCTTTTGTGCGGCAAAGCAAGCACGCACGCAAAAAAGGCAAACACCCTGTTGTATTTGCCGGAGACGAGCCGGTATCTGCGGGGTGTGTGCCCTTGCAGCTTTTTTAGTAAAATCCTGTATACAGCATATCATCTCGCAGCGTTACCGCGAAACAAGCACAGCGCCTTGCAATTATAGCAATTTGACAGTTGTTTCCTGTTTTCTTTGTGCATTTGGTACAACAGTCACTTGATTGCAGTATTTTATCAGCACTTTTCCCGCATTGCAAAGTGGTATATCAGTTTTTCAGTTTCAGGAACAGTTCCGTGCGCGAGTGCGCATTCTTGTATACAAGTATTCAAATCAAGTTCCATTCCAGCATTGACATTCAGTTGCTGTAACGGTACAATGATACTAAGATTACATTTACCGGATAAATGGAGAACAACTATGGCTACATTACAGCACACTGATGAGCTCTATCATATTCTCGAGGACGAGATCTGCGCGTTGAAGATCCTGCCCGGGGAAGCGCTGAGCGAAAACCAGCTGTGCAAGCGGTTCGGCGTTTCGCGCACTCCTATCCGCAGCGTTTTGCAGCGGCTGGAGCAGAACCGCTTTGTGCAGATCATTCCCTGCAAGGGCACCATTGTTACCGCCATCGACACCGGCGTGGTGGACCAGCTCATCTTCCAGCGTGTTGCGGTGGAGGGCATGGTGTTCCGGGACTTTGTGCAGAGCTGCTCACCCATGGAGATCCTTGCGGTAGAACACCTTTATAATATGCTGCTGGAAGCCGCTGCAGGGCGCAGCGACCCGGAGAACTTTGATTTCAACCACTTCCTCAGCTGCGACCTTGCCATGCACGAGTACTGGTTCCGCAAGACCAGCAAGGAGTACCTTTGGGAGCAGATAACCCGCCCGCAGGCAGACTATTCCCGCTTTATCCGTCTGGACATCGTAGGCGCGCGCAACGTGTCCAGCGTTGTCAGCGAGCACGCCGAGATGCTGCGTATTCTGCGGGAGAAGGATCTGGACGCCATTGAGCCGCTGATGCGTACCCACCTGTACGGCGGCGTGAGCCGCATGGGCAGCAAGGTCTACTCGGACGAATACCGCGTCTACTTCAAGCTGCCAGAGGGCAAATAATAAAAAGGTCGCTGCACAGTCTCCTGTACAACGACCTTTTTCTGGTTGCGCCAGCAGGAGTCGAACCTACGATGGGGGAGTCAAAGTCCCCTGCCTTACCGCTTGGCGATGGCGCATCATACAAGATAGTATAACATATTTTCCGCTTTTCCACAAGAGGTGTGCCGCGTTTTTGCCGCTTTTTTCTGTGCGCTGCCTGCTGCATTTGCGGCGGTTTGAGTCGTTTTTTGGCTTTGCGGCAAAGGTTTTGCTTTTCCCATATCCTGCCATGTTTTTACGAAAGGTAAGTTTTGCGGGATGCGTTTTTCAAAAAGCGCAGTCTACACGGGCATAAATTTTATCTTGCAAAGGTGAAATTTATTTTTTTCTTGATTTTTCTTATTATTTTCTCAAAAGACTGTATTTTTTGTTGCGGTTCTGGTACACTGGATGTGATAAAAATAAGTTGAAGAAACTTCTCCTGCGTCCGGGCTGCACCCGGGCGAGGCAGTGTCTCCATCTTTGTGAAGGAAAGCGAGGGATCTCATGAAAAAATTCCTGAAAACGCTGGTGGTCGGGCTTTGCCTGTTCACGCTGCTGTGCTGCGCACTGCCGGCTGCATTTGCCGCCGACAAAACTTCAGGGAGCAAAAAGGAAGAGAACGTGTACGCCATTGGTATGGATGCCCAAGGCGGCATCTGCTCCACCGTGGTAACCTACACGAACCTGTCCGGCAAACTGGAGAGCACGCCCGAGCAGCCTACCATGACGGGCTACACCTTTGACGGCTGGTACACCGAGCCGGTGGGCGGCAGCAAGGTGACCACCTCCACCGTGTTCACCTCCGACGCCACCATCTACGCCCACTGGACTGCCAAGGTCGGTACTTCTACCGTGCCGCAGCCCACCACCCAGCCTGCCGCCCAGTGGCAGAAGTATGTAGGGCCTGCACTTGTGGCCGGTGCCCTGCTTACTACCCTGCTGGTCGCCACCATGTTCTGAACACTGCTGTAAACGCAATGACACCATTGAAGAAAGGGATCTTACCATGACTACTTCTACCATGAAAATGCCCGCCAGCTATTCCGCTATCGAAGCTGAGGAGATGACCTATCTGGACGGCGGCGCCAGCAACGCTTATCAGTCCTTCCTGGACATCGGCAAGGTGTTCAACTACATTGCCCGCATCTTCTCCGGTGCAAGCTCCATCATCAACAACGTTAACGTCATCTACCAGTCCTTTGTATCGCTGAACAGCCTGCTGGGCAGCTTCGGCAAGTAAAAGGATCACCCCAAAGTTTGGATACGGGAGCCGCGCTTTTTTCGAAAAAGTGCGGCTCCCGTTTTTCGTACACGCTGTAATTCAGTGCATTACCGCGCAGCACTTCACGTTCCAGAATTGTGAACAAACTTTTTAAGCTTTTTGGGGGTCAGTGGCCGTTTTTTGGGCTTTTTCTATATAAAAAGCAAAAAAATGCGATATTTTTTGGGCTTTATCTCTTGATTTTGTGTCTGATTTGTTATATTGTTGTTACATGGAATGTGCTAAAATAAGATAGTTTATAAAAGGTCTCTCCAGCCGCGCAAATCGCGTGGAGACAAGCGATTTTTCAGGCATTTTCTTTAAGTTTTTTCGGTATTTTCGAAAGAAATTTCGTTATCTTTACATTCGGGAGTTTGTACGCAAATGGCAGATCGTGAACTGCGGCGGATGCACCGCGCTGAACTGATAGAGATCATCTATGCGCTGAAGCAGAGCGAGGACCAACTCAAGGCGCAGAACGCCGCGCTTACCGCGCAGCTGCAGGACCGGCAGCTCCGGCTGGAAAGCGCCGGTTCCATCGCGCAGGCCGCGCTGGAGCTGAACAACGTGTTCGCCGCCGCGCAGGCCGCCGCCGATGACTATCTGCACTCGGTGCAGGCCAGTCTTGCGGACACCAACGCCACCGCCGCCAATACCCTTTCGCAGGCGCGCAGCGAGGCCAAACGCATTCTGGAGCAGGCACAGGCAGACGCCGACAGCCTGAAAGCGCAGGCGCAGCAGGAATGCGACGCCATGACCGCCGCCGCCGCGCAAAAACGCACCCAGACCGAGGCCGACTGCAAGGCCATGGTAGAGCGCGCCGAGCAGGAGGTGCAGCAGCGCTGGCAGGCATTTGACCACAAGGCCAACGAGCTGCTGGATCAATACCGCAGCACTGACGGTCTGCCTTCGGAGGAAACATGAAAAAACGCGATATCCGGTTCGCTTCCATCCCTTCCACCGAGGAAGTGGCCGCAGAACGTGAGCGTCTTGCGTACCAGAGCCGCTACCAGCGGGTGCTGCGCAGTACGATCTATATTCTGGTGGTGGTAGCCGCAGCAGCCGTGCTGCTGGCTACGCTGTTTCTGCCGGTGCTTCAGGTCTCCGGCGACAGCATGTACCCTACATTAAATGATAAAGACATTATCCTGCTGGTAAAATCCAACCACATTGAAAACGGCGAGCTGTGCGGGTTTTACTGGCAGAACAAGCTGCTGCTCAAGCGCATCATCGGGCAGCCCGGTGATGTGATCGATATGGACGTGAACGGCGTGGTCTCGGTAAACGGCGTGGCACTGGACGAACCCTATGTGGACGCGCTGACCGTGGGCGAATGCGACATCCGGTTCCCCTATCAGGTGCCGGAAAACCGCTACTTCGTGCTGGGCGACCACCGCTCCACCTCCATCGACAGCCGCAGCAGCGTGATAGGCTGCGTAGAAAAAAGCCAGATCGTTGGCAGGGTGTTCCTGAGGATATGGCCCTTGTCCAGCTTCTCGTTGATCCATTGACCCCGGGAGGAGGTATTCCGTTATGAACGACATTCTTAAAACGTACATGGAGCGGTTCCGCGAGAACCGGCACACCCTGCGGCGCTACACCGCGTTTGTGCTGGCACTTGCCATGATCACCACCCTGTTCGTCAACTGGCAGCTGCATGGCGTGGGCATCTCGATGACCGCGCAGTACCAGTGCGGCGAGGAGGAGCACACCCACACCGCGGATTGCTACACCAAGGTGCTCACCTGCGGTTACGAGGAAGGCGAGCTTGAAAATGCGGACGAGGTGGCCGCCGCTGCTGCCACCAGCCAGCCCACCGTTGAGGCTGAGCCCGCGCCGCTGGCACTGGAGCCGCAGATCGAGTTTGTACCCCACGAGCACACCGAGGACTGCTACACCGAGGTGCAGACCCTGACCTGCATGGAGGAAGAGCACGTCCACGGTGACGACTGCTTCGACCCCGAGGACGGCACCCTGATCTGCGAGAAATTTGAGCATACCCACGATGAAAGCTGCTATACCACCGAGTACGAGCTGACCTGTGGACTGGAAGAGGGCGAGCTTGTGGAGCAGGTGGTGGAGCCCACCCAGAGCGCCGAGCTGGCGGCTATGGCTGTGGCCGAGCCTGTGGCACTGGAGCCGACGGTGGACACCGTGGAGCCCATCTACCACCACCACACTGACGCCTGCTACGAGGAAGTGCTTACCTGCCCCCTGCCGGAGCATCACCACACCGTAGCCTGCCTGAGCGACACCTCCGCCGACCTTGAGACCCCCGAGGAGTGGCAGGCCGCCAACGCCGAGGCCGTGATGACCGGCAACTGGGACGAGGACCTGCTCAGCGTGGCAAAGACCCAGCTGGGCTACGAGCAGAGCGAGAAAAACTTTGAGATCGACCCCGCGGACGGCGTGACCCTGCGCTACTACTCCCGCTACGGCCAGTCTTACGGCAACCCCTACGGCGAGTGGGACGTGATGTTCCTCTCCTACTGCCTGAAGTACGCCGGTATCCCCCAGAGCGCCATCCCGCAGGAGGCCAGCGTGCTTTCCCTGCGCAGCTCCATGAGCGACATGGACTGGCTGCTGGACGGCGAGGACGGCAGCGCCGCCAATGTGGGCGACATCGTTATTTATAATAAGTACGTCACCCGCACCGTGGCTGTGGACAGCAGCGCCGATGGCGCAGCGGACGGTCTGGACGACCTGTTCAGCATGGACGCCGAGGGCGAGAACGGCGCAGAACTTGAGGAATCCGGCGCTGCTGCGTTGGATACCGCCCCTGCCGCCGAGGACATGACCACCCTTGATACCCCTGATCTCCCCGACACCGCTGCGCCCAGCGTGGGTTCCCCCGCTGCCGAGCCGCAGACCACTACCGTAACTGACGCTCAGCCCGTGGAGACCGTGGGCATCGTGAGCAGTGTGGACAGTGACGCCGGCACGCTGACCGTTATTTCCGGCGACGTGGACGGCAAGGTGGCTGAGGTAGCACTGTATGATGCTGATGTTGAAAACGTTATCTCTGTGGCGTATGCTCAGGTGGCGCTGAGTGAAGGCGATACCGCTTCGAATATTACTGAAATCGACCCGGTATTCTCCTGCTCTGTTACTACCGTATACAGCACTGTATCTGCTTCTGCAATGCATCCCGCTCCTTCCTACGTTGCAAGGTACGCTGCCCCCTCCATGTATGCTGTAGCTGCTGTGTCTGCTACTCCTGTTGATATGGGCGAGCATATCACGAACGTTATCGTTCAGATACCTGCCTCCACGAATGGCAGCGGCGTTGTAACCTCTTGGAAAGATGCAAACGGCGTTGTGCGTCCCGGTCAGACTGTTAAGGTGCAGTTGAGTTACGGTTTTGCTGCAAACGAAATCACCAAAGACAACCGCGTTGCAACCTACAAGCTCCCCAACGGTATTACGCTGTTGTCCAGTGTTTCACACTCCGGCAATATCACTTGGCGTGACAACAGTACCGGTAAAGATGTTGTCGTCGGCACCTACAATATAGATGGTGACACCGTCACGTTTACTTACAACGAGGAATTTGCCGACGGCAAAGCCTTTGACGGTAATTTTGAGTTTCAGGCTTCTGCTTCCTCTGCTTCCTCCATGGAAGGGAAAGAAATTAATTTTGGCGGCACAAACGGTTCTGTTACCATCAAAAAAGAGGATCTGACCCACGATCTGTCTCTTTCCAAGAATGTGCAGAAGGACGAAAACGGAAAAGAACTGATCAAATACGATTCAAAAACAAAGAAGCTTGATATCGCCTATGAAGTGGTTGCAAAAACCACAAACGGCACCGGTACTACTGTAGATCTTACCGACTTCTTCGACACCGCAAGCGCCTCTCTTGGCAAATTTCAGGAAGATACAGTCACGCTGATAAAGGTTGCTGCGGATGGCACCGAAACGGACGTCACAGAGACCTATAAAGCCCAGCTCACTGTAAACAACTCCGAGCTAAAATATTCTGCTCTGCCCAAACTGGAAGCCAGTGAGCAATACGTTCTGCGGTATCACGCCACCATTCCTGTTAAGGATGATTACACCTATCAGTCCATCAATAACGTAAAGGCTGAATTCGATGGCAAAGACAGTTACACGAGCAAGGAGGTCAAAAACACCGAGCCGCGCCTTACCAAGAGCGGCAATTATGACGCCAACAGCCGCATCATCACTTGGACAGTCACAATCAAGAACCCCTTTGGGGAGGATCTCCGCGGCAAAAAATTTACCGATCTTCTGCCTGACGGGCTGGAGGTCGTAGATAGTGTTGAGATCACACGCGGCTACTATAGCGAAGATCTTAGACCTGTCTCTGCCGAGGATTTCAAGAAGGCTGGGTGTAGTTACACCTTCCCGAAAAATTTGGCGCATGGCCCGGAAACTGAATCGTTCTACACGATCAAAATCAAGACGAAAGTCCCTAACGGCACCGCAGTGGGCACCACCTATACAAATAAGGCTGAGTTTGATGGCAGCGGCGCTTCCGGTGAAGTTACAGTGACCGACCGCAGCTCCTATCTGAGCAAGAGCCTGTATAAGGCAGAGGACTTGGAAACCGGCAAGAAAAAGCTGACTTGGCAAACCTCGGTCTCCATCCCTACCGGTTGGAAGGAGATCACCCTTACGGATACGATCCATGATGCCGCGGTAAATGGCATTGAGCAGGATGGCACACATTATGCGGTCTTGTCCGAGTTGAAGGATGAGATCAAAGCGAACTTGTACCTGACCCTGTTCAATTCCTCCGAAACCGTCACAATGGAAAATGCGTCCACACATCATGTCAAATTTACCGTCACCTATTATGACGAACATAATGCTGTGGTTACAAACGATGACGCTCATGTAGCCAAGTTTACCATCACCGCCAAGCTGGACGATGGCCAGGCGCTGGATGCCACCAGCATGGGGCTGAGCAACTACCATACCATTGCCGACATCAGCGACGCCGGCATAGAAGAGCCGTGGCTGTTTGTAAACACTGCTGCCTCCGGTGATAAGACCACCGATGCCAGCTACACCTATAAAAAGCCTAAAGAAGCAAAGCTTGAAAAGCTGGTCTATGAATACGGCAATTTCGATAACGCCGGCAGCAAGATCAGTGAGTTGGATTATGCCCGCAACGGTGGTAAAATCGACTATGAGCTCACCATTCCCACCTCGCTTACCAGTAAAGATCCGCTGACCACGAAAGATCTGGAGATCACCGATACCCTGCCTGATGGTGTTACCTTTGACATAAGCAGTGTCACGGTTGGTGTACGCGATTACAATAATGATGGCTCTGTAATCCATAGTAGCTGGTTAGGTCACACAATTTATGGTTCTGACGGCAGATCAAACTATGAGATTTCGGCAACTAAAAACTTTAGTGCATCAAAAACTCAGATTGGCGTAAACGACACCGACCGTACGGTCACGTTTACGATCAACAGCGGATACAACGTTTCTGATAAGCCGCAAGTTTTCTATATCCGCTACTGGGTCAGCGTTGCGGAGGATGCCTCTTGGGACGACCTTCGTACACAAAACATATACCGTAACCACGCGGAATGGAACGGCGATAAGGCAGATACGGAAACCACCGTTAAGCGCAGCTATGACAAGATTTATAAGACCGGCACTGTCGTCGACGAAGGTCTCGATGCCAACGGCAAGCCAACTGCGACCAAGAAGATCAACTACAGCGTTGTTATCAACCCCACCGGCGCTAAGCTGCTGACCACCAGCAATACCCTGACCCTGAAGGATACGCTTAGCTTTAATCCTTCTAACGAAACCTCCGCCGAGCTGGATCTGAGTTCGATCCATCTGTATGGTGTGACCCTTGATACTGAGGGCAACCTTGTTGCAGACCATACAAATGAGATCAGCCGCGACCGGTTTACGGCAATCTATGACAGCCCCAACCGCATTATGACCGTCACCGTCCCGGATGAGCTGGCTTGTGTGCTGGAATACACCTATCAGATCTCTTACCCCTCCTCTACGGAAGTAACGGTTAATAACAAGGCAGAGCTTTCCGGTCTGGAGCAGAAATGGGTCAATACTGATGTTGTGAGGTATGATTCTTCGGCTACCGTCCGGTTCAGCAAGTTTGACCTGAACAAGGTGGATTCCAACGATTATCTGGTCACACTTCCCGGTGCAATCTTTGAGCTTGCAAAGTACAATAAAACAACAAGAACGTTTGATAAGGTTTGCGACCTGACGACAAACGATTCCGGTCAGATCAATTTCAGCCTGCTGGAATCTTCTGCAACGAAGGAAACCTACACTGAAAGCAGCGCCCAGCTGCTTTGCAGTACGCTCTACCGTATTGTAGAGACAAAACAGCCCGCCGGTTATGCGCTTAGCAAGAGCCCGATCTACCTGCTGTGGGGTGCACAGCCCAACACAAACGCACCTACCGCGTTTGTTGCTGCTACCGAACAAAGTGAATTCAATGATCCTGAGTATGGTAAGCATCTCACCTACTCCTCTGTAAACCATTACCTTGCCCGTGGTGAAAGCAGTGCTGTATATGTGCCCAACACCGCTAACAGCATTACAGTTGCCAAGCATTGGCTGGATACGGACGGCAAGACAGAGCTTGCTCCGAACAAGGTCAACTCCACCTACACCGCAACCGTAGAACTGTGGCGCAAGGGTTACCAGAATGGCAGCCAAACGTCTGATACAATGGTTGAGTCCGTTACCTTGGATAGTTCCAACAACTGGAGTTATAGCTGGGATAGCCTTTCCTTGACAGATCCCACTGACAGCACTATCACCTACAAGTACTACGTTAAGGAAACAGCCTGTTCCGGTACGTTTAAATACGACCTGAACAACACCGGCATCACCGGCGGCACCATTCTGCTTTACAATCAGGTGCCCGAGGATGATGGCTACGAACTCCCCTCTACCGGCGGCATCGGTACACTCCCGTATACAGCCGTGGGCGGCACAATGATGCTGTCTGCGCTGGCATATAGTTTTATCCACCGCAAGCGCAGACGCGAAGGGAGGGCAGATGACTAAACTGCAAGTCTTCCCTGCTGGCTGGCCGGGGCTGAGCCCCCGCCCGCCCAGCGCAAAGTTTACGCGATAGTCCGAACACAAACCACACCCCCTCCGCCCCCCTGTGCAAAATGCAGGGGGCGGCAAGGGACAGAGAAAAGAAAGGGGCTTTTTCCATGAAAAAAGCAATGAAAAAACTCATGGCTGCGCTGCTGGCAGTTGCTATGGTTTGCGCCATGGCGATCCCGGCGTTTGCAGATGGCAGCAGCTCTACCAGCTCTGCTGCTGTTACCCGGTACACGATCACCGCACCTAAAAACGGTCACACCTACGAGATCTACCAGATCTTTACCGGTGATTATGATGCACTCCAACCGTCCATGCTCACCAACATCAAGTGGGGCAAAAACGGCACTGGTACGGCTGGTGATGCTGTTGAGCAGACTGTTCTGGACGCACTTTCCAAGGTTGCTTCCTACACAAGCGACAGTGATAAGCTTGACGTTATCGATAAATATGTCACTCTGACCAATCCTGTAGAGACCATTACAAACGGTGGTTCTGTTGAAGTTGTTGGCGGCTATTACTTGATTAAGGACAAGGATGGCACGGTGCCCTCCTCCGCGGCTTATACCCCTTACATCGTTTCCGTTGTTGGCAATGTTACCATCGAGCCGAAGAGCAATGAGGTTCCTAAATTTACCAAAAAGCTGAAGGACACCAACGATACTACCGGCGTTATTACCGGCTGGCAGGATTCTGCCGACTATGATATCGACGATAAAATCCCCTTCCGCCTGCAGGGCACTGTTTCCAAGGACTTTGATTCCTATAAGACGTATTACTACGCTTTCCACGATGTGGAAGAAGCCGGTCTGACCTTTGACCCCAGCTCTGTGAAAGTTTTTGTTGGCGATGAAGAGACCGGTACTAAGATTGATGCTAGCAATTATACTGTCGTTACCAACCCGGCCGATGGCTGCACCTTTGAGATCGTGTTTGATGATCTGAAAAATATTCCCAGTGTTACTGCTAAATCTATCATTACCGTTACCTACGAGTCCACGCTGAACGGGAACGCTGTTCTGGGCGCACAGGGCAACGTCAACACGGCAAAGCTGGAGTACTCCAACAACCCGCGCGGTAACGGCACGGGCACAACTCCTTGGGATAACGTCATCGTCTTTACCTACAAGGTGGTCGTGAATAAGGTCGATCAGGACAATAATCCTCTGGTAGGTGCACAGTTCACTCTGACCAAAAAGATTAATGGTGGCACGGAAGTTATCAAGACTATGACCATCGACTCTAGCGAAACTCAGTTTACGCTGTCCGGTCTGGATGACGGCGAGTACACGCTGACCGAGACTGCAACCCCCGCCCACTACAACACCATCAGCCCCATCACCTTTACTGTCAACGCTGATCATACTATCACTTGGGAAACCGAGCGTCGTGAAGATATCCTGACCTCTTTGAGCGGCGACAAGAAGGTTGGCGAAATCACCTTTACTTCTAGCAAAACCGACGGAACTCTGACTACAAATGTCATCAATAATATCGGCACTACCCTGCCCGGCACCGGCGGCATCGGCACCACCATCTTCTATGTGATCGGCGGCGGCCTGATGGTTGCAGCAGCCATCCTGCTCATTACCAAAAAGCGTATGGAGAACCGCTAAGCTCTCCTTTTCCCCTGCTCTGATCCTGAAACTATAACGTTAGGGAGTAGCCCATGAAAAAGAACAAAAGCACCATTATATTGATCCTCGTCTTTTTCGTGGGTCTATCCGTGATGTTATACCCCACCATCAGCGATTACGTCAACCAGCGCAACCAGTCCCGCGCGGTGGCAAGCTACGCGCAGGACGTGGACAACATGACCGATGCGGATTACAGCGCCTACTTTGACGCCGCCGATGCCTTTAACGCACAGGTGGCCGCCAACGAAAACGCCCTCTACCGCCCGGATCAGCTTTCCGGCTACAACGAAACGCTGGATATTACCGGCACCGGCATTATGGGTTACATCACCATTTCCAAAATCGGCGTGGAGCTGCCCATCTACCACGGCACCAGCGACGGCGTATTGCAGATCGCCGCAGGCCACTTGGAGGGCACCAGCCTGCCGGTGGGCGGCGAGAGCACCCACGCGGTCATCTCGGCGCACCGGGGCCTGCCCAGCGCAAAGCTGTTTACCAACCTCGACCAGCTGGAAGTGGGCGATACCTTTACCATCACCGTGCTGGACCGGGTGCTCACCTACGAGGTGGACAAAATTTCCATCGTGCTGCCCACCGAGACCGATGAGCTGAAGATCGCCGAAGGCAAGGACTACGTCACCCTGATGACCTGCACCCCCTACGGCATCAACACCCACCGCCTGCTGGTGCGCGGCCGCCGCGTAGAGACCCCGGATCAGTACAAGCACCTCCGCGTTACCGCCGAAGCGCTTAAAATTGAACCCATTATTGTTGCGCCCATTATGGCGCTGCCCATGCTGCTGATCTTACTGATCGGTATGCTGATTTCTACACGCAAACCCAAGAAAACGAGAGGTGAAGAACATGAAAAGCATTGATTTGCGTCATCGTCTGGCGGCTGTGCTGCTGGCTATGTGCCTTGTGGTATGCTGCGCCCTGCCGGCCTTTGCCACCAGTGCCAACATTGTGCTGGGGCGTCTGGGCTCGCTCCATGTCCGCCTGTACGACACCCACAACGATGTGCCCCTGCGCGGCGGCGAGCTGACCCTGTATCAGGTGGCCACCGTCAAGCGCACCAACGGCAACCTGTACTTTGACTATACCGGCGATTTTACGGGCTGCGGTGTCGTGCTGGGCGATCTTTCCGACAGCACGCTGGCAGACCAGCTGGTAAAGTATCTGCCCGCTGTGCCCGCCATTGCCGCCCAGCAGGACGTGAACGAAGAGGGCTATGCCAACATTACCAAGCTGCCGCAGGGTCTGTACTTGGTCGTGCAGACCGAGGCCTCCCACGGCTACGAGGCCATCAAGCCCTTCCTTGTGTCCATCCCGCTGCCCGATGGCGACAACTGGATCTACGATGTGGACGCCACCCCCAAGGTAGGCGCTACCATCCCGGAAACGCCGGACACCCCCGACACCCCGGATGTGCCCGATACGCCCGACACACCGGACACCCCCGATCTCCCGGAGCAGCCGGACACCCCGGATACGCCGGTGAGCCCCGGCACACCGGATAACCCGGTAAGTCCCGACAGCCCGGACAACCCGGTAAGCCCCGAAAATCCGGATAACCCGGTCTCCCCTTCCAACCCCGATAAGCCTGTTCTGCCCCAGACCGGCCAGTTGAACTGGCCCGTGCCGGTGCTGGCCTGCAGCGGCGTGCTGCTGTTTGCCGCAGGCTGGGTGTTGAACCGTCAGGGCAAAAAGGAAAACTGACTTTGCGCTCCTTTCTTTTCGGCACAGCGTGGCGTTGTGTACCGAATTTGCTCCCCCGCAAGGGGGAGCATTTTTTGTGCCCTTTCCCCTGCCGGGCGCAGCACGATTTTGAATGCGCTCCGCGTTGCTCTGCGCATAACCAGCGGAAAATATATTTTTTAATTTGCAATTCTGGAAAATCTGCGGATTTTCCAGAATTGCCTTTTCACG
>ERZ773111.1095-NODE-1095-length-14039-cov-2.771668_pt1 | contig 14039 bp, 6 predicted proteins | sample MGYA00580567_ERZ773111 | MGnify/ENA primary metagenome ERZ773111 (study PRJEB29015, sample SAMEA2737875) | human gut metagenome | biome: human gut; feature: human-associated habitat; material: faeces | place: China | collected 2012 ...
TTACAATGGTTTCCACAACCCACAGGCTGTTGAAGCCGGCAAGTCAAATGATTCATTTGCAGATGGATGGTCACCAATCGCTTCACACTATAAAAAGATCACTCTTGCTCCGGGCGAGACAAAGACTCTTGTATTTATTCTTGGATATGTTGAGATGCCTGTTGACCAGAAGTTCGAAGCTGATGGCAAGACGATCAACAAGGTTAAGGCTCTTGAGATGATGGAGAAATACAACACTCCTGAGAAGGTTGCAGCAGGTCTGGCAGAACTCAAAGAACACTGGAACAACCTCTTAAGCATCTTAAATGTTAATACTCCTGATGATAAGGTTAACCGTATGGTTAATATCTGGAATCAGTATCAGTGTATGGTTACATTCAACCTTTCACGTTCAGCATCATACTTCGAGTCCGGTATCGGCCGTGGTATGGGATTCCGTGATTCCAACCAGGATGTACTTGGATTTGTTCATCAGATTCCTGATCGTGCAAGAGAAAGAATTATTGATATCGCTTCTACACAGTTCCCGGATGGTGGATGCTATCATCAGTATCAGCCACTTACAAAGAAGGGTAATGCAGATATCGGTGGTGACTTCTCAGACGATCCATTATGGCTGATCCTTTCTGTATCTGCATACATCAAGGAGACAGGCGACTGGGGTATTCTTGATGAGATGGTTCCATATGACAACGATATGTCCATCGCTAAGCCAATGCTTGACCACTTAAAGGTTTCCTTCTACAAGATCGTAAACAACCTTGGACCACACGGACTTCCACTTGCAATGAGAGCTGACTGGAACGACTGTATCAACCTTTCATGCTTCTCCGATACACCGGGTGAAAGCTTCCAGACATACACCAACCCTAAGTTCGCTGCTGAAGGCGGATACTCAAAGGTTGCTGAGTCAGTTATGGTTGCTACACTCTTTACATATGCAGGTCCTAACTATGTTGCTATTCTTAAGCACCTTGGAATGGACGCTGAAGCAGAAGCTGCTCAGGCTGAGATCGATAAGATGAAAGCTAACATCATGGAATCCGCTTGGGATGGTGACTGGTTCTTAAGAGCATACGATGCAAATGGTGAAAAGATGGGATCTAAGGAATGTGAAGAAGGACAGATCTTCATCGAGCCACAGGGCTTCGCTATTATGTCAGACATCGGTAAAGATCAGGGCTGCGACAAGAAGACACTTGCTGCTATTGATGAGCGTCTGAATACACAGCACGGACTTGTACTTAACAATCCTGCATTCACAAAGTATTACATCCAGTATGGTGAGATCTCAACATACCCAGGCGGATACAAAGAGAATGCCGGTATCTTCACACATAACAATGCATGGATCATCTGTGCTGCTGCTTATGCAGGCGCCGGCGATCAGGCATTCAAATATTACTCAGAGATCGCTCCTGCTTTCACTGAGGAGACATCTGATATCCACAAGACTGAGCCATATGTATATGGTCAGATGATTGGTGGTAAGGATGCGGGATCCGATATCGGAAAGCCAGGCAACCACTTTGGTCAGGGTAAGAACTCATGGCTTACAGGTACTGCAGCCTGGAACATGGTAGCTATTTCACAGTACATCTTAGGTATCTCAGCAGACTTCGATGGTCTTAAGATCGATCCATCTATTCCTGCTGCATGGGATGGTCTGAATGCTACACGTCAGTTCCGTGGTGCTACATATGATATCAAGGTTACAAATCCGGATCATGTAAATAAGGGTATCAAGAGTGTTACTGTAGATGGCAATGCTATCGAGAGCAATGTTCTTCCAGTATTTGGTGATGGCAAGACTCATGCTGTAGAAGTAGTAATGGGTTAATCCATATATCAGATATTGATATAAAAAACGAGACACATATGACTGTATATTGCAGATCATATGTGTCTCATTTTTATTTCTATTCATCTTCCGTTTCTGTAATCTCAACTGCCATTGGATCCAACCGGCTTCGGTCATAAGCTTCCGTATTGATATTGGTCTGATCGATCTCTTCATATCCATCATCCAGATAATCATCTACAACCCCATCTGTTCCAAGATCTCCGGCAAAGGAAGATACCCTGTAGCGAAGCTTTCGATATATCTTTTTAATTACCTTGATCACTAATACGATGCACCAGTTAATGATATAAGCCAAAATGATACTGATAACTATATCCTTACCACTGTCTCCAAATCTCTTCTGGATCGGAGTTCCAATATAACGGATCACAAAATACTGGGTCAGGTAAAAATCAAATACCATAGAGCTTAAGATTCCAAATGGTGATAATGTAAATATATGAGAAATCATTCCACCGTCATAAGAAAATACCATCACGATCAGCACATACAACAGCAATCTCAGAAGTGCTGCAGGAATTCCATATTTCCCAACTGTTCCCAGATAAATGAGAACCGCTGCCACAAGCACTACCAGCTCCGCTCCGGTCAGAAGATTTCTTCCAGCGGAACGATCTGTCTCGATCCGAATATTCAGTCTGAAATTTGCAAGCCAGACACCAATACAGAATAAAATAAGATTCATCAGAAACAGATATGGCATATCCTGCTTCAATACCATTGCATCAGCAAGTGGTCCTGCAACAATTATATATACAACGATCAGCCCGGCTATCACCAATCCGCTTCTTTTCAGATCCCGCTTCATTCTTGCCGCCAGCATACCGATCACCGGAGCCAGAAGATAGATCAGAAAGATTGCTGATACAAACCAACTGACCGGATTCAGTGCCATATAATATCCAGCCTTCGGTATCATTGTCTGAAGCATCGGTATACTGATGATATACTTCACGATCAGTGTTTTAATTTCCTGTGAACCGGGATGGCTGCACAATGCGAGGATCAGGAATACTGTCTGCATGATCATATAAAGCGGATACAGAATCCCCAGCTTCTTTCCAAGAAATTCCAGATAATTCTTCTTGTTCAGATTAATAAACTTCTTATGGTAATGAATACCGATTCCAAATCCTACCAGAACAAAGAAAAATGCCATTCCAAATATCCCATTATCCAGATATTTGTCATAAACTGCCTGTGCTTTTTCTCCCGGCATCATCCCCACACAATATGATAAAAAGACAAGGGTGATCATGATAACCTTCCATGCCTCAAATGATTTTGCTTTTACCTTCATATTCCTTCTCTCCTGTGCAATAAAACTTTTCTTGCTCATTTGGATTTATTATAGCATCTAACAACATACATATGCAAATCTTATATTTTCAAAAGCGCTGGCAGATTCCTTGACACTCCATTCTCCCTGAACTAAAATTAAAGAATACCGTTCTGCCAGTTCATATGGCAGCGGCACAAGGAGAAGTTATATGAAAAAAGTGAATCTGATCGTTCCCTGTTACAATGAAGCGGAAGCACTTCCTTTATTTAAGGACGAACTGAACAAAGTAATCCAGACTCTGGATCAATATACATTTGAGATACTTCTGATCAATGATGGTTCTACAGATACAGCCCTTTCCGTCATGAAAGAAATCTGTGATACGGATTCTCATTACAAATACATATCATTTTCAAGAAACTTTGGAAAAGAAGCTGCCATGTATGCCGGCTTCTGTAATTCAGATGGTGACTATGCCGCCATCATGGATGCAGATATGCAGGATCCCCCTGCCCTACTGCCTGATATGCTCCACTGTCTGGAAACTGAGGATTATGACAGCGTTGCCACCCGGCGGGTATCGAGGATCGGAGAACCAAAGATCCGTTCCTTCTTTGCAAGGAATTTTTATAAACTTATCAACAAGATCTCGGACGCAGATGTTGTCGATGGTGCCAGGGATTTTCGTCTGATGAAGCGTGAAATGGTAGACAGTATCGTCGCCATGTGCGAATACAACCGATTCTCAAAGGGTATCTTTGGCTGGATCGGTTTTAAGACCAAATGGCTGGAATATGAAAATGTAAACCGCATTGCCGGAGAAACAAAATGGAGTTTCTGGGGCTTATTCAAATATGCGGTCGATGGAATCATCAATTTTTCCGAAACCCCGATGTCCCTTGCATCCGGGCTTGGCATTTTTCTGACGATCTTTTCCTTTCTTATGGTTATTTTCATTATTATAAGAAAAGAAATATTCGGAGATCCGGTTGCCGGCTGGCCATCTCTTGCCTGTATCATCATCTTTATTGCTGGACTTCAGTTCCTGTGCATGGGTATTATGGGTAAATACATTGCCAAGACATATCTGGAAGTAAAAAACCGGCCACATTACATCGTATCGGAAACAAATAAGGATCATGTAGATCCGATCCATTAGGAATAAAAACAAAGAAGGCGTATATATAATGAAGAAACTTACATATATTATTTTGCATCTGCTGATTCTTCCATTGCTCCTCTACGGATTTTCTTTTTCTGTATCTGCGGAAGAAACCAGTTCCGAAGACACTGTTATACAGGTTACTGCGGAAGACGGCAGCGACATATCCCAAAAGCTGAACGAAGCGCTGATCAATGCCAGAGATCTTGCCGAAAGCTCCGGGCAGATTGTTACAGTCAGGGTTCAAAAAGGTAGTTATCTTCTTTCCGCTGCGCTGCATATTTACAGCAATACAACGCTGGATGTCACGGATGTTCACTTTACATTTGCCGGTTCCCATCGGTTCAATATGCTGATCACCGGTCCATCATCAACAGAAAATTACAAAGACTATGACGATTACAACAACAGTGAAGCCTGCTCCGGCTATGATGCCTATAAGAATATCACGGTTCTGGGCGGAATCTGGGAAAGCACCGAAGCCAATCTGAGTTGTATCGTTCGTATCTTTCATGCTACTAATATTACCCTTGACGGTCTTACTTTCACGGGCGGCGGATGCGTACATCAGCTAGAGGTTGCTGCGATCGACGGCTTTTATGTCAGAAACTGCACATTTAAAAACCACGGCAAACGTGCTGACGATACCAAAAACTTTGAAAAAGAAGAAGCCATACAACTCGATATGCCATACAGTGAACTGGTATATCCCGGCACTTATCCGGACGGAACCCCTATGAAGAATGTGGAGATCACACACAACACATTCCAGAATATTGCCCGTGGTGTCGGAACACACACCATGCTCTGCGGTGCATATCACGAAAATATCAAGATCAACGATAACACATTTATCAATGTGCTGGAAGAATGTGTTGTCTGCTTAAACTATGTAAACTGTGAAGTAAAGAACAACACGATCACCAACTGCGGCGGCGGTATTCTGGTTCAGAATGCCAAGGAATACGAAGTATCCATGAACACAACGGTTTTAAATGGCGCAAAGAAGATCGACAACGCTGTTATCAACAATGCGGTAACAGAAGTCAGCGGCAACACCTTGAAGCTGACCTACCATCCGACAACATTAAAAACTGCCGGAATCTTCGTTTATGGAAGAAAGCTGAACAGCAACATCACAGGAGGAGATGGATTTCCTCTGCCGGATGAAGATTTCTATATCAGCTCCGTTATTATACGAAACAATACGATCATCACACCGGGAGACGGTATCACCTTATCCGATGCAAGAGATTGCGAGGTATCCGGTAATACAATCAATGGATATAATTTCTCGCCGGATGACAAATTACGAACTTCCAGAGATGGCATCCGTATTGATCAGTCCAGTAAGAATATCTCCGTAACCGGAAATGAGATCAAGAACATGCCGCGTTATGGTCTGTATATTACGGACAACAGTACCGCCTCTGCGATTGAAAATAACACCTTTAAAAACTGTACCGGAACCGGAATCTTTCTGACAGACTCCAGTGCATGTATCTATGATATTGCAAACAACATTGTAAAAAACTGCAAAGCCGGCGGTATTCTGGTTGGAAACAACAGCCGTGTCACGAACATAACAGGAAATGCCTTTGGTGCTGTCAGTGGCAATCCGGCGATCAAAGTATACAGCAACAGCCGTACCGGGCTGATCTCGACAAACCGGGTACGTGACATGGGTGATAAAACAAAAGCAACCGTTGCAAATGCAATTGAGATTACCGGACGCTCTTTTGCAAAAGAAATTTCATCCAACCGGATCTATGCATCAAAAACGGACGTCTCCTCCGGAATGGGAATTCTGGTTGATAAGGCCTCCAAAATTGCTGGTTCCGTAAAAAACAACACGATCTCGGATGCAGCCCTGTATGCCGTATCTATTGCCAATCATTCCAAGGTTGCAGAGCTGGTCAGTGAAAATGTACTCTCTTCCATTGGTAAAAGTGCGATCGCAGTAAATGGAGCCAGCAGCATCGGTCAGAACATTGAAGGAAACTCTATCAATGGAAGTGGAACCAACGGTATCCTTCTGGAAAAAGAAGCAACGGTCTGTGGCGGCATCAACAATAATACAATCAGTGAGTGCAGCAATTACGGCATCAATGTCCAGAGCATCAATAACGATACAACTATCTCGTATAACTATATTTCCGCAAAAGGCAATGCCCCAATCAACATTGCTGCACACAGCAATTACCTGCTGACAGTTGTCAAAAATACCTTGTGTGGATCTGCATCATTAAATGGTATGCAACTATCCAAATGTAATGTAGCTATTTCTGACAACGATATTACTGATTTCAAATATGGTATTGCTGCTTCCTCATCCGTATCCGGTGCGATCAGCAATAATATATATAACGATATAGCAAATAAAGATCTGTCGATTAATGACACTGACCAGAAAATATGCGGTACGGTAACGGATCTCACCTGTTCTATGAATACAGCACGCAATCAGGCAACCTTATCATGGAAGAAGGTCAAAGGAATCAGTGGCTATGAAGTACAATACAGTACAACCGATCATTTTTCCGGCAAATCGACAAAACAGCTTGGCAAGGAACAGACATCCTATGCTTTACAGGATCTTCCAAAGGGCAAAACAATCTACTATCGTGTTCGTGCCTATCGTTCCTTTGGAAATCTCAGCATCTATGGTTCCTATACAAGCGGAAACTTTACCGCCTGATCCTGTCAGGCAGATACTTAGTGGCATCTGTTTTTTTAACAGTCAACCAGAACATCTGATATTTTGGAAAGGGGAAGTTTTATGAAAAAACATCTTATCTCATGTATGGCAGGAGCAGTCCTTGCAGCCGGTCTTATCTTCGGAACTGCATTTCGCTCAAATGCTGCAATGCCGGCTTCCGGTTTTACAACAGCGCCGGTCTTTGCCGTCGCATCGAATGACGACATGCTTATCACTGACAGTGTGATCACACTGACTGTCAAAAACGGAACTGACATTACAACAGAATTAAACACAGCTTTAAAAACTGCCAGAGATATGGCAGATCAGACGGACAGTATCATTACTGTAACCGTTCCTTCCGGTTCTTATACCCTGTCATCGACAGCCCGTATTTTCAGCAACACCACATTAAATCTGAAAGGTGTTACACTGACCTGTGCAGACAATGGTAAATTCAACATGATCATATCCGGTACTCCCGGCTCCTACAAAGACCAGACAAACTACAACAAAAGTGATCTCTGCACCAGATATGATGGATTTAAAAATATAACGATCAATGGCGGAACGCTGATCGGGAACAGTGAGAATACTTCCAGTATGATCCGTCTCTTTCATGCAACAAATGTGAATCTGTCCGGTATCACCCTGTCGGGTGGCGGCTGTGTGCATCAGATGGAGGTCTGTGCGATCAATGGCTTCTATGTAAAAAACTGCACTTTCAAAAATAACGGACGGGAAACCGGTGTGACAAACGCTCACGTCAACCAGGAAGCCCTTCAGCTTGATACTCCATGTAAAGAAGCCGCATTTCCGGGTGTCGTTCAGGATGGCACAACAATGAAAAACGTTGAGATCACCGGATGTAAATTTCAGAATGTCATCCGTGGCATTGGCAGCCATACACTTCTTCTGGGTGCTTACCATGAGAATATCAAGATCAATAACAATACCTTCAATAATGTTATGGAAGAATGTATTATCGGACTTAACTACCGCAACTGTGAGATCAAAAACAATACGATCACAAACTGCGGCGGCGGTATCCTGTTCCAGAATTTTAAATCCTACGAAGGCTCTGTTATTTCTACCATTCTGGACAGTAAACAACCATACAAAGGAAAGATTATCTACAATCTGAACTCTGTCATCAGCGATAACACGATCACCTTAAAGTATTCTCCATCCTGTGAGAATCCTGCAGCTATTAAGGTATTTGGCCACAACCAGTTGAAAAAAATGAAAGGTGCAGACGGTAAATATTTCCCTACCGGAAATTATTACATTACCGGTGTAACCGTATCCAATAACAATATCACAACAGCCGTTACCGGCATCCACATCACTGATGCCTGGAACTGTATCTTTACAAACAATACCGTTACCGGAAAGGGATTCAGCGCAAAGGATCCTCTGAAAAATGAACGAGACGGCATCTTTATTCAAAGCTATGCAAAAGGACTTGTCCTGTCAAACAACAAGGTCTCCGGAATGACCGGACACGGTATTGCCATTCATTTCTCATCAACGGCTAAGGATATTATCAACAACACAATTTCCAACTGCGGCGGTTATGGTATTCATATCTATCAGAACAGCGGTTGTACCGGTTTATTATCCAAGAATAAAATAAAGAAATGTACAAGTGGCGGCATCAGTCTCAGTACGAGCTCTACGGTAGCAGATATTCTATCCAATACCATCACCGGCGGCTGTACAGATACAGGTATCAGCCTGTACAATAACTGTAAAGCCGGAAAGATCAAAAACAACACGATCACAGCCATCGGTAAAAATGCTCCTGCAATCAAGCTGTCTCAGAAGTCAGCCTCTAAAACCATAACCGGAAACAAGATTCTGGCAGGAAATGCAAAATATTCCTGTGGAAGAGCAATCTTCCTTTATAACGGTTCCAAGGTTCGCGGTTCCATTATCGGCAATACTATAGAAAACAGCAGCGATACGGCGATCTGCATCTCCACAAAATCAACCGTAACCGGAGGCGTTACAAACAACCAGATCCTGTCAGCCGGAAAATACGGTCTTCAGGTCTTCAACGCATCGACTATAAAGAAAACGGTTTCGGGAAATACGATCAAGAAGGCAGCAACAAGCGGTATTAATATATGCAGTACCAAAAATGTGCTGACAATCGATAAAAATACAATATCCGGAAGCTCCAAGGCAGCCATCTATGTACAACCGGCTTCCACACAATATAAAGTGACAGTTAAAAACAACACTATTACCGGCAATAAAAAAGGTCCTGGCGTCTCAGCTCTCCAGGCAAATATCAAAGTGACCGGCAATAAAATATCCAAAGTGACCTTCGGTGTATATGCAGACCAGAAGTGCAAAGGCAACATCTACTCAAATAAAATTTCCAAAGCCTCCCGCCGCAAGGTATACACTGCCACTAAAAAAGTGAAGCTTAAAAAATAACCCCTCCGAAATGGAGATATCACTTATTGAAAGCCCCCTATAATACATTTATGCCGCAGAGCGCGAGCGTTCTGCGGCATAAATGTATATATGTCTCATTATTTATATATGTTATATTTTACAGTTCTAGTCTAATGTGACTTTAACCTTTTTGAGGTTCCAGATTTCTTTTGCATACTCTTCGATTGTTCTGTCAGATGAAAACTTACCGGCGCATGCTGTATTCAGCATAACCATCTTAGCCCAGTTCTTCTCATCTCTGTAAAGAGTATCGATCTTTCTGTGAGCTTCTACATAAGAAGCAAAATCCTTAAGGATGAAGTATACATCTTCGTTGATAAGTGAATCATACAAATCTCTGAAACGATCCGGATCATCAGAAGAATACATACCATTGATAAGCTGTGTAAGAACAGTTCTTACTGCTGCATCATTGTTGTAGATATCCTTTGGATTGTATCCACCTTCACGCTCATACTTCATAACTTCTTCAGCTCTTAAACCGAAGATAACTGCATTTTCTTCGCCAACTTCTTCAACGATCTCTACATTTGCACCATCCATGGTTCCAAGTGTAACTGCACCGTTTAACATGAACTTCATATTACCTGTACCGGATGCTTCTCTGGAAGCTGTTGAAATCTGCTCGCTGACATCTGCTGCTGCGAAGATCAGCTCCGCATTGGATACTCTGTAGTTCTCAATGAATACAACCTTGATCTTACCCTTGATAGATGCATCGTTGTTGATAACATCTGCAACGGAGTTGATCAGCTTGATGATAAGCTTTGCTCTCTTATAACCGGCGGAAGCCTTTGCACCAAAGATATATGTTGTTGGATACATATCATATGATGGATTTGTCTTCAGCTCGTTATACTGATACATAACATGTAAAATATTAAGAAGCTGTCTCTTGTACTCATGAAGTCTCTTAACCTGTACATCAAAGATAGAACGAGGATCTACATCCACGCCATTATGCTCCTTGATATAATTTGCAAGACGGATCTTGTTCTGGTACTTAATATTCATGAATTCCTGCTGATACTTCTCATCAGTAGCATATACTTTTAACTTCTTCAGATTTGAAAGTTTAACGATCCATTCATCACCGATCTTATCTGTGATCCAGCTTGCAAGAAGCGGATTACCATGAAGAAGGAAACGTCTCTGTGTAATACCATTTGTCTTATTGTTGAACTGCTCAGGTCTCATCTCATAGAAATCCTTCAGCTCTCTCTCTTCCAGAATCTTTGTATGAAGTGCTGCAACACCATTTACAGAGTAAGAACCTGCGATAGCAAGATGTGCCATCTTAACCTGCCCGTCATAGATAACAGCCATCTTTCTAACCTTTTCCTGATCTCCAGGATATTTAGCTTTAATCTCTTCTACAAATCTTCTATTAATCTCTTCTACTATCTGATAAATTCTAGGAAGAAGTCTTGAGAATAATTCGATAGGCCATTTTTCAAGTGCTTCTGCCATAATAGTATGGTTAGTATATGCAACTGTCTTAGTTGTGATATCCCATGCCTCATCCCATTCAAGACCATTTTCATCCATAAGAATTCTCATAAGCTCTGCAACTGCAACAGTTGGATGTGTATCATTAAGCTGGAATGTAACTTTCTCATAGAGCTTTCTTACATCACCGTTGTGCATACTCTTATATCTGTCAACAGCTCTCTGTACTGATGCTGATACGAAGAAATACTGCTGCTTAAGTCTTAATTCCTTACCAGCATAGTGGTTATCATTAGGGTAAAGAACTTCTACGATATTCTTAGCAAGGTTCTCCTCCTCAATAGCCTTCTGGTAATCACCTTTATCAAATGAGCTTAAGTTAAATGTATTAACTGGCTCTGCATCCCATATTCTAAGTGAATTAACTGTGTTATTGCCATATCCAATAACAGGAAGGTCGTATGGAACAGCTATAACTGAACGGTAATCTTCCTGAACGAATATATCACGTCCTGATGCTTCATCTCTGTAAGAACGTACATATCCACCAAACTTTACTTCATACTTGTATTCAGAACGCTTAATCTCAAATGGATTGCCATCCTTTAACCAGTTATCTGGAACTTCTACCTGATATCCGTCCTTAATCTCCTGCTTAAACATTCCGTACTTATATCTTATACCACAGCCGTATGCTGGATATTCAAGTGTAGCTAAAGAATCAAGAAAACATGCTGCAAGTCTTCCAAGACCACCATTACCAAGTGCCGCATCAGGTTCCTGATCTTCGATAATATTGATATAAAGACCTAATTCTTCAAGAGCTTCTTTTATCTCATTGTACTTAGTAAGATTAATCATATTATTGCCAAGTGCACGACCCATAAGGAATTCCATTGACATATAATATACAACCTTAGGATCTTCCTTATCATATGTCTTATGAGTTGCTATCCACTTATCTATTATAAGATCTTTAACTGCATATGCCACTGATTGGAACACCTGCTGTTTGTCAGCTTCATCTATGTTCTTTCTATACAAAGACTTACAATTGCTTACGACCTTCTTCTTAAATTCTTCTTTGCTAAAAGATACTGCTGTGTCTGTCATACTGTATTCTCCTCCTTATATATAGATATACCCAATCTGTATACCTTTTATTACCAAATTAAGAGTTAATTAATCATCAACTCCGCTTTCCAACTGTATCTCCAGCCAGAAATACTATATAAGTAAATTATACACGATTACCACACCTATTGCAATTTAATAAACTTATTTTAGTGTAAATACAACATAAAATTGTTAAAAAAACAACATACTTTTCACGAAAATCATCTTTATTACAACATAAGCAATACCCTGCACTGAACTATATCAACTCCCAACTGTATATATTCTATTGTTCCGTTATTCTTCTTAACAAGCTCACTTACATTCCTAATACCATATCCGTGATAGCTGTTATCTTTTTTGGTTGTGTTCATTTCCGGATTGTTTTTTAACACATTTTCTTCTGTAGTATTACTTATTTTTATTACCATCGCCTGTTCATCTGAATATATGTCCACACTTATTCTTTTATTGACTGCTTTTAATGCTGCCTCTATTGCATTATCCAGCAAATTCTCCAGAATAATATGTATATCATAGTCGGATACACCTTTAAGTTCTCCACATACCATACACTTTATTGATAATCCATTATTGTTGCAATACTCTATCTTTCTGTTGAGAATATGATTGATAATTGCATTTTCTGAATATATATTATCCTGCCTATACAGCTTTCCTTCTTTCTGAAATTCACTCAGATAATTGACCGCTCTCTCTTGTTGCCCATTTTCTATAAGATATTGTGTCATATCTATAACTTTTGTAATTTCATGGCGCACTTTTTTAGTTTCAAGATACACTTTATTAATCTCATCAACATTTTGCTTCTGATGCTCCAACATCTCCATCTGAATAGCATTTTCCGCCTGTTTCTGACATATATTTTGTTCCATCATTAACAATATAATTGTTATAATATTTATAGCCACAAGTCCTATTATAACAACCGATGTATATACAATATTATTACCATTATCAGCATCAATGCTTAAAACTCCCGCACATACCATAATAGTAATAATAGGTATAGACAATGTAAGTATAATGTACCTGTCTTTCAAAAAGCTTCTTGTTCTTTCTTCCATTTTAACTATAATCAATAAAAATGACATTAATACAATCTGATTGACAAATGCCGCAATATAATAATCTATATTTCTAGTCTTTATAAGCTCCATAAAATCCTTGGATAAAACCAGTCCCACAATATTCCCCGCAATAACTGATGAGAAAGCCAGAACAAATACAAGCATAATATTATATACAAGTTTCTTTATAAAAGTACCTCCAAGCATCATATAACTAAAAAACAATGATAACCCCAGATATATTAAAATTCCGACACCTTCAAAATCTGTAAAATATCCCTGTAACATAAGATATAAAAATGTATACACTGTTCCCGTTATGTATACATCCTTTTTTTCTCTATCAGTTCCAAGACATTTTTGCAAATACCAGGTAACCATAAATCCCTGAAATATATTTAAAATAATCTCTATAATTACATCGTATACTCCCCAACCAGACATATTCTCTCACTCCTATATCTTTGCTCCATATAACTTTACATAATATCGTAATAATCCCTTACAATAATCTTTTATTAAGCCATTGTTGTTTTACCTTAGTAACATTTTCCCTCCCAATAGGATACATTTCTCCATTGTCCATAATCAAATTCGCTTCTTTTATGTTTTTTATATACCTTGAATTTACTACTATTCCCCTTCTCACCTGAATAAAGCCATTCTCTTCAAGTTCCTCTATATGCTTTACCATCTGATCTCTAATTGTAATATCCTTATTATTTTTAAGAACAATACGAAGCTGATGATTAAATACCTCAACCGAATATATATCATTAGCATTTAATTCCACTCTCTTAGTATTGTTGTTAAATGTTATTGTTCTGTACTCTTCACCAAGATATAATTTAATCTCATCCATAACCATTTTAAGGTCTTCACTGGCATATTTTTTTCTTATAAACCCCAAA
>ERZ773111.1101-NODE-1101-length-13978-cov-2.869497_pt1 | contig 13978 bp, 11 predicted proteins | sample MGYA00580567_ERZ773111 | MGnify/ENA primary metagenome ERZ773111 (study PRJEB29015, sample SAMEA2737875) | human gut metagenome | biome: human gut; feature: human-associated habitat; material: faeces | place: China | collected 2012 ...
ATCCAGCAGACATGCCTCCAGATGTGGAAAAGCAATTTTCAAAGGCACACCTGGAAATCCGGCACCTGTACCGATGTCCATAATTGTTTTTACTTTTGTCATATCAATGGCTTTTACACAGGCAAGACTGTCAAGAAAGTGCTTTGTAAGTACTTCCTCAAACTCAGTAATACCTGTCAGATTCATAACCTTATTTTTTTCTACCAGAAATTCATAAAACTGGATAAACTGATTTTTCTGCTTCTGGCTCAGCTCTATACCCAGTTCTCTGCATCCATTTTCCAATGTCGTCAGATTATACGGCATGTATTATTCTCCTTTTTCTACCTTTATTTATTATTTTTGTATATTTTACAGGGTTGTTTTATGTGCTTTTATGATTTTATCTGTTATTTATAGTCCGTTATTTTACTCTTTTATGTACTATTTTAATATTTTTTGCCAATTTCTTGTTTTTATAAGCACATTAAAGCGTATTATATTAATTATTTCGTACTGGAAAGATACACCAGTAAAACTGATATATCAGCAGGAGAAACTCCTGAAATTCGGGAAGCCTGTCCGATTGAAATCGGTCTGTATGCTTCCAGTTTCTGACGTGCTTCGATTCTCAGGCTTCCAACTTTCTCATAATCAAGATCTGTCGGGATTTTCTTTGCTTCCAGTTTCTTAAACTGTTCTACCTGTTTTAACTGTCTGCGGATATATCCATCATACTTGATGTTAATGTCAACCTGTTCCTGTACATCCCATGGCAGCTCCGGACGTTCTTTATCAAGTGGTTTGATTGCTTCATAAGAAAGTTCCGGACGGCGGATCAGTTCTGCCAGAGTGGTTCCGGATTTCAGCGGTGTGCTGTTATAGCTTTCCAGAAGGGTCTGAACCTCTTTGTTTGCTCCGATATTTGTATGTTCTACTCTGCTGATCTCTGTTTTTATCTGTTCTTCTTTCGTAAGGATTTTCTGATAATCCTCTTCACTGATGAGCCCTGCCTGATATCCCTTTTTACGAAGTCTCAGATCCGCATTATCCTGTCGGAGAAGTAATCTGTACTCCGCTCTGCTGGTCATCATTCTGTATGGCTCATGGTTTTCTTTTGTTACCAGATCATCAATAAGAACACCAATATAAGCCTCAGAACGGTCAAGAATCAGCTGTTCCTGACCTTTAACTTCCAGAGCAGCATTAATTCCTGCGATCAGTCCCTGCGCCGCTGCTTCTTCATACCCTGAGCTTCCGTTAAACTGACCGCCGCTGAACAGTCCTTTGATTTTCTTAAATTCCAGTGTAGGATATAACTGACGTGGATTAATACAGTCATATTCGATGGCATATGCATTTTTTACGATTTTTGCATGTTCCAGTCCCGGTACGGAATGATACATTTCTTCCTGCACATCTTCCGGCAGAGAACTGGACATTCCACCAATATACATCTCATTTGTATAGAGACCTTCCGGCTCAATAAATACCTGATGACGGTTCTTATCTGCAAAACGGACTACTTTATCTTCAATTGACGGGCAATAACGCGGACCGGTTCCTTCGATCATACCGGAATACAACGGAGAACGGTCAAGGTTTGCACGAATGATCTCATGAGTTTTCTCATTTGTATATGTCAGCCAGCAGGATTTCTGCTCTATCTGAACATCTTCCGGATTAGTTGAGAATGAAAATGGTACAACTCTCTCATCTCCAAACTGTTCCTCCATTTTGCTGTAGTCAATTGTATTTCCGGCAATACGGGCAGGTGTTCCTGTTTTAAAACGGAACATTTCAATTCCATGCGCTTTCAGGGAATCTGTCAGATGATTTGCTGCCTGCAGACCGTTTGGTCCGGTGTATGTGATCATCTCACCGGTCAGACATCTTGCACGAAGATAAGTTCCTGTGCACAATACGACTGCCTTACAATGATAAACCGCACCTGAAAACGTTTTCACGCCTTTCATTTTCTGAATTTCTTTTCCGTTTTCCAGCACTGTTGTTTCCGTGATAATTTCAGAAACTTCTGCCTGACGGATAGTAAGATGATCGGTATTCTGAAGCGTCTTACGCATCTCCATACTATAATTCATTTTATCTGCCTGCGCACGCAGTGAATGAACGGCCGGACCTTTGGATTTATTTAACATCTTGGACTGGATAAATGTCTTATCGATATTTTTTCCCATCTCACCACCGAGCGCATCGATCTCACGAACCAGATGTCCTTTGGAACTTCCTCCAATATTCGGATTACACGGCATCATCGCTATACTGTCTACACTCACGGTAAAAATAATTGTTTCCAGTCCGAGTCTTGCACACGCCAATGCTGCCTCGCATCCGGCATGTCCGGCTCCGACTACAACCACATCATATTCTTCCTCTACATACGGAATCTTCTTCTCTTCCATTTTTCTGTCCTCAACTCATATAAGATTTTGAATGATTCTCTTTCACATTTACAATCTGCAAATTATTTTTTATTTACCCATACAGAATTTACTGAAGATTTCATTTACCAGATCATCTTCCACAGATTCACCAATAATATTTCCAAGTTCCTCGTAAGCATTCATCAGATCAATGGAATAAAAATCTTCCGGCATATCATCTGCAATACTCTGCAATACTAAATGTAAACTTCGTAAAGCTTCCTGTAAAGATGTTTTATGTCTGATATTCGTAATATAAACTTCATCATTAAATGTAACTTCCCCTGAGAAGAACATTTCTTTGATCGTTTCTTCAAGATCATCCATTCCGGTCTGCTCTTTTGCAGAAATTGATATCATTTTTTTATCCAGATGTTTTCTGATATCTTCCACAGTTGTGACCGGACTTAAATCAGATTTATTTAACAAAACGATTGCATGTCTGTCTTTCAATAATTCCATGATCTCATGATCATTTTCATCTAACGCTGTGGATGTGTCAACTACATAAATAACAAGATCGGCATTATTCAAATATTTCTTTGCACGTTCCACACCGATTTTTTCCACGACATCTTCCGTATCACGGATTCCGGCGGTATCAATGATATTCAATAAAATACCGTTTAAATTAATCTGTTCTTCCAGAACATCTCTTGTTGTTCCCGCAATATCTGTAACGATTGCCTTCTCTTCTCCAACCAGAGAATTTAAAAGAGAAGATTTTCCGGCATTCGGCTTTCCAACAATAACAGTTGAAATACCTTCTTTTAACATTTTTCCATTATCACTGTTTGCAAGCAGTTTATCAATTTTTTTTATCACATCGGATACTATACCGGATAGTTTTTCCGGATATCCATCCAGACTTATGTGCTCCGGATCATCTAATGCACTTTCGATAAATGCAATCTCATGTAAAACAGTTCCGCGGATTTCTTTAATTTTTTCTGAAACAGAACCGGAAAGCTGGCTCAACGAACTTTTTAATGCAAATTCATTCTTGGAATTGATAACATCAATAACGGATTCTGCCTGTGAGAGATCAATTCTTCCATTTAAAAATGCACGTTTTGTAAATTCACCCGGCTCTGCAGGACGCGCACCATATTTGATCACTGTTTCTAAAATTCTCTTCATGACATAAACGCCACCATGACAGTCTATCTCAACCGTATCTTCCCTGGTATAACTTTTCGGTTCTCTCATCAGAACAACCATAACTTCATCGATCACTTCATCTCCATCATGAATATGACCATAGTGAATTGTATGCGTTGGCATATCTTCTAACTTTTTCTGATTCTTCATTTCAAAAATACGGTCTGTGATAGAAACTGCCTCGTCTCCGCTGATTCTTACGATTCCGATTCCTGAACTTGTCATTGCAGTTGCAATTGCAGCAATGGTATCCGTTCCCATAGTGATATCCTTTCCATGTACAAAACTGCACGCCGCAAAACTTCATAAGAACCTGCCATATCATTTCCGGCATTTTCATAAAGCTTTGTAACGTGCAGCTTCTGGTCTTTTAAATTCTATAATTGAATTTATCTTTCTCTATCTCTTTTTAAAGTAACAACCACATGTCTGTATGGTTCTTCGCCCTCGCTGTGTGTTGTTACAAACTTATCATTCTGCAATGCAGAATGGATAACTCTTCTCTCAAAAGGATTCATTGGTTCTAAAGAAACAGGACGTTTTGTTCTCTTTACTTTGTATGCAATGTTCTTTGCAAGATTCTCCAATGTCTCTTTTCTTCTCTTGCGGTAATCTTCTGTATCAATCTTAACTTTAATGTATTCCTCAGAATTTTTATTCACTGCAAGGTTTGCAAGATACTGCAGGGAGTCGAGAGTCTGTCCTCTTTTACCAATGAGGATACCCATGTCATCTCCTTTCAGTTCTACGTTGTAAGTATTACCGTCTTCTGCTTTTTCAATAATGATCTCAACTTTAAGATCCATAGCAGCAAAGATTTTCTGTAAAAATTCTGTGATATCACCTTCTACAGAATATTTCTTACGAACTTTGATCACAGCATCTTTTCTTGCGATTCCTAAAAATCCTGTGCTTCCTTTTTCGATTACTTCATATTCAATCTGATCACTGGTAGCTCCAAGTTTTATAAGAGCTTCTGTGATAGCATCATCGACTGTTCTTGCTGATACTTCAATATACTCCATAACAATAACCTCCACATATACGTTATCTTACCAACACGTTTTTGAAAAATAATCTGTTAATTTTTCTTATTATTTCTCTCGTTAAATTCACGGACCAGGTTTGCTTTTGCAGCCATACTTCCAGGTTTTGCATTCACTTTCAATGCATTTGCCTTCTCAAGTTCAAGTTCTTTCTCTGCAGTTGTCTTAACAGAACTCTTGGAACTTGCTGTAACCTGTCTTGTGTTCATACGTGCAGCATTAGAAATCTGATTTTCAGAGATTCCCATCTTCTCACGTTTTTTCTTTGCTTTTTCCTGATTCTTTGCAATAATATCATCCAGATCGATCTTATCAAAATGTTTATTTAAGAAGAACTGCTGGATACTTCTTACAACCGCACTTGCGATCCAGTAGATACCGAGACCGACCGGAACAGTAAAACACATTACCAGGGAGAATAATGGCATGGTGCGGTTCATCATCTTCATCTGCTGAGCCATCTGGTCATTATCTCCGCCTGCTGTTGCAGCCGTTGGCATTAACTTGATATTTAAAACCTGTGTCAAATAAGAAATCACAGGAATCAGCAATGCAAGAACTGCCATCAGAATACTTCCACCTGCAAATGCAGCTTTGATGATCTGAAATGGAGTATCTGAAATATTTAATCCTATAAAGTTGTTTACATGAGAAACTACACCATATGTAGAATCAATGGAATCTGTGAGCGCCGGGAATGACTCTCTTAAGGAATCCCATCCGGTAGAACTCATTTTTGATAAAACATCTACTACATAATTCTGTAATGTTGTTGTATCTGTTGCCGTAAAATCAACCTGTACTGTGTTCAATTTTAATGTGCTCATCAGGTTTGTCATAATATCCTGATAGCCGCTTGTTGCCATGATCTTATCAACCAGATCAAGATAAACATCCTTCACACTGCTGATATAGGCAGGAACATTCATAAATACACGGTACAACGCCAAAAGTAAAGGCATCTGAATTAACATCTGCACACAGCTGCCTGTCGGTGAAACACCATACTTCTCATAGATCTGCTGTGTCTCAGCCTGCATATTCTGCATGGATACGGTATCTTTCTTATCCTTATACTTTTTCTGGACCGCCTGAAGCTCCGGGTTCATCTTCTGGGATAACTTCGAGAACTTCTGCTGTTTATAAGTCAATGGGAACATTAAAGCATAAATAACAATGGTAAATAAAATAATAGAAAGACCTACGTTGGAAATTCCAACTTTTTCCATTAAAATATACATGCCATTCATTATCCAGCCAAGTAATTTTGCAATTGGTCCAAGAATGGCACCATTGTATGCTGTTAATAACATCTCTGACACTGAAAATACCTCCAATTATGGAACGGGATCATATCCGCCTTTTGAAAAAGGATTACATCTTATAATTCTCCAAAGCGCTAACGCCCCACCTTTGACAGCTCCATACTTTTCGACAGCCTCTAACCCATAGGTGGAACAGGTCGGGTAGTATGGACATTTTGTTGTTTTCATCGGAGAAATATACTTTCTATAAAATTTAATCAAAGCAATCAATATTTTTTTCAAAATGATTCCATCTTCTTTTCTAAAATCTTTACTTCAAAATTTTATGAAGACCTCCAAGATGTAACAAAGCACTTTCCACTTCATGATATGAAATATCTTTTGCTGTATTTCTTGCGATGACTACAATGTCTAAACCACTATTAAACATGTCTTCCTGTAGCCGGTAACTTTCTCTGATCAATCGGGTTACATGATGTCTTATAACACTATTTCCTACTTTTTTACTTACCGATATGCCTAACCGGTTTCTGTCTGTATCATTTTCCAGAACGTACATCACCAGATAACGGTTTGCATAAGATTTTCCTTTTTTATATACGTTCTGAAAATCTCTGTTTTTCTTTAATGATTCTGAATATTTCATCTAATATCCTTTGCCAAAAATTGATCATAAAAGAAGAAAAGACCACAAATATGTGGCCTATGCTGATAATTTTTTTCTACCTTTTAATCTTCTTGCAGCCAATACTTTTCTTCCGCCTGCAGTACTCATTCTGCTTCTGAATCCATGAACTTTCGCTCTCTGTCTCTTCTTAGGTTGGAATGTCATCTTCATGTCACATACACCTCCTCTACAATTCAAACATATATTTTACTCAATGTTATGATAAGTCTACTTCAATAGCGACAAAACATCATTTTTATTTATATCAAAATAATCGGACAAAGTCAAGCAAAATCTCATAAAATAAGGCCTTTGCCAATATTTAGTTTTCCACTTTCTGTCATTTTTGTTTTTTTACCACTATATATATAAGGAAGAAATGCATTTTATCTATATATGGTATAATGTTATACACATAGAAAATCAAAAATTTTTCCACAAAAAACTCAGTATTTATGCCGTTTACATAAGTTATCCTCAATTTGTGGATAACTTGTGGACAATTTCTTGATAATGTCATCATAACTTGTGTATAAATGTGTACAATCCTTATTTTTCCCGGTCTATAACTATTTTTCCATTATTAACAATAACTTCTAGTATATTCACATTAAGCGTTAAAACGCCCATATAGCCACTTTTTTTATCAACGCCCTATCCCCAGTCCTTCCACAATTAAACGTTGATAATTCCGCAAAAATAGTGTAGGATAGCATTATATAGAATTTTTTAGAGTTTTTTAAGCAGTTAAGATTAACTGCTATATTTTAGTGCTATCAGAAAACGGAGTTAGAAAATGGACAAGATTTTGGAAAAATGGGATGAAATTTTACAGACAGTAAAAACAGAGCATGATGTCAGCGACATTTCTTTTGATACCTGGATCAAACCTCTGGAAGTTTTTGGTGTTGAGGGAAATACCCTCTATATCCTTGTTCCATCTGAACAGATGACTTTAAGTTATATCTCAAAAAAATATTATCTTCCTTTAAAAGTAGCAATTGCTGAAATTATCGGAACCGAATATGAGATTCAGTTTATTTTACCGGAACAGACCAAGAATATCAGACCTTCCAATAATAAAGGAAAGAAAACACCTGAACCTGAAGCTTCCAAACGTTCCAACTTAAATCCAAATTACACATTTGATACTTTCGTTGTCGGCAGCAATAACCGTTTTGCACAGTCTGCCTCCCTGGCAGTAGCGGAATCTCCGGGAGAAGCTTACAACCCTCTTTATATTTATGGTGGACCTGGACTTGGAAAAACCCACTTGATGCATTCCATTGGACATTTCATCTTGGAAAGAAATCCGGAAGCAAAAGTTTTGTATGTTACTTCCGAGGAATTTACCAACGAAGTTATCGAATCTATCCGTAGTGGTAACGCCTCTGCGATGAATAAATTCCGTGAAAAATACAGAACCATCGACGTTCTCATGATCGACGACGTTCAGTTTATTATAGGAAAAGAAAGTACACAGGAAGAATTTTTCCACACGTTCAACGCTCTCCACTCCGCAGGCAAACAGATCATTTTAACATCGGATAAACCGCCAAAGGATATGGAAACGTTAGAAGAACGAATCCGTTCCCGTTTCGAATGGGGACTTATGGCAGACATCGGAGCTCCTGATTACGAGACGCGAATGGCAATCCTTCGCCGGAAAGTGGAATCTGATGATATGTCCTTAAGCGATGACATTTTAAATTACATCGCAAATAATATTAAATCCAACATCCGTGAATTAGAGGGAGCTTTGAACAAACTCCTCGCTTACTCGAATCTGGAAAAAACAGAAATCACCATGGAGATTGCCAAGAAAGAACTTCAGAATATTATCACACCGGACAAGCCAAGAGAAATCACTCCTCAGCTTATCATTGAAGTTGTTTCGGAACATTTCCAGATTTCACTGGATCAGATGATCTCAAAAAACAGAAGTAATGAGATTGCAAGACCAAGGCAGATTGCCATGTACCTCTGTAAAACCATGACGGATATTCCATTGGATTCCATCGGTTCCTTACTGGGCGGAAGAGATCACTCGACCATTATCCATGGCATCAAAAAAATTGCGGATGAGTACGATTCCAACGAACAGACACGCAATTTAATTGAGACTATCAAGAAAAAAATCAATCCAAACTAAAGTTATCAACTTTTTTTTGAGTTATTAACAAAATTTTGTGGATAACCTGTTTAAATCGTGTTTAATTAATGTTTAAAGTTTTGGATAACCTACTTTTCAAGATGAATTTCAAATTTTTTCTGAGGAGGCTTAAAATTTTAATTCACATTTTATCCAAGGTTAATCCTCATGCTTTTCACATAGTTATACAGTCGGATTTTTCGGACAAGCCCTTATGTTTTCAAGGGTTGCAGGGTTATTCACTTATTCACACACACTAATACGACTACTTTTAATATCTTTTATTAATTATATTTATTTTGGCTTTCGCCAAGCAGGAAGGAGTTATTCACATTATGAAATTAATCTGTTCTAAATCAAATCTGCTTCATGGAGTTAACATTGTGTCCAAGGCTGTTCCAACCAGAACAACAATGGCAATCCTTGAATGCATTTTAATTGATGCTTCTGCTAATGAAATCAAATTAACAGCAAACGATATGGAACTTGGAATTGAAACTAAGATTGAAGGAGAAATTGCAGAGAGGGGAATCATTGCATTAGATGCTAAGATTTTTTCTGAGATTGTCCGTAAATTACCGGACAGTGATGTTGTGATCGAAACAGATTCCAATTTTAAAACTACCATTACCTGTGAGAAAGCAAAATTCACGATACCTGGTAAATCCGGAGAAGATTTTGCATATCTCCCACTGATTGAGAAAGAAGAAAGTCTTACTATCTCTCAATTCACATTAAAAGAGATGATTAGACAGACTATTTTCTCAATTGCCTCCAATGAAACCAATAAGCTGATGACAGGTGAACTTTTTGAAATCAAAAATAACTACCTGAAAATAGTATCTCTCGATGGACATCGTATTGCAATCAGACGTATGGAACTGAAAAAAGATTATGCTGACCGCAAAGTGGTGGTACCTGGCAAAACACTTAATGAGATCAGTAAGATTTTATCCGGTGAAATTGATGATATTGTAAATATTTATTTCTCAAAAAATCATATTTTATTTGAGTTTGACCAGACTATTGTTGTTTCCAGATTAATCGACGGAGAATATTTCCGTATTGATCAGATGCTTTCCAGCGATTACGAAACCAAAATTAAAATTAATAAAAAAGAATTTCTGGACTGTATCGACAGAGCCACTCTGTTGGTAAGAGAGGGAGAAAAGAAACCGATCATTATTGAAATTACAGATAATTCTATGGAATTACGTATTGATTCTGCAATGGGTTCCATGAATGAAAATATTGATATTGATAAAGAGGGCAAAGATATCCTTATTGGCTTTAATCCAAGATTTCTGATCGATGCACTCAAAGTAATCGATGATGAAACAATCAGTATCTACCTCGTAAATCCAAAAGCACCATGTTTTATCAGGGATGACGAGGAAAATTACACATATTTGATTCTGCCTGTAAATATCAACCAGAATCAGGCAAGATAGGGAGTAAATGAAAATGGAAGAAATTAAAATCAGAGATGAATTTATAAAACTGGGGCAGTTACTGAAACTTGCAGATATGGTTCAGGACGGGGTTGAAGCGAAATATGTGATCACTGACGGACTGGTAAAAGTAAACGGAGAGGTAGATGACCGTCGTGGCCGAAAGGTTTATGAAGGTGACATCGTTTCTTATGATGGAAAAGAAATTAAAGTGATCAGGTGAATAAATGTATATTGAATCTGTTCAGTTAAAAAATTTCAGAAATTATGATTCTCTGGAACTCGATCTGGCACAGGGGACGAATATATTTTACGGCAATAACGCTCAGGGAAAGACCAATATCCTGGAGGCACTTTATCTTTGCGGAACTACAAAATCGCATAAAGGAAGCAGAGATAAGGATATGATTCAGTTTGGAAAGGATGAATCTCATATCAGGATGATGGTAAAAAGAGATGAGCTTTCCTACAGGATTGATATGCATCTTAAAAAGAATAAAGCAAAAGGCGTTGCGATCAATGGTCTTCCTATCCGGAAGGCCAGTGAGCTTTTCGGAGTAGTTAATCTGGTGTTTTTTTCTCCTGAGGATCTGAATATTATAAAAAATGGTCCGGGTGAGAGAAGGAGATTTCTTGATCTGGAACTGTGCCAGTTAGATAAAATATATCTTACAGATCTGGCTTCATATAACCATATTGTAAATCAGAGAAATAAATTGCTGAAGGATCTCAGTGTTCAGCCTTCACTTAAAGATACACTGGATATCTGGGATATACAGATGGCTGAATATGGACGGAAGATTATTGACAAGCGCAGTGAATTTATTAAAGAACTAAATGAAACGGTTCGAAAAATACATGGTAATCTTACAGGGGGATTGGAAGAACTGAACGTTATTTATGAACCGGACTGTACAGCAGAGAAACTGGAAAGTACCATTTGTGCCAACAGAGAAAGAGATATGAGGATGAGACTGACATCCGCAGGCCCACACAGAGATGACCTGTGTGTAATGGCAAATGGGATTGATATCAGGAAATACGGTTCTCAGGGACAGCAGAGGACAGCGGCACTTTCACTTAAATTATCAGAAATATATATAGTAAAGAGAAAAATAAAAGACACACCGGTTCTGCTTTTGGATGATGTTCTGTCCGAGCTGGACAGCAGCAGGCAGAATTATCTTCTGGACAGTATCAGTGATATCCAGACATTGATAACATGTACAGGGCTGGATGATTTTATCAGTCATCAGTTTCAGATAAATAAGGTATTTCAGGTAGTTCAGGGAACAGTATCACAGCCTGTGTAAGAAGAAACAATCTTTTGACAAGGGTACGGGCTTATGATACACTGAGCGTAATTATGGAAAGTTGGTGAATGCATTGGATAAAGAAGAATTTCGGATAAAACTTGAAGAGATTAATAAGCTGGTTCAGGACAAAGATTATAAAGGTGCCATGAACATTGTAGACAGCATAGACTGGAGACGCGTCAAAAATGTCCGCACCTTATGTGTTGTCGGTGAAATATATGCAGCAAACGGAAGATATGAGGACAGTAAGGAGATTTTCCTTCTTGCATATCATAAGGCATCTATTGGAAAAAATATTCTTTACCGTCTGATTGAGATCTCTCTGCGAATGGATGATATCAATGAAGCAGAAGAATTTTTTGAAGAGTATAAGCAGGTGGCTTCGAATGACAGTACACAATATATTCTGCAGTACAAGATTGCAAGGGCAAAAAATTCTTCATTAAATGAGCAGATCAGAATCCTGGAAGAGTATAAAGAACAGGAATTTACAGAGAAATGGTCATATGAACTGGCAGCCCTGTATTACAAAGCAGGAGAAAAACAGAAATGTCTGGATTTATGCAATGAAATCATTCTCTGGTTCAGTGAAGGCAAATATGTTATGAAAGCCTATGATCTAAAAATGAGAATGGGTGAGCTGACAGGTGCTGAGAAAGCAAAATTTGAGAAACAGTTTGTTCCGAAACTTCTTACACCAGAGCAGGCGAAAGAACTGGAGAAGAAAAAAACGGAAACAGAAGTAAAAGCGCAGGAAGAGCCTGAAGCTGAAGAAGTGGAAGAAACGACAGAAAACAATGAGCCGGAAGTTCAGGTCAGCATGGAAGGCATTCAGGAAAAGATTTCAAAGGGGATCAGGGATGTCTTTGGAGGTAAGACTCAGGAAGAGAAAGAAGAGTTTCCGGAAGAATCCATGGATATGGTTAACGAGGCCGGTATCACCAGGGAAGATGAGATTCCGGAAGAAATCATAAAGAGTGATGCGTCGCAGAAAGAACCTGAAAATGTTCCGGAATTGGAGGCAGAACCTGAAAAACCGGGGGCAGAACCCATGGCTGCAATTAAGATGCCTGAATTAAATATTCCGGCATCCATGAAAAATATGGAACTGAGCAAACCGCCGAAAGTTGAGGAAGTTGCTGAGACGAAACTGAATATGGATTCTTTTGATCTGGAAGGGAAAGAGTTGAATCTGGAGGATACGATCCTTGCTGCTGCCAGTGCGCAGGGAATTGAGATTCCGAAGGAAGAAGAGTCAAAAACAGAAGAAGTACAGGAAGAAAGTTCAGAAACTGATGTTGATGATAAAGAAATAAAAGCCCATGATATTTCAGAGGAACTGGAAGAACCGGATTTCCTCAGCGGAGATATACAAGATATAAAGGTTGCTGATCCAAAGCCGGATGAAGAACCGAAAAAGGAAATACCGGTGCAGCCGGAAATAGAAGAAGCTGAAGAAGAAGATGAGGTTACAGAAGAAGATCTCAGAAGAGCTGAAGAGGAATTTCTCCATGGACCGATGGGGAATACAGATCTGAATCCGGAAGATGATACAGAGGGAACGGAAGAAGCTCAACCTCTGACAGAAGAAGAGGAGCTGGAACGTTTTATAGAATCTATCCAGCCGGAAAATGGAGCAGATCCAAGGGATATCGTACCAAGAGAAAAAGAACTTACAGATGATGAAAAGCAGTTATTTACATATTTTGTAAAGGTTCCGGGTATGAAAGAGCAGCTTGTGGATACTTTATATGATGTACAGATGGCTGCAGCAGACAAGACTTCTAAAACTGGAAATATTATTGTGATGGGCGGTAAGGAATGCGGAAAGACCAGACTGATCTCAGGCCTGATTCCGGCAATCTGTAAAGAGCTGAATCTGCCGGCTTCCAAGGTGGCTTATGTATTTGCCGACCAGCTGAACGAGATGGATATTACGAAAGTGATCGGCAAGCTTAGCGGTGGTTTCCTTGTCATTGAGAATGCTAACCAGCTGACACAGGAAACAGTAGATATTCTGGATAAGGCTATGGAGTTCCGCACAGACGGACTTACTGTGATCATTGAGGATGAGAAGATCGGAATGCGTAAGCTGATTGCAAGATTCCCGAAATTCGCCAAGAAGTTTACATCCATGATCAACATTCCGGTATTTACCAATGATGAACTTGTAAACTTTGCAAGAGTTTACACCAAGGAAAATGGTTACAAGATCGACCAGATGGGAATGCTTGCATTGTATAATCTGATCGGTGTGAACCAGAAAGAAGACCAGCCTATGAACATTGGCGCAGTTAAGGAAATGCTTGACGCAGCAATGGCGAAATCCCAGGGCGGACTTCTGAAGTTTAATAAGAAAAAGAGAGTAGACCGTGATGGATTTACGGTTCTTTATGAGAAAGATTTTGCAAAATAAGTAATAGGGGAATTGCAGACAGCTGCCCAGATTGTGTGATTTGCAGATAATGATTAAATAATTTAAAAGAAAGAGGAAATT
>ERZ773111.1111-NODE-1111-length-13872-cov-4.168778_pt1 | contig 13872 bp, 14 predicted proteins | sample MGYA00580567_ERZ773111 | MGnify/ENA primary metagenome ERZ773111 (study PRJEB29015, sample SAMEA2737875) | human gut metagenome | biome: human gut; feature: human-associated habitat; material: faeces | place: China | collected 2012 ...
GGGCCTCTTTTAAAATTTGTATGTAGCGTTCATCATCGCAGCCGCCGCATATATGAAACACCGTGTTGGGGTACTTTTCGTGGACTGCTTTTGCCGCTGCCAGATACAGGTCTATTCCCTTTTCCTTTAGGATTCTTGACGTGTACTGAAAGTGAATCGTGTCCCCTTCCGGATATTCAAAAGCAGGATGTGCATCAAGGTCTACCCCCGATCCGGGCAGCAACCGAACTTTTGCACGTTTTGGCATCATGTGGTGATTCTCGAAGAATGCCTGATTTTCACTGTTCTGGAAAAAGATGCAGTTGGCCCCGGCCACACCGACCTTGTACAATCGCGTTGTCAATTTCTGCAAAGGACCCGGGTTTTCTACGGGTGTACCCAAGCCCGTTACATTTGGCAGGTATGGAATCTTTAACTGTTGACACACCATACCGCCATAAACGTTAGGTTTAATATTGTAAGAAAGTACTACATCGGGCCTTTCAGTTTTCAGAATCTTTTTATATGTGTTCATCAGCTGCAAGTCTGAAAAAGGATTTGTTCCGTGGCGACCAGTTTCTACACCGATCAGGCTTGCCCCCATAGCTTTCAGCTTATCCTGATGCTTCAACAGCTGACCGACAACTACTACTTCAAAATTTTCACTTATCAACTTCTCAATAATCGCACTGCGTAAATTGAACGCATAGGTCGTATCATTAATCAGCATTACAGCTTTTTTCATTAGACGGATCCTTTCTTCAACCTTCTATCCCCATAGCAGTGGTCTGCCCCTCACTGACACCCTCCGTACTTTCTGGCGTAAACAAAATTTTTACTGTAGCAAACATGATTTTCAAATCCTCGATAATGCTCGGATGGGCTATGTACATCAAATCCATCGTCAGCTTGTCATACGGCGTTGTATTGTACTTTCCATAGACCTGGGCATATCCAGTCAAACCCGCCTTGGCCTGCAGGCGCAGGGAAAACTCCGGCATTTCTTCACAGTATTGGGCTGCAATTTCAGGACGTTCTGGACGAGGCCCCACAATGCTTAACTCGCCTCGTAGTATATTGATAAGCTGTGGCAATTCATCCACGCGGCATGCGCGAATCACTTTGCCTACAGGCGTGATACGGTCATCGTGCTCACCGCTGGAAAGACGGGCCACACCGTCTTTTTCGGCATCAACGCGCATGCTGCGGAATTTCAAAATACCGAATTCTTTTCCATCCTTGGTCAAACGAGTCTGCTTGTAAAACACAGGTCCGTGATCCGTTGCCTTAATGGCAATGGCCGTCACCAAAAAGATTGGGCTCAAAATAATCAGTGCAGCAGCAGAAATCACAATATCCAGCAAACGCTTGATAAAAAGGTACTCCGGCTGCGGATTGTAGCGGCCCACACGGAGCATCGGCAGATGGAACATGTGCATGTGGTGCGCACCGGACATGATCGTGTCGCCAATGCGGGGAATCACAAACATCGTGATGTTGTTTTCGACGCAATACTTCAAAATAATGTTGCGGTCATGGCTGTGGACGCCGCTGATAAACACCGTGTTGATGCCGTCCAACATAGACAAATTTTCAATACACTCTGCTGCCGTGGCCGTCGCTACGACCTTGTACTTGCCATCCAAGCCATACTGGCCAATCAGCTTTTCCAGACCTTGGCGCGTGTCATAGATTACAGCAGTAGCCTGCGGCGGGAAGGTCTTAAAGTACGCGTGGTGTGCGCTGCGAGCCCAGATTGCCGCCAGAACCAGCTGTCCAACCAATGCTGCCACACCTGGCAGGATGTTGGGCAGATGCTTGCTCAACAACCAGATAACGACGTACATAATAAAGTCGCTGACTGCCGCCGCCAGAAACTGCGCATAGACGATTTCGGATATGCGGTACATCGACATTAGAAATGCGTCGTACACGCGACCAAACATGATGAAAAGCACAAAGAACAGTGCCACCACCAAGCAATCACCTTTTGCGTAAAACGGCGATGCAATGTGTTTTGCATAGTACAAATACCAGCACAGTGCAAACGGTATTGTCACCAGCACTGCATCCATGATTTTTACAAGCCGCAAAATCAGGTCGTGTCTAAACCTCGTCATGATTTCTCCTCAATCTTTTCAGCATGCTTTACCTGCCGTGTCCTCATCCAGCAGTTTCCGCAATTTATTTGTCTGTTCGGCGCTTAGCCGGGGTGACTGCTTGCGCAGCAAAACCTTTTGATCGTACAACCAACGGCCCAACCAGATGCCGTCCACCGTTTTATACTTAGCCGGGATTTGCAGGTTGCCGTGCATTTGCAGATAATCCAACGCCAAATTGTACTTATGCTGCCACGGGTCGGTCTTTTCCCACTGCATACCGATCTTTTCCAGCAAAGTAACCCTCGTCGGAGTCAGTTTGCAATTGCCATTGTTCGGGCTCTTGTAGGCATACTGCTGACGGGCCACCCATTTTCCCAAGGCTATGCCATCAGGGGTGGTATAGCCGATGGGCACGTTCAGGCTGCCGTTTTCCTCAAAATACAATTTGGCCGCTTCGTAAGCCGCATTCCACTTGAAGTCGAAGTTGCTTTGCTCCCAAAGAATTCCAATGCTTTCCAGCCGTCCGGCCTTTTCAGGCTGCAACATTCCGTTGGCATAAGTTTGTTTCTGGTTTCTGACCCAGACCCCCAAACGCAGCCCATCCTTTGTGGTGTAGGACACAGGCACAACTAAATTGCCGTGGTCGGCATAATACTTTGCCGCAGCAGCAAAGCCCTGCTCCCACTTTTCGCTGAAGGCATCCCAGACCATGCCAATGTTCTCCAATTGGCTCACCTTCTCCGCGTCCAGTCTGCCAGCGGCTTTTTCAGTGCGCTTGTTTGAAATCCAGTTTCCCAGCGGGAATTCATCTGTCGTTTTCCACTCAACGGGCACCATAAGGTTGCCGTGCTTGGCGTAATATTGCTTGGCTTCTTCATAGCCTTTTGTCCAGGCCAAGTCGCTGTAGTTGTCCCAGCGCATGCCGATACTGTCCAAGCGTTCAATCTGCTGCTGAGTCAGGCTCCCGGCACGCTTGCCGCTGCGAACCTGCCGCTGAATTTGCAGCCATGCGCCAAGGCTCAAACCCATGGGCGTCTTGTAGCGACGCGGAATGTCCAAGTTGCCGTGTTCGGCGTAGTAAATGCTTGCCTCGGAGAAGTAGTGATCCCACGTCGAGGACAGGCTGCTTTGCAGCTGCTCAAACAGTACACGGCAGTCGTGTACCTGCTCCACAACCTCAAAACGTTCCGTAACGATCTTGTCGCTCTCGCCGTTGGCATAGAGACGCTGCACGGCGGCAGCCATCTCGTTTTGCAGACTGCTGATGCTGGACAGGCTTTCAAAGTTATTGACAACGTCCAGAATAAGCGGTGTCGTGCTATCCCCTGCTGTCAGAGCGCGGCCAATCTGCTGCTTATAGATAATGGGCGAAATCGTCGGGCGGAACAGAATAACACCCGAGATACCCTCGACGTGGACACCCTCGTTGAGCATATCAATACAGAACAGCAGCTTTAAGTGCTTGCTGTTGTCTGCTTTAAAGGCCGCAAAGGCTTTATCTGTGGCGGGGTCATCAGACATGGCTTTGTAAATGGTTGGCTCGGTATCAATAGCCGCAAACCATTCCGGTACATGGGAAATCATCTCGTCCATGTGTTCCTTGCCCGAGCAGAACACGATGTACTTGCCGCTTTTGTTAGTGATGTGGCGGGCAAAGACCTTGTCCAGTCCGTCCGCCTGCTCTAAGGCGCGCTTTAGAACGTCCAGATATTTCTGGTTCACATCCTGAATGCCCGGGCTGCGCAGATTGTCAACTCGCGACTGATACCGTGCCAGGTCCTGCTGGTATTTAAAAACCGTGGTCACATATTTCGGGGCAGGCAAAATACCCCGGACGATTGCCTCGCCCAGGGTCATTTCAGATGCAACATGACCATTGAACAGTTCCTCGGCCATATCGCGGTTATTATCGAGGTAGCGTACATTGGTGGCGGTCAAACCCAGCAGTTTTGCACGTGGGCAGAGAGCCAACAGCCTTTGCGTGCTCTCACCCCAAAATTCCGCACCAATTCGATGAAACTCATCCAGTATAATGTAGGTGGGGTTCTGTTCTGCTATCTGGTTAAGTTGCTCCGGCGTACTGCACATCAGCTTGGCATACGTATAAAAGCGTACATTTTGAAGTGGGAAATCCTGGTCTTGGCGCAGTAAGCTCTCCCGCTGGGTCTTGAAGATGTACTCGCTGGGGGAAAGCCAGATAATCATTTCATTTGGGTGAGCTTCAATGAGTTTGAACGCGATATAGCTCTTACCCGTACCGGTGGGGTGAACAATAGCAGCTTTGCCGTATTTGTCCATCATCTCGTACGCGGCCATGTAAGCATTCGCATTATGCTCATACAGATCCAGCGCCATATTGCCCACCCACTTCCTCGCAAAGTGTCTTCCATTTTTATAATGGAGGATACCTCGCTTTTTATTTATATACAGACTATTTATAGTATAATACCACATAAGCCAACATTTTTCAACAAATCACGTAATATTAAATTATACTGGATTTGAAATTGTCAATTTCACCAGATATACGGGATTTTTTTGTCAGCAAAGCAACCAATATGTGATACTTGTTAGCAAATCACAGCCTAATGAGAAAGGAGTTCCACATGGCAAGACGAGGGGAAAACATCCGTAAACGTAAAGATGGTCGTTGGGAGGGTCGATATATCAAGGGGCGCAAGCCTGATCGAACAGCAATTTGGGGATATATATATGGCCATACCTACACAGAAGTAAAAAGGAAAATGACAATACGCAAGGCCGAGGTTCGAGCCTGCGCATTGTCGGAACAGAATCCAACATTTCAGGAGCTTTCTCATAATTGGGAAGGCTCCATTTCTTTAGGGGTCAAGGCGTCGACAATCACACACTACCAGTATACTTTGAAGCATTACATTCTTCCTGTTCTTGGCGGCTACCGTGTGCAAACACTAGATGAATGTACCTTGGAACAAGCAATGTTGGAGATTATCACGCCAACGGACAACAATCACAAGCCCTTAGGTACTACTATGGCACGGGAATGCCTGGTTCTTGTACGCCGCATCTGCAGATATGCAGCCCACCTGCACCTTATGCGACCACTTGAGATTGATGTGAAGCTGACAAAACCGTCTGCGGCTACACCGACTACGCTCAACAAATCTGAACAGCAGTGCCTACAGGGATATGTCGAATCTGCGCCAACCACCCGGAAGCTCGGCGCGCTGCTTATGATGCAGATGGGCTTGCGGATAGGCGAGGTTTGTGGTTTGCAATGGGCAGATTTTGATTTGGATCATGGTGTTCTCTCAATCGAGCGAACGGTGAAAAGAATCTATGTGGGTACAGGACAAACGAGGGTTGTCATTCAATCGCCAAAAACCCGAAGCTCTGAGAGAAAAATCCCGATTCCTCACGGCATTTTGGGAATGCTGAAGCAGTTGCAGCAGAAAAGAAGCTGCAAAGCCTGGTTTTTGACGGGCAATGAATCCAAACCTGTTGAGCCGCGCTGCTACCGCAAAAGTGTACACTGCTATCTCAAAGGAGCGGGCGTTACGGTAGTGAATCCTCATGCGTTGAGACATACTTTTGCAACGACCTGCTTACAGGCAGGCTGCAACATAAAAACGTTGAGCGAACTGTTGGGGCATGCCAGCTCTGACATTACATTAAAGCGTTATGTGCATACCTGTTGGGAGTGGAAGCAAAATGAGATGAACCGCATTTTCCAGTAATTGATGGTCAGTCAAAGGGGCAACGGCAGCATAACCACCTATCTTCGCTGTTTTATGGTATAAGTTTTCCATTATAAAAATGGAGGATACCTCGCAATAATTTTAATTGGCAGTTTTATCGGTTCCTGGCAAATGACTCCGTCAATCTGTCCATCACCTGCTCATAAGTGCGTTCGCGCTCACAGCGAAATACATTTTTACACTTTCCTTAAAATGCCACGTAAATGCTCGCGGCAGAGTGCTTGTCTGCCAGACCGCCGAGGTATCTTGTCGCAAAAGCCGGCGCGAATGTCGAAGCCATATCACGTTTGACAACAATGCTATAAATTCACCATCAATATGCAGTCATTACAGCCAAAACGCAGCTTTTAACTCACCAATTTCATCGTATGGGAAGCATTCTGCGTTGCCAACATGCTGTTCCATAAATTCTACCATTTTTCGTGCTAAAGCTATCCCCTGTTGACTATGCAACTCCCCACCATTTACTTTTCTCGTAGCATTTGCTAGGTCCCTTGCAACTCGCACCTGATCGTATATCTCCAGCTGCGAAATCAGCTTACCAACGCCAATGCTGTAATCTGATTCATTTTCATCATCTGGGTAGCCAAGCTTGTTATATAGGCTTTGTAACTGCCGCATAATGTTATCCGCGTTCAAATCCATGGGGACATAAATGCGAACATTATCATCTGGGAGAATACCACCGTCAGATACAGTTTTACCGGTAAGCGCTTTTTCGGTTTCCTGCTTTGTTTCATAGGGTACTTTTGCTGCCAGCGATAACTCATTGATATAGAGTACGTTCTCTGGAATCGGATGGATGTCTAACTTGTGATGCAATGTGATTCACCTCTAAGTGCTATTTAGTTTTATTATACGTCAAGAATTGATGACTCACAATAAGTTTTTGTTGCTCACTCTGCGTTTACTCCATCCGAGGCTCCTCGCCCAGGCAAGGGTCTCCGTTTTATCATGATATGGATATGGCGAGTTATCGTCTTCATCTACTATATTATTTTTACGAGCATCACGATTGATACATCTCAGGAATGCGGCATACCCATGAATATTGCCGACATCATCAAATACAGGTAAGCCATCCTGCGCAATACAGACAGGGCGATGCTTGCTGTGAAGCTGCAACTTTGCTTCTTCCCATTCCTCTGCCGTGAGCCGATCCGATTTGATAAGATCAAAGTGCCCGATACAGCAGCTCTGGAATGATCCGATTTCGTCCAGCTCTGTGCAGTAATATTCATCTATTTCATTGGGGCTTTCCAGTCGAGCCATACGGACAACCGATCCCATATCATGCGAAAAGCACTCCAATTCCTCGCCCCCCTCGTCTTCTATCAGCCTCTTTGCTGTTTCATCTTTTGCACACTATGAGAAAATAAACTTCTCATTTCAATGCAAACCTCTTGACAGGTTATTTTCCCATTGATATAATAAATGCGAAATCAGTTTTCACATTCCAATTATAACGACGCTCTTAGCTCTTGTCAATAACACATTTAGAGCAAACGTCCAGGGAAAACATCATCTAGGGAAAGGAGCACTAGCAATGAACTTCGGGGAAAAACTAAAAGTCCTCCGCACACAGAAGGGGTGGTCTCAGGAGGAACTTGCGAAGCAGATGGGCGTAACTCGCCGTACCATTGGCGGTTATGAGGCCGGTACCACCTATCCCCGCACTCGCGATATGTATGCAAAGCTGGCCGAGCTGCTTGAAACGGACGTCAATTATCTGATGACCGAAAATGAGGAGTTCATGACCGAGGTAGGCTCCTTCTATGGGCGGCGCGGTCAGGCTCAGGCCAGCGAGATTCTCAGCCAGACTCGTGAGCTATTCGCCGGCGGTTCTCTTTCGGAGGAAGATCAGAAGGCGTTTGCCATTGAAATGCAGCGGATCTTTATGGATTCCAAGAAGGTGGCACGTGAAAAGTTCACGCCGAAGAAATACCGGAAGAATGCCGAAGATAACGGCACCTGATCTTCTGCCAGAAAGTTGGTGAAAGAATGACACAACTTCAAACCTTTGACGATACTCAAAAACTGATTCAGAAATATGGTACCCGTGACCCTTTTGAATTGATCGATGCGCTGCCCAACACAAAGCTCTGGTCGGCCAGGTCACTCGATGCGGATGGTCTGCGTGGCTTCGCTACGATTGTAAATCGTGTCCGATACATAGCCGTTAATCCTCATCTTCCCTACGAGGAACAGCGTGTCATTGCCGGTCATGAACTTGGGCATATATTTGAACACTCAAACCACCTGCGGTGTCAGGCCATGCAGGATTTCGACATTTACCAGGCCACCGGCAGACTGGAAAGGGAAGCCAATTTCTTCGCCGCCGATCTGTTACTGGATGATGAGGAGGTGCTGGATCTGATTCACTCCGGTAACACCGACTTTTTCAGCGTTTCCAAAGAACTCTGCATTCCAGCGCCTTTTTTTGCGTTTAAGATGTACAGCCTGATCCGCCGCGGTGAGCACCTCCAACTGCCCGTTGATATCGACAACCGCTTCCTACGGGCCAAACACTAAGGATCGGAGGTGACCCACATGGCAATATCCAAACGAACCAAGATTGAGCGTGTCTATGTAAAGGTCGCCTCGGAGTTTGATTCAACCGGCTATATGCAGCCAACATCCATCACCTGGGCAGACGGCAGGACCTTCCCTATCGAAACCGTCCGGGACTTCCGTCCGGCTGGAACCGCAGACAACGACTGCAACGGAGACTGTTTCACTGTCCTGATCCAAGGACAGGAGAAGCACCTGTTCTTTGAACACATCGACCCTCGCTTCACCGGACGGCTTGGCCGCTGGTATGTGGAGCGGACGACACAATAAGCTCATCTAACAAAAGGGGGTTATCAATGACCATCTTTGAGAAACTGAGTACACTCGCCGAGATTACCGACCAAGATGAAATGATTAAAGCCTGCAAGATCATTCCGGACGAGGAGCTTCGTCTGGCTCTGGTGGTTCTTGCTCTGGTCTATAACAAAAACGAGCAATCTAGCCGCGAGATTTTCCATCGGCAAACGCAGGAAATCGATTCTCTTAAGGGAAAAATCAAGGAACTTGAAAAAGCAAGCAAATGACATTGCGAAATCCACCACAGAAAGGGAGTGACACAGCATGGCGCAGCGCACGTATCTGGCAATAGACCTCAAGTCGTATTATGCCTCGGCAGAATGCGCCGCACGGCATCTCGATCCGCTGACCACCAATCTGGTCGTGGCCGATGCCAGCCGCACGGAGAAAACCATCTGCTTGGCTGTGTCCCCATCCCTGAAGTCCTACGGCATCCCCGGTCGAGCTCGACTGTTCGAGGTCGTGCAGCGAGTCAAAGAGGTCAACAACGGTCGTCTGCGGGATGCCATCCGGAACAAGACCGCTGTGTACAAAGACGGTGTTCCATCTCTTTCGGCTGCGTCCTATGATGCCACCTCCCTTGCAGCAGACCCCTCTCTTGAGGTATCCTATCTGGTAGCGCCGCCCCGGATGGCGTACTATGAGAAGATCTCACGGCAGATTTACGGCATCTATCTTAAGTACATTGCCCCAGAGGACATCGTGGTGTATTCCATCGATGAGGTGTTCATCGATGCCACCGCATACCTTACGCATTATAAAATGTCTGCCCACGACCTCGCCATGACCATGATTCGGGAGGTATTGTACACCACCGGCATCACCGCCACCGCCGGGATCGGCACCAATCTATACCTGGCAAAGCTGGCAATGGACATCACCGCCAAGCACGCTGCACCGGACAAGGACGGTGTCCGCATCGCAGAACTAGATGAAGAATCCTTCCGGTATCTGCTCTGGGATCATAAGCCTCTCACGGACTTCTGGCAGACTGGCCCCGGCACCGTCCGCAGACTGGAAAAGCATGGCATCCATACGATGGGTGAACTGGCAAGAGCCAGCATTCACTTTCCTGAGATACTTTACAAGGAGTTCGGCATAGACGCTGAGATTCTCATCGACCACGCCTGGGGGCTGGAACCCTGCGGGATGAAGGAAATCAACGCCTATCGCCCGGAAACCAACAGCCTGTCCGAAGGTCAAGTTCTCTCCTGCCCTTATCCTTATGACAAGGCTCGAATCATCGTCCAGGAGATGACCGACAGTCTGGTATTCCAGCTCACGGACAAGGGACTGGTCACGGACAGCCTGACACTGGACATCGGCTATGACCGGGGAAACTGTGACAAAGGCATCTATCACGGTCCTGTCCATATCGATCACTACGGTCGCACTGTCCCGAAGGGTGCCCACGGCAGTACACAGCTGGACAACCCGACCAATCTCAGCAGCCAACTGATGGCCGCTACCACAGAACTGTTCGACCGCATTGCCAACAGAAATCTGACTGTGCGGAGAATAACAATCGCAGCAAACCGTGTGGTCAAGGATCAAGGCATCTTGCAAGTGGATCTGTTCACTGACACCAGCAAGCTGGAGCGGGAGAAATCGCTACAGGCGACCATGCTCGGTATCAAGAAGAAGTTCGGAAAAAATGCTGTTCTGAAGGGCACCAACTATCTGGATGGCGCAACCATGCGAGAACGGAACGGCCAGATAGGCGGTCACAAAGCGAAATAATGCAACAAGGAGGATTCTATGGCAGACTTCAAGAATACCAAAGAAGGGCGAAACGTCGCACAGAAGTATGCAGACATCCTCCACCTCAGCCGTCCAGAGCCACCTGTAAAGCATCCCCGGATGGCGCTATCAAACCGGGCAAAGATATTCAGCCCCTTTGCTGCGCTGCGTGGATTCGATGATGAAATTTCCAGCGAAGGAGCCAGCAAGCTGCTGGTGAAGAAGGTCGAACTCTCTGATGAGGAGAAGAACGCTCTCTCCGACAAGCTCCTGCAGGTCAAAAAAGACATGAAGGTCGTAGTGCGGTACTTTGTGAAGGCCGCAGAAAGTACCGGCAAGTACATAAGTCTGACCGGCACAGTTGTTATGATCGACCCAGTTTATCGTGAGCTGAAGGTTATGCAGGACAGCGATAGAAAAGCTGTGGGCATCGAGAAGGAGTTGCCTGTTGTCATCCCCTTCGATGACATTGCTGATCTTTCCGGTGAGGGCATCACCAATATCGAGGACTACCTTGGGATTGAAAAATATCCTGATGACATATAAATTTCCACATGACAAGGAAGTGCAAAACACAGTGAACTACTATTTCTGCGATGTCTGCCATTACTGCTTTGAGGCAGAATCGCTGCCCGACCGTTGCCCAGACTGCGGCAAAACGGACTGTAAGAACAGACCTGCCATCCGCCCGGCAACCGAAAAAGAAGTACAGGACCTTCTGCGGGCTAGGGATGAGGAATGGGAATAAGCCAACTGACTGCTTTCTGTGGTATCCACGGAGGGCAGTTTTTATTTCTATCACAAACTATACCTACGTCCCTATCACTTCGTCATCTTCTCTTTAACCTTTTTCGGCACGTCAATCAAGCCAAATCGGTAGAATATCCCATAAATGTAGGACACACCCCGGATATCCCCCAGCGCCTTGGGTCTGTCCGCTACCTCTCCGATTTTACCGATATTGTGATACGCCAGCAGCACGGAACTCCAAGCAAGGCTCTTGCGCCCTCTCTGCGGTCGATCCACAGCTCCTTGGTGAACTCATCTCCCCTGCCCTTCTTCAGCGTATATGTAAAGGGCAAGCCGGACATCGTCTTGAACTTGTATCCCCGAAAAGCCACCACGCACTTCCAGAGGTTCTCTTCGCAAGGGTTCTTCTTCAGCGCAGCCACAGCTCGGTAGTGTCGCTGCCTCTCTGCCCCGGCACTGATATTCGCCGCTTCAGCTTCCTCCGGGAAGTACACGCCTTTCTCATACGGCAGATAAGAGGTCACCGAGGGGCGGGACAGCTGCAAAGCGGACATAGTGGAGGTGACAGCAGCAGAATAACTCTGCGTTTCTCTGAGGGTATTAAAGGTCTGTTGGACGAGCTTTGCCGTGTCCGACTCGTAGACCCCGGCTGTGATGAGCAGCTTCCGAGCCTTGATGGGGTTGAGGGACAGCGCGTCTGCAATGGCTTGCAGGCTCATTTTGTCCGTATAAAGGTCAGCAGCCGCTTTCATCTGCTGTGCCAGGTTCTTGGCTGCACTGTACTCTGGCTTTGATGGCTTACGACCACCGCCGGGCTTGCGCTTACGGCGCGCGCGTGTATTGCCCACTGATTTTCGCCTCGTTTTTATTTCTGTCACAAACTATATATTGTGCTCAAGAATATGCCGTATGAACTTCTGGAGTTCAGTCCACACGGCGCTAACACCTTGTCTCACATTTTTTTGCTGGTTAGTCCGAGTGCGCAATCATTTTTATATTATCTACCGAAAACTGTTCTTCCGCTACTTTAACGGCTTGTATTGCGCTGTACAAATAGCCCTCTGCTTCTTCGAGATGCTTTTTACCTTCACCATTATAACCGCGTAGTTCTAGTACCGTTGACCGTATTGGGTCAGAGATTTCCTTATATTTGATTGGCAATTCATTAACGCAATGTGTTAAAGTTGTTACTATCACTGCATTTTTTTCTTCGAATATTGTCCCCCGATATCCACTCTGTCCATGTTTTTCTAATAGCCAATTCAGGTTTTCTTGCTGACCTTCTAGTTCTTTAAAAATCTTTTTAAGTAGCTCTTGCTCTTGGAGTCTTTTCAGCTCATTCATGGCATCTATAGAAGAATTCACTTTGCTTTTAACTTGCATAATCTGCCAAATCGTTATCGCTAAAGCCACAATTCCAAATAGATCCGCAGCCAACCCAATCCAATTCCAAAATGTTTTGAATTGAGAGAAGCCAAAAAAAGCCATTAACCATTCACCCATTTTCACTCTTTAAAAATTTATATTTTGGCATATCTCCATACAGAGCCGGAAAAACTTCTTCCCAACGGTGTTCATCCATAAACGCTCTAGCAATATATTCACACATGTGGTAATCTTCATGACACTCAGGAACAATTCGGAACATCTCCGTCTCAAATGTGCCATGATTTACACTTTCCTTATTATCCAGCTTTTTTCTGTATGCCTCCATCAAATCCATAATCTTTTTGTATTGTTTACGGTCAATTTCATATTCAAAAAGCAATCTGGTCAAATCAGTGTTTTCAAATAAAAGTTCCTGCCGGAACTCAATGTAATCAAGACGCTTATCAAGCTCATCGAAGTGTCTCATGCTGTGTTCCTCCAATTCATAAAATAATACAATATCTGCATCTTCGCCACAGCACCTTTTACTGTGTTGCCTGCCGCTCACCGCGTAGAGGTGTGCAAAGTTTCGAGCGGCAAAACCGTGAAAAATTCCCCACGGTTCAAATATAACCCTTTAAAAACTAGTTTTCAAGGGCACAGGTGAAATATACATCAACCCGGATTGCAGTATCAAGGCTGCATTCAGACAGCGTAGCCCTTGCTCTTGATGACCTCCACGACCTGAGAGGCATATTTCTGGCAGGTGTCGTGGTCGGGAGCCTCCACCATCACACGCACAACAGGCTCCGTGCCAGACTCGCGCACCAGAATGCGGCCGGTATCGCCCAGTGCCTCGGCTACGGCCTTGACTGCTGCCTGAACTGCTTCGTCATCCTGTGCAGCTTTTTTATCAGTGACACGAACGTTTTCCAGCACCTGCGGGTAGATCTTCAGTGGCTCTGCCAGCTTGCTCATGGGAACTTTCTTTGCAAGCATGACTTCCATCATTTTCAGGCTGGTCAGAATGCCGTCACCGGTGCTGGCATACTTGGAGAAGATGATATGCCCGCTCTGCTCACCACCGATACGGCAGCCGTTCTTGGCCATGTACTCGTAGACATACTTGTCACCCACTGCGGTCTTAGCGTAGCCGATGCCCTGCTCGTCAAACGCCTTGTACAGACCAAAGTTGGACATGACCGTGGTAACAACAGTGTTTGTCAGCAGCTTGCCACGCTCCTTCATGTAGCAGCCGTAGATGTACAGGATGTGGTCGCCAGTGATAACATTACCCTTTTCATCCACACACAGGCAACGATCAGCAT
>ERZ773111.1114-NODE-1114-length-13814-cov-2.675122_pt1 | contig 13814 bp, 6 predicted proteins | sample MGYA00580567_ERZ773111 | MGnify/ENA primary metagenome ERZ773111 (study PRJEB29015, sample SAMEA2737875) | human gut metagenome | biome: human gut; feature: human-associated habitat; material: faeces | place: China | collected 2012 ...
AAAAGACCGAACAGCAGACCGCGGAACTGGAAGAACAGCTGAGAACCATCCGGGCAGCACAGAAAAAGGAAGAGGACAGCGAGATCATTCGTGCCATCCGCAGCACCAAGATGGGCGGGCGCGAACTGCTGGCTCTGCTGGACAACATTCAGGCGGGCAATGTGACGTTCCTGACCGCTGTAAACAACGCTTCGGAAGAAGCAGAAACGGAGGAAGCGATTGAAAAAGATGCTTAAACGGCTGGGAGTTGTTATCCCCAGCACAATTCTGACCCTGCTGATGGCAGTGGGCTTTTCGACACCGGCCTTTGCTTATGTGGATACCACTGCGGTGGCGGAGGAACCTGTGCAAGTGGTCGAGGAAGCCGAGCCATCGGAGGAAGAAAAGATCCCGTTCACCATCGCAGGCAACGGCGAGGTGGAGGACAACATGGTGGATGACCCCAGCAAGGAGTTCTTCACGGTCAAGACCAAGGGCGGCAACACCTTTTATCTCATCATCGACCGAGACGATAAGGGCAATGAGAATGTCCATTTCCTGAATCTTGTGGACGAGGCCGACCTGCTGGCGCTGACCAAGGACGGCGAGAGCATCGTCCCGGCCTGCGCCTGCACGGACAAATGCGCCGTGGGCAAAATCAACACGGGCTGCAAGGTGTGCAGAACCAATATGAGCGAGTGCGCGGGTAAGGAGCAAGCCGCAGAAATTACGCCCCAGCCCGCCGAGCCTGCGGAGACCGCGCCCGAAAAGAAGTCCAGCGGTGCGGGGCTTGTTGTGGTCGTCCTCCTGCTCCTGCTGGGCGGCGGCGGTGCGCTGTACTGGTTCAAGCTCCGCAAGCCAAAGGCCGACACCCGTGGGGCGGACGATCTGGACGATTACGACTACGGTGAGGACGAGGAAGATGAGGATTACGAATTTGAAGATGAAAACACTGCTGACAGTGAGGAGGACAAAAACCAATGATGAATACGACCTGTTACCGGCTTGTTGTGTGTGAAAAGCCCTCCGTGGCAAGGAGCATCGCCGCCGTTCTTGGCGCAGGCAAACGCGGGGACGGCTTTCTTTCGGGCGGCGGCTATCTCGTTTCCTGGTGCTTCGGGCATCTTGCGGAGCTTTCGGACGCAGACGCCTACGACGAAAAGTACGGCAAATGGCGAAGGGAGGACTTGCCCATTCTGCCGGATAGCTGGCAGTACACCGTGGCGAGGGACAAGCAGAAGCAGATGAACACCCTCCGCGCCCTCATGCACCGGGACGATGTGTATGAAGTGGTCAACGCCTGCGACGCCGGGCGCGAGGGCGAGCTGATTTTCCGCACGGCGTATAATCTCAACAACTGCCGCAAGCGCGTAAAGCGGCTCTGGATTTCCTCCATGGAGGATGCGGCGATCCTTGATGGCTTTGACAATCTCCGCGATGGCGCGGAGTACGACAACCTCTACGCCTCCGCCCTCTGCCGCAGCAAGGCGGACTGGCTGGTGGGCATCAACGCCACCCGCCTGTTCTCCGTGATGTACCACCGCACCCTGAACGTGGGGCGCGTGGTATCGCCCACGCTTGCGCTGCTGGTGCAGCGGGAAGCGGAGATCAATGCCTTTCAGCCGGAGACCTTCTACACCGTCCATCTGGACTTTGACGGCTTCTCCGCCGCAGGCGGGCGCATGAAGGAGCAGGCAGAGGCGGAACGGCTTGCCGGGGACTGCAACAGCAAAGCCGCCGCTGTTACCTCCGTCGTGCAGACAAAAAAGACGGAGAAAGCCCCGGCGCTCTACGACCTGACTGCGCTCCAGCGTGACGCCAACCGACTGCTTGGGTACACGGCGCAGCAGACGCTGGATTACCTGCAAAGCCTCTACGAAAAGAAGCTCTGCACCTACCCCCGCACCGACAGCCGCTATCTCACCGACGATATGGAGAGCGGCGTAAACGCGCTGGCGCTGTGCTGCGCGGGCATCTGCGGCACGGAGCCGCCCGCAGCCGTCTGTTCGGGGCAGGTGTGCAGCAGCAAAAGGGTCAGCGACCACCACGCCGTCGTTCCCACCATGGCAGCGGGCGAAACGGACTTGGAGGCGCTGCCCGCAGGCGAACGGGAAATCCTGCGCCTTGTTTCCCGTCAGGTGCTTATGGCGGTCAGCGCGCCCTTCGTCTATCTGGAGACCGAGGCAAGGCTGGACTGCGGCGGAAATGCCTTTGCCGCCAAAGGGAAAACAATCCTTCATATGGGTTGGAGGGCATACACGGAAAAGGGCAAGCAGGACAGCACCCTTCCGGAGCTTTCCGAGGGACAGATGCTTTCCGTTTCCTCCTGCGAGGTCAAAGAGGGCAGAACGACCCCGCCCAAACAATTCACTGAGGATACGCTTCTGTCGGCTATGGAGACGGCAGGCAAGGAGGATATGCCGGAGGATGCGGAGCGGCGCGGACTGGGAACCCCCGCGACAAGGGCAGCGGTCATTGAAAAGCTGGTGGCCACGGGCTTTGCGGAGCGCAGAAAGGCGAAAAAATCTGTACGCCTCGTTCCCACCGAAGCGGGCGTGTCCCTCATTACCGTGCTGCCCGAACAACTCCAGTCCCCGCTGCTCACCGCCGAATGGGAGCACCGCCTCAAGGAGATCGAATGCGGCGAACTGGGCGCGGACGAGTTCCTCGCCGGCATCTGCGATATGGTCGCAGCGCTGGTTCGGGACGCTGCGCCTGTGGACGGCGCGGAGGTACTGTTCCCCTCCGGCAGACCCGTGGTGGGTAAATGCCCCCGCTGCGGCGCAGAGGTCACGGAGAGCAAAAACGGCTATTTCTGCGAGAGACGGAGCTGCAAGTTCGGGCTGTGGCGGGACAACCGCTTCCTTGCCGCCAAGAAGATCAGCCTGACGAAGAAGATGGCTTCCTCGCTCCTGACGCAGGGACGCGCCTACGCCAGCGGTATCTACTCCGAGAAAACCGGCAAGACCTACGACGCATTCATCGTGCTGGAGGACGACGGCGCGCGTTCCTCCTATAAGCTGGACTTCACCAAGTGACCCTCGCAGGCTCCCGCACGGGCGTTTCGTTCCTCTGCGGGAGCCGCTGTTTTTACCATGATTCAAAGGAGGTATGCATGAAATGGCTGAAAAGCAGACCAACAAGGAACGGCTCAAGGACATCACCGACAGCATCGAGACGGGCATAAAGGAGCTGTTTGAGAGCGACAAATACAGGCAGTACCTTGCCACCATGAGCCGCTTTCACCGCTACAGCGTCAACAACACCATGCTCATCTATATGCAGCGCCCCGACGCCACCCATGTGGCGGGCTTCAACAAATGGCGCGACCAGTTCGGAAGGAGCGTTAAGAAGGGCGAAAAGGGCATTAAGATCATCGCCCCAACGCCCTTCAAGAAGAAAATCGAGCAGCAGAAATTAGACCCTGACACCAAGCTCCCCCTGCGGGACGAGAACGGCGATATTATCACTGAGGAAAAGACGGTGCAGATCCCCATGTACAAGCCCGTGGTGGTGTTCGACGTGCAGCAGACCGCAGGCAAGCCCCTGCCGGAGCTGGCGGCGAACCTTACGGGGGATGTGCAGAATTACGGGGTGTTCATGGAAGCTCTGCGCCGCAGCGCGCCCGTCCCCATCTTCTTTGAGAAGCTGGCGGAGAATATGGACGGTTACTTCTCCGTGGACAAACAGCGCATCGCTGTCCGCGAAGGCATGAGCGAGGTACAGACGGTCTGCGCCGCCGTCCATGAGATCGCACACTCCAAGCTCCACAATAAGGACGAAATCGGAGAAAAATATCAGGCGGTCGAGCTGTTCGGCAAGCCCGCGCTGTTCTCCAACGGGCGCATCGACCGGGATAAGCTGCCGGAGGGCTTGTATGCGTATGACCTGCGCGGCTCGGATTACGATCCGGGTATGCCGGTAACGCTTGAAAGCCATGTCACCGTCAATCACGCCGCCTCTGTCATCACAGCAGCGCCCATTGAGCTGCCGGAGCAGGGCTTTTTGTATCTGGGCGAGGACGGGCTGAACTTCACGGGCGGCGAGCAGACCGTGAAGGAGTTTCTGCACGCACAGTACCCGGAAAAGGCAAAGCTCTCCCGCGCCGCCGAGGAGATTCAGGCGGAGAGCATCTCCTTCGCCGTCTGCGCCTATTACGGCATTGAGACAGGCGAAAACAGCTTCGGGTATCTGGCGGCCTGGGCAAAGGACAGGGAGCTGACCGAGCTTCGCGCATCGCTGGAGACCATCAACAGAACATCTTCTGCCCTGATTACGGATATCGACCGCCATTACGCGGAAATCTGCAAGGAGCGCGGGCTGGATAAGGAGACGGAGAGCCTTGCCGCCCAGCCGGTGCAGGAGATCGCCGTGCAGGAGCCGGAGCCGGTCACAGCGCCGGACAACGGCTGCGTCCCCGACCCTGCGATTTCTGTTGAAAGCATGAACGCCTACGGCTACACCGATTCCAATATGCTGCCGCTGACAAAGGAGCGCGCGCTGGAGCTCATGGAACGGGACGTGAGCGTGTATATGCTTCACACGGACAACACCGAGGCCATGGCCTTCGATGCAGAGGAAGTCCGCAGCTTTGACGGCATCTTCGGCGTGGAAGCCTCCGAATGGGAGACGGTCAAAGACCGCTTCGCACCGCCGGACTATGAAAAGGCGTTCCTCGACAACACCGCCGACAGCTTTGCCATCTATCAGCTTCGGGATAATGATAATACGGCGCAGCTCCGCTTTATGAACGCCGAGTATCTGGCGCAGAAGGGGCTTTCCATTGAAAAGGAGAATTACGCCGCCGTCTACGCGGGCAGCCTTGACCGCAGGGGCGATACGCAGGACAGGTTGAACGAGCTGTATGAGACCTTCAACCTCCGCCGCCCGGAGGATTTTCGCGGCCACAGCCTGTCCGTCAGCGACATCGTGGCGCTGAAGCAGAACGGCGTGGTATCCTGTCATTACGTTGATTCATGGGGCTTCAAGGCGCTGCCCGACTTCCTAAAGCCGGAAAACTATCTCAAAAACGCGGAGATGGCCATGGAGGACGACTACGGCATGATCGACGGCGTTATCAACAACGGGCCGAAGCAGACCGTGGCGGAGCTGGAGGAACAGGCAAAGTCCGGCAAGCCCGTCTCCCTCATGGAGCTGGCGCAGGCGGCGCGCCGGGAACAGGCGCAGGCGGCACGGCAGGAGAAGAAGCCCTCCGTGCTGGCAAAGCTCTGTCCTCCCGTCAACGAGCCGAAAAAGACAGCGCGTTCAAGGCGCGCGGAAAGAGAGCTGCTATGATGAATTTTACCAACGATGAAATGAACCTCATGTGCATCTACCAGAGCGACAGCCGCAGCGGGCTGATTGCCGCCCTCACCGAAATGCGCGGATACCTGGACGAGGACGAAGCCGGGCTGCGGGAGCTGACCGACAGCGCCCTGCAAAAGCTGGGCGAAATCACCGACGAGGACTTCGCAGAGCTGGAGCTGGTGCCGGACTTCGATACGGACGAGTAAGGCGGATGCGGCGGGAGCGGCTTTCGGGTCGCTCCCGTTTTGCTTCTTCGACCCTATTTCCCAAAATCAAAAAAATATTGATTTTGGGAAATAGAACGGGTATAATAAGCGCAGAGGTGATGAATATGAAACTGATAGACCGAGGTATGTATCTTCGGAAGCTAATTGGAGTGATCGGTACACCGGACATCAAGGTAGTCACAGGCGTCCGACGCAGCGGAAAGTCAAAGCTGCTGGAAGCATTCAAGGCGTATGTAGAAGCAAATATCGCGGATGCCAATATCGTGCATATCAATTTCAACCTGACAAAGAATGAGAAATTCAAGGATTACCATGTCCTGAACGATTATATTGAAAGCGCCTATATCGATGGCAAGCAGAACTTTGTCCTGATCGACGAGGTACAGATGTGTCCCGGCTTTGAGCTCGCCATCAACAATCTTCATGCGCAGGAAAGATTCGACATCTATATTACGGGCTCAAACGCTTTCCTTCTGAGTTCCGATCTTGCCACACTCTTTACGGGTCGGACTTTTGAGGTGAAGGTGTTCCCATTTTCTTTCAGTGAGTTCTGCGAGTATTATTCCCTTACGGACAGGTATGCCGCTTTTTCCCGGTATCTGCGAGAGGGCGGCATGGCTGGCTCGTATCTTTATCAAGACCCGGAAGCCAAGTACGACTATATCGCGGATGTATTCGATACATTGATCGTCAGGGACATACGGCAGAAATATAAAATCCGCAACCCGATCCTGATGAACCGCATTGTTGATTTTCTCATGGACAATATCTCAAATCTCACGTCTGCGAGAAATATTGCAGATGCCCTCACAGGCAACAAGGATAAAATCAACCACAAGACCGTCGGGAACTATATGCAGTATCTGTGCAACGCCTTTGCTTTCTATCGCGTTCGCAGATATGACATTCAGGGGAAAAAGTATCTGGCATCCAGCGATAAACTGTATCTGAGTGATCATACCTTCCGGTATGCGAAACTGGGAACAAAAAATCTGGACTATGGCCGCGTACTTGAAAACATCGTTGCTATCGAACTGCTTCGGCGCGGATATGAGGTCTATGTCGGGGTCTTATACAAGAAGGAGATAGATTTTGTTGCCATAAAACGCAACGAAAAGCTCTATATTCAGGTTTCAGACAACATCAGCGACGAGAAAACCTTTGAGCGCGAAGTAACCCCTCTGCTTCAAATCAAGGACGCTTATCCGAAGCTGGTACTCGCCAGGATCAGAGATGAAGCGTACCAGTATGAGGGCGTTCAGATCATCGATATTGCGGACTGGCTGGCGGAGCAGCCATCTGCTTCCCAAAAATGAAAATAATTTGATTTTGGGAAACAGCAACGGAGGGAGTTATGGCAAAGAAGTGCGGGCACTACTGCAAGGTGTGCGGAGAATACAAGGCGAACGAGCGCTTTTCGGGCAGAGGCCATGCGGCGCACATCTGCAAGAAATGCGCTGCGCTGCCTGCCGCGCAGCGGGCTGAGGACATGACGCTCACAAAGCTATGGAATCTGCCGTGGCAGCTCTCCGCTCAGCAGCGGGACTGGCTCAAAGGGCTGCGAAACGACAGCCGCACGGAGGTGGCTTCTGCCGCCCGCGAGCTGTACGCAGACCGTTTCCCATATGCGGCGCGAAACGAGCGGAAAAAGCTGCTCCAAATCAGCCATATGGACTTTGCCGTCTGCGGCGAGGTCTTTGACGAATACGGCGACGGCTGTTACAGAGAGTTTCAATTCACCCTCGACCGGAAAGAACATGCGGTTTGGCTCCGGCAGGGAGACGAGACGGTGCAGGTCACTCTGACAATAAAGGAGATGCGCAGGCTGCTGAACGTCATCGTCAACAACTATGAAATCTTCTGTTGGGAGGAGGACTACGGCACTTCCGACACAGATGCCCTTTGGGAAGATGATTGGGACGAGGAAGAAGGGGCTGACCTGGAGCTTCCCGATGAATCCGAAGATGAAGATTCCCCATCATGGCAATGTCATCAACTTAAGACCGGTGCATTTGTTTTATGCGAAAAAACGGCAAAACAAATGCAGTTGGTAGGGGCGGGGCTCTGCTCCGCCCGGCAGGATACACCGAATTATCGAAAATCTTCGGCGAATCCGTATGCACTTACCCGCTTGGCCGTAGAGGCCGATGCCCACATCGGCCCGGCAGAATGCACCGTTTTTACGAGAATCTACGGCGAATTTGTAACTTCTCAATGGGCCGACAGAGTCGTCGGCCCCTACAACAACCCTTCGCACTCTCTGTAGGGGAGGACGACTCTGTCTGCCCGCGGGATGTACCGATTTTACGGGAATCTTCGGCGAATTCACAGCTGCCCCCTACATCCAAAGAGGTAACTGCTTGCGGATTCGCCGCAAATTCTCGAAGGAATTCACTGCATTCTGCCGGGCGGAGCAGAGCCCCGCCCCTACCAACTGCGGTTGCATTTCAACGGTTTTTGCGTAAAACAAACCATCTATGGTCTTAAGTTGATGACATTGCCCATCATGGGAGGTTTCAATATGCTATCTGAATGGCGAAACACAATACATCTGCGGGTACGATGATCTGCCCGACCGGGTAAACGAGCTGACGCTGGAGCTGCTTTCCCTGTTTGAGGATGAATCTCAGGCGGAGGACTTTGAACCCGAAGATGGATAAAAGCGTCTCTTCCCTTACACTCTATTTCCCAAAATCGAAAAAATTTTAATTTTGGGAAATAGAACATCGACATACAAGAGAGAGTGTCCCGTTTCCTGCATAGGATTCGGGACGTTTTCCATAGTACCGACCTGTACATAGAGCGTCCGTACCGGGCGCTCTAAATTTATGCCATGAAGGAGGAGCAATATGCCGAGCAAGCTACAAACGTATATGCAGATGGCGGACGAGGCGCAGCGGCAGATCACCGGCAGCTACCGGGGCTGGACGGGCTTTCTCACCACCGCCGCAAGGCTGTACAAATACCCCTACGCCGAGCAGGTCATGATCCACGCCCAGCGTCCGGACGCCACCGCCTGCGCGGAGTACGACTTCTGGAACGAAAAGATGGGTCGGTATGTCCGCAGGGGCTCCAAGGGCATCGCCCTCATCGACAGCAGCGGCGAAAGGCCGAGGCTTCGGTATGTGTTCGACGTGTCTGACACGGGCGGAAGGGAGTTTCCAAAGAGCCGCTATCTGTGGGAATACCGGGCGGAACACGCGGATGCGGTAAGCGCCATGCTGGAAAGCCGCTACGGTGTGGACAGAAAAGGAGGGCTTCCTGACCAGCTTGAGCGCATCGCGTCTCAGCTTGCGGAGGAATACTGGCGGGACTATAAGCGGGATATCCTCGCCATCGTTGACGATTCCTTTCTTTACGGGTATGATGAATTTAACGTAGGAGCGGCCTTCCAAAGCGCCGCCGCCGTCAGCATCGCCTACTCGCTCATGTCCCGCTGCGGGCTTGAAGCGGACGACCGCTTCGAGCATGAGGATTTCCTGAGCATCTTCGATTTCAACACCCCGGAAGCCGCCGCCGAGCTGGGCACGGCGGTGAGCAGGATCAACGGAGATGTGCTGCGGCAGATCGAAGTCACCATCAAGAATTACGAGCGCGAGAAACTCGCGGAAAGGAGCCATAGCCATGACAGAACTGACCTACACCAAGAACGGGGACTACCTGATTCCCGACCTGACGCTGAGCGAGACGCCGGAGGACGCGAGACCCCTGGGCAAGTACGGGAGACTGCGCAGGAGCTACCTTCAGGAGCACAGACCGGGGCTGTACAGCCGTCTGGTGCTGTCGGAGAAGCTGTTCCCGCATCTGCGGGAGATCGACGAGACGGCGAACCGGAGGCTGGAGCAGATGATGCCGGAGCTGATGAAATCGGCGGGCGTAACGGAGGAGCTGAAAGCCCGCGACCAGATGAAATGGGTGGGCCTCATGAACAGCCTGAAAGCGCAGGCCGAGGAGATCATTCTCAGCGAGCTGGTGTACAACTGACCAATGACGCGCCGGAAGCGGAACCGGCGCAGCCTCCGATACCGCAGGCATATCAACTGAGCCTGTTCCCTACGGAGGAAGAGCAAATCGCATATATCGCAGAAGCGGAGAGCTACACGCCCTCCGCTTTTTCCATGTCCATCCCGCAGTCGGATATCGACCATATTCTGCGCATGGAGGGCAACGCCGACTATGCCCGCATGAAGATCGCCACGGAGTTCTCCAAGGGCAAGGGCGTGGAAGAAATCGCGGCGTTTCTTCAAAGCAGCTTCCACGGCGGCAACGGCGTCGTCACCGAAAACGGCAGATATTCCGCGTGGTACGCCGAGGACGGCATCCACATCGCCAATGGGGACGCGGCAAGATACCTGGCCTCCGCAAAGGTCGTAAGCTGGCAGGAGACGGCGGAGCGCATCGGGCAACTTTTGGAGCACGGCGAATACGCCGCCAACGTAGAGCTTGCGGAAGCGCCGGGGCATGAGCGCACGGAGCTGGCGCAGTCCCTCTGGTATCTACGGCAGGATTTAAGTGAAAAGGCGCGGGCGCAGGGCTATCTCTCCTGCCTGTCGGATATGCGGGGCGGCTTCCCGGAGGAAACGGCGCGGCTTGCCGGGCGGCTGGCGGAACCGGCTTTCCGTGAGGTTCTTCTGGAAGATTTTATGCAGTTCCAGACCGACTACCGGGAGGACAGGAGCCTGCTGCGCTTCCATTTTCACAAGCCCCGTCAAATCTGGCAGGGCTTGCAGGAGCTGAATCTGCCGCGTAAAGAGTACCGCGCCGAAATGGCGGAGATTCCCGCCGTGCAGCGGTTCATTACGGAGGACGAGATCGCCGCGACCCTGACCCGCGGCAGCAATATTGAAGGGGGCAAGGGACGTATTTATGCCTATTTCAAAGAAAAGCACAGCCCCAGGGAGCAGGCGGATTTCCTGAAAGATGAATACGGCATTGGAGGCAGCTCCCACGCGGTATCCGGTGCATCCCACAGCGGCGAGGATCACAGCGGCAAGGGCATCAGCCTGAAAAAGCAGGACTGCCCGGAAATTCAACTGAACTGGGCGAACGTTGCCAAGCGTATCTCCGAGCTGATCCGCAAAGACCGTTTCCTGACCCCGGAGGAAAAGACACAGTACGAGCAGCTTCAGCGGCAGGCCGCAGAGCGAAGCACAGCATGGAATGACTACAATGCCGTAAAGGAAGCCCACCCGGACAATATCGTGCTGTTTCAGGTGGGCGATTTCTTTGAGCTGTACGGCGAGGACGCAAAACAGGCGGCGGGGATGCTGAATATGAATCTGACCACCCGCAACATCCCCGGCGCTGGCCGTGTGGAGATGTGCGGTGTACCGTCGCACAATTTAGAGATGTATGTAGAGAAATTGCGCGATAAGTATGATGTGACGATTGCCGAAGCGCCGGACTTTAGAGGTGAGCGCCACATTTACACGCTGCGCTCTATCGACCATGAGGCCGAAGCCGCCATCAATGCTTATGAAGCGGAGTTCGGCGCGGACGGCACGAGGGTGTTCCGCGATCCTGCCGCAGAGCAGGCTCAGCCCACGGTGCAGGAGCTGTTCGGGCGATACCGCCTGAGCGTGGGAAACGCGCTTTCCAAGGATGAAGCGTTTATCAACGCCTGCCGCAATTCCGACCGTCAAAACGCCTATCTGGAGGGGGCGGCGGCCATCCGGCGCATCGTCATGGCGTCTGAGGATTTGCAGCTCACGCGCCTCTATTTCGATATGCCCTCCTTCCACAACCGGCTCCATCAGGAGCTTTTGGACGAGCTGTATCCCACGTTGGCGACCACGATAACGCCCTCGCCCTACAAGGTGACGCAGGAGGACATCGACGCTGCCTTGCAGCAGTGGAACGGCAGGATTGAAAGCAAGCACGCAGTTGTCCGCTATATGAAGGATCACGCCCGCGACCGGGACACCGCCGCATGGCTGGCAGCGGAATACGGCGTGAAGGATATTTCCAAGCCGCTGCAAATCTCCGTGGGCAATTCCGAGCCGGTCACGCTGTCATGGGCGAAGGTGCAGCGGCGCATTGCGCAGCTCATTCAATCCGACAACTTCTACACCGAGCAAGAACAGGACAACTTTGACAATATTGACCCCATCGCCATCCGGGAAGCGCTCGCTGAGCGCGGCATTGTGGGCGGGCGCATTGTGGATGCGGAAGCTAATCGCAACAGCCCCTTCATCCGGCAGGTTATGGCGGACGTGGAGAGAATCGCGGCGCAGGAAGCGCAGGAAAGAACGGCACAGCAGGAAGAACCTGCCCTCGACCCCGCAGACCGCTTCCATGTGGTAAGCCTTGACCGGGGCTTCCGTACCCTGTATGCCGTGTGGGACGACGAGACCCACGGCTATTATGTGGACGCAGACGGCGTGACCGAGGAATTTACAAGCGAATGGCAGGCGGAGGCGTACCGTCTGGAGCTGCAAGGACAGGCGGAGCAGGCGCTTTTAGAGCGGGCAAAGGGGCTGATTTCCGACTTCTGCCGGAGTGAATACGGCTCAGAGGCGGATTTCAGCGACCCGGCGAAGATCGGCGTCGCCTACACCGCTGTCACCGACGATGAGATCCCCATTCAGGTGAACATCGACCTTGTGAATTACCGGCTGGAACGCTATCTGGACGACGAGCATCTGGAAACCCGGCAGTACGCCTCTTTGCAGGAGCTTATTACCAACGAGCTGGAAAACCTCGATTTCAGCGACCTCATTCATGTTTCGGATGAGGACGTGGAGCAATACCGCCGGCACGAGCCAGAGGAAGCAGCTCCTGCCCCGCAGAGAGAACCGTTCCCGTATTCCGTAGGCGATACGGTATATTTGGAGGACGGCAAGCCGTTCATTATTGAGCGCATCGGGCTTTTTGATATTTCTCTCCGCGACCCGACGCTTTTCTATCCCATCTCCCGTGCGGAGAGCAGGGAGAGCTTCGCGCGGCTCATGGAGCGGTATCCGCAGCCGGGAAAGGAACCTGCTTATACCGAGGAAACCGTGGCAGTATATCCCGGTGACAAAAATAACCTCCCTTATGACGTGGAGATTCGTACTCTGCGCTTTGACGAGCCGGAGCCTCCATCTTTTGAGGAGGTCGTGGACGCCAATCCCATTTCCGTGCAGGTAGGCGGCGAGTGGCAGACCTTCCCCAACCGTGAAGCCGCCGAAAAAGCCATGTACGATGAGTACAAGGACAATCTTCGCCGGAACGCAGAAAACTTCCGCATCACCGATGATGCCCTCGGTGTCGGCGGCGCAAAAGCAAAGTTTCGGGCAAATATGGCGGCGATCCGCCTCCTGCAAGAGCTGGAGTTTGAGGGCTTACAGGCCAGCCCGGAACAGCAGGAAATCCTCTCCCGATATGTGGGCTGGGGCGGGCTTGCGGACGCTTTTGATGAAAGCAAGGATAACTGGAAAGACGAATTTGCGGAGCTGTACGCCGCGCTATCCCCGGAGGAATACGCCGCCGCCAGAGCGTCCACGCTGAACGCCCATTACACCAGCCCCACCGTTATCCGCGCCATTTACGACGCGGTGGAGAACATGGGCTTCCAGACCGGCAACATTCTGGAGCCCAGCATGGGCGTGGGCAACTTCTTCGGTATGCTGCCGGAGAGCATGAAAAGCAGCAGGCTCTACGGCGTGGAGCTGGATTCCATCACGGGACGTATTGCCAAGCAGCTCTATCCAAAGGCGGATATTACCGTGGCCGGCTTTGAAACCACCGACCGGAAGGATTTCTACGATCTCGCCGTGGGCAACGTACCCTTTGGACAGTATCAGGTCAGCGACCGCCGGTATGATAAGCTGCACTTCCAAATTCACGACTACTTTCTAGCCAAGACGGTAGATAAACTGCGTGTCGGCGGCATTATGGCGTTCATCACAACCTCCGGCACGATGGATAAGAAATCAGAGGACGTGCGCCAATATCTCGCAGCGCGGTGTGACCTGATCGGCGCAGTACGCCTGCCCAACACCACGTTCAAGAGCAATGCCGGTACGGAAGTGACCTCCGACATTCTGTTTCTGCAAAAGCGCGGCAGAGTCTTGGAGCAGGACGCACCGTGGATACACGTTGGAGAAACAGAAAACGGAATCCCGCTGAACCAGTATTTCATCGACCACCCGGAAATGGTCTGCGGTGAAATGCAGATGGTCAGCGGCCCCTACGGAATGCGCTCTGCCTGTGTGCCGAATGAGCAAAGCCCGCTGGCGGAGCAACTGGATGCAGCGCTCTCTAACCTGCACGCGGACTACACGCTGGTGGACGAACAGGAATATGCCGAAGAAGAAAGCG
>ERZ773111.1115-NODE-1115-length-13787-cov-12.387416_pt1 | contig 13787 bp, 10 predicted proteins | sample MGYA00580567_ERZ773111 | MGnify/ENA primary metagenome ERZ773111 (study PRJEB29015, sample SAMEA2737875) | human gut metagenome | biome: human gut; feature: human-associated habitat; material: faeces | place: China | collected 2012 ...
GACGGATTTTTATGTTCACCTGAACATAGCAAGATGTCTTTTCAGCCGCTCAAAACGTTTTGAGCAGCCACGAAAAGCACTTGCCCTTGCAGGGGGCGGGCTTCCTCTCCGAAGTCGGGAAGCCTTTCAAACCTGCGGTGTCTGTGCCAAGAAGCGGCGGCTTATGCCGTCCATCCGCTAAATCCAAAGTTTATATGAAAGAGAAAAGAAACAAGACCGGGAGAAATCCCAAACTTGACCCGGCGGTGTTCCGTTACACCGTCCGTTTCAACGAGGAGGAACACAACCGTTTCCTCGCCATGTTCGAGAAGTCGGGCGTTTACGCCAAGTCGGTTTTCATCAAGGCGCACTTCTTCGGGCAACCGTTCAGGGTGCTGAAAGTGGACAGGACGCTGGTGGATTACTACACCAGACTGTCCGATTTCCATGCGCAGTTCCGCGCGGTAGGCACGAACTACAACCAAGTCGTGAAGGAACTCAGGCTGCATTTTTCCGAGAAAAAGGCGATGGCGTTGCTCTACAAGCTGGAGCAACAGACCGTCGAACTCGTGAAACTGAGCCGTCAGATTGTGGAACTTTCAAGGGAAATGGAGGCGAAATGGTCGCAAAAATCAGTGTAGGAAAGTCGTTGTACGGCGCGCTTGCCTACAACGGGGAAAAGATCAACGGGGCGAAAGGGCGGCTGCTCACCACCAACCGCATCTACAATGACGGCACGGGGACGGTGGACATACGCAAGGCGATGGAAGGTTTTCTCGCCTGTATGCCGGAGCATACGAGGGTGGAGAAACCGGTACTCCATATCTCGCTCAACCCGCATCCCGACGACGTGCTGACAGATACGGAATTGCAGGACATCGCACGCGAGTATCTGGAGAAACTCGGCTACGGGAACCAGCCGTACCTTGTTGTCAAGCACGAGGACATAGACCGTCACCACCTGCACATCGTGACAATCAATGTGGACGAGAAAGGCAGGCGGCTCAATCAGGATTTCCTCTTCCGCCGCAGCGACCGCATCCGCAGGGAACTGGAACGGAAGTACGGGCTGCACCCGGCGGAGCGTAAGAACCTACGGCTGGAAAATCCGCTGCGCAAGGTGGACGCTTCGGCGGGCGACGTGAAGAGGCAGGTCGGAAATACCGTCAAGGCTCTGAGTGGACAGTACCGTTTCCGGACGATGGGCGAATATCGCGCCCTCCTATCCTTATATAATATGACGGTGGAGGAAGCGCGGGGAAACGTGCGCGGGCGTGAGTATCACGGGCTGGTCTATTCCGTCACCGATGATGCCGGGAACAAGACTGGCAACCCGTTCAAGTCCTCGCTTTTCGGGAAGTCCGCAGGCTATGAAGCCGTGCAGAAGAAGTTTGCCCGTTCCAAACAGGAGATTAAGGACCGGAAACTCGCCGACATGACGAAACGCACCGTGCTTTCCGTGCTTGAAGGCACGTATGACAAGGAGAAGTTCGTTTCGCGGCTCAAGGAAAAGGGCATCGACACCGTACTGCGCTACACGGAGGAAGGGCGCATCTACGGAGCCACGTTCATAGACCACCGAACGGGCTGCGTGCTGAACGGCTCGCGCATGGGCAAGGAACTTTCCGCCAACGCCTTGCAGGAACACTTTACGCTGCCTTATGCCGGACAGCCGCCGATTCCGCTGTCCGTTCCGGTGGAAACAGAAGAGGATATGCGCGGACAGACCGCATCCGACCACGAGAACACGGCGGGCGGTGTCGGTCTGCTCACTCCCGAAGGTCCGGCTGTGGATGCCGAGGAGGAAGCCTTTATCCGGGCGATGCAGCGCAAGAGGAAAAAGAAGAGGCGCAAGGGCTTGGGAATGTAACCGTAAGTATCAACATCAAAATTTTTCAATCTATGTCACAACAAGAAGACGATTTGAGGGCATTGGCGAAAATCATGGATTTTCTGCGTGCCGTGAGTATTATTTTAGTGGTCATGAACGTGTACTGGTTCTGCTATGAAGCCATACGGCTCTGGGGCGTGGACATCGGCGTAGTGGACAGAATCCTGATGAACTTCAACCGCACGGCGGGGCTGTTCCATTCCATCCTCTACACGAAACTGTTCGCCGTCCTCCTGCTTGCCCTGTCCTGTCTGGGGACGAAGGGCGTCAAGGGAGAGAAAATCACTTGGGGAAGGATCTGGACGGCACTTGCCGCAGGGTTCGTGTTGTTCTTCCTCAACTGGTGGATACTGGCATTGCCGCTGCCGGTTGAAGCGGTGACGGGACTTTACGCGCTGACCGTAGGCACGGGCTATGTCTGCCTGCTGATGGGCGGTCTGTGGATGAGCCGCCTGTTGAAACACAACCTTATGGATGACGTGTTCAACAACGAGAACGAGAGCTTCATGCAGGAAACACGGCTCATCGAAAGCGAGTATTCGGTCAATCTGCCCACCCGCTTTTATTATAGGAAACGTTGGAACAACGGCTGGATCAACGTGGTGAACCCATTCCGCGCCTCCATCGTGCTGGGTACGCCGGGCAGCGGAAAGTCATACGCGGTGGTAAACAGTTTCATCAAGCAGCAGATTGAGAAGGGCTTCTCGATGTATGTCTATGATTTCAAATTCAGTGACTTGTCCACGATAGCCTATAATCATCTGCTCAACCACCCGGAGGGATACAAGGTGAAGCCGAAGTTCTACGTGATAAACTTCGACGACCCGCGACGCAGCCACCGTTGCAATCCCATTCACCCAGATTTCATGGAGGACATTACGGACGCTTACGAGAGCGCGTACACCATCATGCTCAATTTAAACAAGAGTTGGGTGCAGAAGCAGGGCGACTTCTTTGTGGAATCGCCCATCATCCTTTTCGCGGCTATCATCTGGTATCTTAAAATTTTTCAGAACGGCAAGTATTGCACGTTCCCCCATGCCATCGAGTTCCTGAACCGCCGTTACGAGGATATTTTCCCGATTCTGACCTCTTATCCCGAACTGGAGAACTATCTCTCGCCATTCATGGACGCGTGGCTCGGAGGGGCTGCGGAGCAGTTAATGGGGCAGATTGCTTCGGCGAAAATTCCGCTGTCACGCATGATTTCCCCGCAGCTCTATTGGGTAATGTCGGACAGCGAGTTCACGCTGGACATCAACAATCCCGAAGAACCGAAAATTCTCTGCGTGGGCAACAATCCCGACCGACAGAACATATACGGGGCGGCTCTCGGTCTGTATAATTCCCGTATCGTTAAACTTATCAACAAGAAAGGGATGCTGAAGTCGTCGGTCATCATAGACGAGCTGCCGACGATATACTTCAAGGGGCTGGACAACCTTATCGCCACCGCGCGAAGCAACAAGGTTGCCGTGTGTCTGGGTTTTCAGGATTTCAGCCAGTTGGTGCGTGACTATGGGGACCGCGAGGCGAAAGTGGTGATGAACACGGTCGGCAATATCTTCTCCGGGCAGGTGGTGGGCGAAACAGCCAAGACGCTCTCGGAGCGGTTCGGAAAGGTGCTTCAAAAGCGGCAGTCCATCTCCATCAACCGGCAGGATGTTTCCACCTCCATCAACACGCAGATGGACGCGCTTATCCCGCCGAGCAAAATTTCCGGCTTGACGCAGGGGATGTTCGTCGGTTCGGTGTCCGACAACTTCAACGAGCGTATCAAGCAGAAGATTTTCCACTGTGAGATTGTCGTGGATGCCGAGAAAATGAAGCGCGAGGAGAAAGCCTACAAGCCGATACCCGTCATTACCGACTTCGCGGACGCGAACGGCAACGACTGCATGAAGGAAATGGTGAAGGCGAATTACAGGCGCATCAAGGAGGAGGTGAAACAGATTGTCGCCGACGAGTTGGAGCGCATCGCTGGTGACGAGAATCTGAAACATCTGTTGCAACAGAAATAATATATAACAACAAGATGTATCAGACTCCCGTTTTGAGAATTACTCCTGCTACAGCTATCTGTGACAGGAGTAATTTGTAATTCTTTATATTGAGCATTATGACTATATTAAGTTCAACTAACCATTGCGGCCGTGTTATTTGAAACTTCATTCATTACCTCATTTAATGATTGGGATTTAGATAAAGTGGCTCTTTCTATTTTGAGCTTATCAAGCAAATATTTCAGCCTACGTTCCACCTCATTTGTTATTTCACTCCATTTTTTTACATAGAGGCTATAATTACTGTCATTTTGGACTAAACCAGTAAGCTTATTTATGACCCTTCGACCTACAATATCATCATAGTCTTGTCCTATCAAAATGAAAGTCCAGAACTCATTAGCATCATTAAAACAATCTTGTTTTAGAATAACATCCATATATTGTTCTAATTGATTTAACTGTTCTGATTTTAATTGTTTTATAGTTGTCGGATTTTTGATTTCCACAACTATATTATGAGGTCTCCCATCCCTAAAATCAGTACCAGTAAGAAATAAATCCATTTCTTTGTATTTATTAGGGTGAGCAATATATTTTTTCTCGCTAACTCCACGCAGAATATAAATGTATTTTCTTAAAGCCTCTTCAAATTTGACCTCTTCCGCACATACCATTCTATATTCTTCGCCAAAAATCCAATAGTGTTTTTCTATGAACGACTGCAAATCACGAACTTCATTGGCTTGTAAAGTATGATTAAAAACAATCTTTTTTAGATTCTCCAGTGTCAGCAATCTGTCTGAAATAAGCTTAATCGTGGAAACGACTTGTTTTAACCTCGTTATTTCTAATATTTTTGCAAATTCTTTCCTATCGTTCGAGTCTAATTCAACAACTGCATCTAAAATCTTAAACAGACTATCGCGCTCACCGCTATCCATCACCAAATTTAGAAGTTCTAAGAAAACTCTTTTTTGTTCTTTGTTCAACTTCATGAAAACAGCAGGTTCTACTTCGTATAGTTCCTTTACGAAGTTTTCCAAACCTTCTCTACGCACTATATCCCAATCTTCAGTACCAAATTTAGGGAAAACATCTTCATTCTTATATTTGGTTACCATAACTTCTGCTTGCTCCTTTAGGAATGGGCGTCTTTTCTTTTTGAGAAACTCATTGAGTTGCGTAATTAGTTCCTTAAATAATTTTCTATCAGCAGAATTATCAAACAATTTAGGTTGAATAGCATTATCGTCTAATTCGTTATCACAATTGATTTCATTGAAGAAATCATCAATCACAATTACAGAATGCCAAAAATTATCTCCTTTTTTATTTAATAATGTCGTTTTGGTAAATTTTAACTCCAAGTCATTATTCAAGAAGTAAAATCGAGAATATTCATCATTCATCTTTACATTCCATCGGATATACTTGCATTGAAAGTTGATGTTATTTTTCTGGTTATGTGATAATATCGGTGATATTGATTCTTGTTCTGCTATTATAGAAGAATAATCTAATTCTTGCCCATTGATGTATATTTGATATTCGGATTTCAATTCTAAAAACCACGCAAATTCAGCCTTTAGATAAGGGATAAGAGTCTTCGTTATAAACAAACTGGAAATATCAGAAGAAATCTCATTAAAAACGACACAAGTACCTGTTGTTGTGTCATCAGATACAAGTGGCTCTGTTGTAGTGTAGTCTTTTAAAGTATCGCTATCAATTCTAATGTCATAAGACATTATTTGTGCATCTTTACTATAGCGTGTTTCCCAATTAGCAAATCTCGCAAATTTATAGAAAGTAAAACGACCATAACCGTTTTTTCCTCTTGTAAATTCAGTATTATTCTCGTTGGCTATTCTCTTTTGAGACTCATAGAATTTTTTGAATTTTATAGGTAATTCTTCATAGCAGATGCCTGTACCATTGTCTGTTATTCTAATATTTTTGATTGTGTCCAATTCTGCATTGTCAATTTCAAAATCAATATTTACAACGGTTGCTTTTGCATCAAATCCATTCCATACATATTCGGCAATAGCTCGCTCTGGAGTATATTTATTCAATATTTTCCTAATGCCAGCAGATGTTATTTCTACAGTTTGCGAGTTCATGACTATTTATTTTTAATTAAATCCAGACCTTTCTCCGTAAGACGGTATTTCTGTCGCGGGTGTTTCGGCTTTTCCGGATAAATCGGTTCTACTAAATCCAACCTTATTGCAGGATACAGATAAAGCTCCAGAAAATTGCTTTTGTCCTTCAATCCTATCATTTCCATAACATCTTTTGTCGATAGTGTCTGATTCCCGATTGCAGACAGAACTTTTCCCACTTGCGGGGTAACTGTCGGGTAACTATCGGGCGACTGTGGGGTGACTGTCGGGTATGACCCGACTGCTTTCCGGGTATAGCGGAAAACGACCCATACGCTGTTTCCGTCCGTGTGAAATTCGGGGTCCGGAATGCCGACACGCCGGCACTCGCTTATCATAAGCCCGATGCCCCGTCCCCAACTTTCCAAGACCTCGCTTTTATACAGCACGTTTGCTATGATTAGATTTTGCGGTTCTGAATTATGCCCGCTTAACAGTTTTTCCATTGTTATATCCGGCGGAAATGTCCCGCTGTTCTCTATTTCCACACGGTCGTCATAGATGGCGATTCCCACCGAACTGCCGGGACGGTGGTACAGGCGGTGGCACAACGCATTTGTGCAGCACTCTCTCAATGCCTTGTACGGGATTTCCAGTTCTTCCTCACGGTACAGCCCTTCTATCTTACCGGAAAGTGACAGATGTTTGAAAAAGAACGCCATTGCAGCATCCAGCAGCGCGTAGATATTCCCAGTGACACGTTGATTGTCTATAAACTCGTCTTTCGTCGTGCCTTTGAAACGCGCCAGACGGAGCAGGCATTGGGGATAATAATAAAAATCATGACCGAACAGCACTGCTGAAGCATTGTTAAGTTTCCCGTCATGCAACAGACTGAATTTTTCGAGAATGGTCGGCAAGTCTTCCCTTATGGTTGCTTCAGGTAAACGACCGCTTCTGATTCCCCCGCGAACAGCACTAATGACGGCATGTTCGTCAAGGTCGGATATTTTAAGGTCAGGATTTGCTATTGCCTCCCAAGCGTATTTCCCGCCCCGCTGTATCAGATATTGGTTATATATCTCCTGCGGCATGATGGATGTCGCGCTTTCCACCCGCAGGTAAGCCCGTCCTTTGTAAGAGAACGGACGCATATATCTTTGTTCTTCCGCAGACAGTGCGATGACACTTTTGCCAGTGTCTGGTATTTCAGTATAAGAAACTTCAACTGTGGCAAACGGCTCGATACGCCGGATCGCGTCCGCTATATCCCGCTTGGTTTTGTCGCTCACGTCTTGTCCGATGATTTTTCCCTTGTCGGTGACACCGAACAATACCGTGCCGCCTTCGCCGTTAAGGAAGGCGCAAAGCGTTTCCATGCCGCGCTCCAACTGTCCGGTGGTTTCCTTGAACTCCACCCGTCCGCATTCTTTTTCGGCTATCAACCGTTTTATTATGTCGAGGTTGTCTATGCTCATATACAATTCTGTAACGTGGGTACAAAGATAGTGCTTTTCGCTGGTTTTCGGGCGAATAGATAACGAAATGTATCTACACAGCAGGACAAAACCTACAAAAAATCAGAGAATGACATAACGTCACCCCCTGATTCATCATTGGTACAGGATTATTTTCTCAAACGTTCCATTTCCTCGTCGCGGAGCATCCTCTCGTTCAGTTTCTCCTGCATCCTGTCAAGGAAGTAAGTGCGGCTTTCGTTTTTCCGGCGTTTGATGTCGATATAGAAACGGTAGCAGTCCTTTGATTCGATACCGAAAATCTTGTAGAGGAGCGGGGCGAGCTGTTTGAGCGGCATGTTGCCGTTGTTGATGCAGCCCATCTCGTTGATGCCGTAGATAAGTTCCACGAGGTCGATGGCGTTGCCCGTCCATTGCAGGGGTGAGGCGGGATTTTCGGTTGTGTTGTCGGAGGATGTACGGATGGGGATTAGTGGTGGCACTTGGGGAGCGGCAAGGAACTTCTGCATCTTCCTCACTAAAGAGAGTGCCTTGCTGATATAGGCTGCAACCTCCCTCTTTTCTTCGGGAAGATTGCGCATGGGATGGTGCTGCAACTCGATTTCGATGTAAGCCAGTGCGATGATGGTGCGGTTGGTGTCCACATTGCCGCTGCATAGCTCGATTACTTGCGTGGCGAAAGCCGTATATGCCGTTTCCATATTGCAGTCCCCGGCTTCGTTTATACGGCGGAAGAACTCGGTTTCCGCCAATAAGAAATAATTCATATCCTGTCAATTTTGAAATTTTACACTCTGTTTTTCGGTATGCGCACATGAATATGATTGGCAAAAAGCGTGTTCATAAAATAAAAAATCCGGCACACTCTCTGCAAGGTGCTGGATTTCAGTGTGATAATTTTGCAATTTATTTGTCTGTCAGGAATTATTTTCGACTTAAAGTGTTCATTTCCTGAACATTCGTCCATTTTCCGGACATCAAACGCACGCTTTATAGATATGGCGGACCACTCCGTTGCGGTACACCTTCTGCGAGGTCAGCGTCCATTGTTCCTGTGGTAAGGCGGACTGGAAGAAACGCTTTCCCGTTCCGGCAATGAAAGGAAGCGTATAAAGTATGATTTCATCCACCACACGCATACGTAACAGCCCATTGATGTAGTCCGCCTTTTCAGGAGTGACTTCCGCCAGATAGCAGATGTCTGTTGCGGATTTCCGCCATTCGTCGAGCATAGAGATGGAATAGTCGGGTGTGATATGATAAAGGGCGTTTTCCCTTATCTCGTTGATACCGCAATCTTCAAGGCGCAGTTCCTTATACGCTTTGCAATATAACTCGGAGCTTTGACAACCGTCCATCGTGAGGACGGCAAGAATCTGTACTTTACCCATTAGCGTTTCCTTTCGTTGGGCAAGGGCAAAAAAGTAGCGTGCAATCCACGCTATCACTAATGGAGGCTCTGGAATGCCCTTAACAGGAATAGGTGAATGCACGCTATGCGTAGGCATAGCATAAGCAATCACGCAATAGTTCCTGTTAATGTTAATTTTCCAGATTCCCATTAGGACGCCTTGCGGTCTTATGTTATATATAGGCGGCAAAAGGCTCTGCCAATCGCCGTTACCTTCTGATATGTCATGCAAAGATAGCCATTTTCAGCGAATTGCGGGCTATGGTTGCTCAAATTTATACTTCAATCCATATTCTTCCAGTTTATTATAGAGTGTTGTCCTGCCTATTCCAAGCAATTCGGCAGCGACCTTCCGGTTCCCGTCAGCCTGCTTCAAAGCACGCAGAATCCGCTCTTTATCTTCCTCGTCGTTGCGTAGGGAGAAGCCGGTAACAGAGGTTGTTTCGGTTATCCCAAGTTCCAGATGCTCTTTTGTGACAAGTCCCGTCTGAGCCTGCAACACCGCACCCATGATTTTCTGTCGAAGTTCGCGCACGTTGCCCGGCCATGAATGGGTCAGCAACGCTTTCCGTGCTTCGGAACTGAAACCGCTAACCTTGCACTCCAATTCCTTATTGGCAATCTCACGGAAGAACTCCGCCAGCGGCATGATGTCCTCCTGACAGTCACGTAAGGGCAGAACGGTTATTTCAAAGTCATGTAGGCGGTATAACAAATCCTGCCGGAAACGCTTTTCATTGACCGCCTTTTCCAGATTCTCGTTGGTGGCGGCGATGATGCGGACGTTGAAACTGCGGTCGGACTTGTCGCCAACGGGACGGAACCGCCGTTCCTGTATGGCACGGAGTAACATCTGTTGAGTTTCTGGTGCGAGATTACCCACTTCGTCTAAAAACAATGTGCCGCCTTCCGCCTCGTGGAAATAGCCTTTCTTTGTGTTTTCAGCACCAGTGAACGCTCCTTTGACGTGTCCGAAGAACGCCGATGGTGCAAGCTCTTTGGTGAGTGAGCCGCAGTCCACCGCCACGAAAGGCTTGCCTGAACGCTTGCTTTTATCGTGCAGTAGATGGGCAATATGCTCTTTGCCAGTACCGTTCTCCCCGAATATCAGTACGCTCATGTCGGTAGGAGCTACCAGCCTTATCCGGTGCATGATTTTCTGAAAGGCTGAACCGTCACGGGCAAATACGGGCATGCGGCTTCGCCCGATATTCCGCTCTTTCAGTATGGTGCGGAGCAAAGGCACGAGTTTGTCCTCCACGAGTTGCTTGGGTATGTAGTCCAGCGAACCGAGTTTCATGCTTTCAACCGCCGTATGTACTTCGGCATAGTCGGTCATGATGATGAACGGCTGCGTCATGCCTTCTTTGCGCATCCAGCGCAATAGGTCGATGCCGTCACCGTCAGGCAAACGCAAATCAGAAACTACTATATCATTGTCAGTGGCTTGTTGCAGAAGTTTCTTCGCTGTCGAGAGGTGGAAAGCCTGCACGGTACGGAATTTCTCCCGTGCCAGCAGGTTGCAGACAAACTCGCAATATACGATGTTGTCCTCCACCACGATGATTTTTGTTTTATCCATTTTCGTATTTTCTCCTTTCTTCTTTTGCCAGCCGGATTATCTCCGAACCCTTATCCAATACGGCAGTCACGGCGTTGTTCAATGCTTCATAATCGGGAACGGCACTCCCATGAAGCTGTTTATAAAGTTCCCTTAATGGTTGGTCGGCACGCAGTATCTCCCACGAACTATGTAGGTGGTGTGTCAGGGCGTCCAGTTCTTGAAAGTCTTTCCGTTGTTCCGCATCCCTGACCGACTGCATTTCCTTTTCGGTTTCCGCTATCAGTTTATCCAACATGACGGATTCATTGCCGTAAGACAGTAGGGAGGAGAAATCAGGCTTTTCATTTTGTTTACCTTTCATGGCGCACTTGTCGGAAACTTCCATCAGCTCCGATATGGAAAACGGCTTGAGAAGGCAATCGGAAAATCCACGTTCTAAAAGTTCCTCTCTGTTGCAACTGCCCGAAGCGGTTGTTACAATAATCGGAATGATCCTTGAATTGCCCACATTGGAGGTGCGTAGCAGTTCCAACAGCTCGAAGCCGTTTATATCCGGCATATTCAAATCGGTCAGAAGCAGACTGTATTCTTTCCGGCGTATCATTTCCATCAGTTCCGCAACATCGGTGCAAGTGTCGCAATGTATCCCTTCTTGTGCATACATTTCTTTCAGCATTAGGAGAAGTACCTTGTCATTGTCGATGGCAACAATATCATGGAGTGTTCGGTTATGATGAATCTGTGTTTTATTTATCCGTTCCGGCAATTCCTCGGCTGACTGCATGGGTATCTCCACCGTGAAACGGCTGCCCTTGCCTTTCTCGCTCTTCAGCTGGATTGTGCCGCCGAGCATTGTCACAATGCGCTGAACAATGGAAAGACCTAATCCGAAGCCGTCCTTTGCGGCAGCGTTTGACAAACGTTCAAACGCACCGAACACACGTTGCTGTTCCTCTTCGGTCATACCCGAACCCGTATCTTTGACGATAAGTTTCAGCATACCGTTATCATACCCCATTGTCAGAGAAACGGCACCGTTCTCAGTGAACTTGATGGCGTTTGACAGCAGGTTATTTCCAATTTGTAGAATGCGTTCCTTATCGGTCAGTACAACAGCATCCGTGTGATTCGTCACAGTAAGAGCAAGTCCCTTGTTTATGGCAATTGGCATAAACTCTGATTCGAGCGTATGCGCTATTGATGAAATCCTACACGTGGAGAAATTAGGCTGTTCCTTGCCGTCGTCCAGCCGGAAGAAACTCAGAAGAGTATTAAGCATTTCACGCATACGGTCGGAGGATTGCTGAATATTTCGGATATACATCCCGGTTTTATCCGCATTGAAGTTTTTTTGTATCAGTCCGGCATAGCCCGTTATTGCAGTCAGCGGTGTGCGTAATTCATGGGTAATGGTATGTACGGCTTTCTTGCGGGAGGTTATCAGTGCCTCGTTTCGCTTTGCCATTTGTTGCAGTCGCTCGATTAAATCTGCGGTTTCCTGTTTATATCGCTTGATGCGGTTGGCATTTCGGTGTATGATGATATATGATATGACCAGTAGCAGTATAACGAACCCTGTCAAGCCCCCAATCTGAATGAACGACCGTTCCCGCATGGCTGTTATCTCGGCTTCCCGCTTTTGTAGGTCAGTTTGTACTTTCCCGTCTATTTGAACAACCAGTCCTTGCAGTTGCCTGTTAAGTTCCGCATTTCGTGCGGCAAGGCTATCGGCATGAACCGATAAGCGGCGGCTTTGTGCCTGTTGTTCGGTTCTCATATTCCGGTTAAAGGAACGGTGCATCGTGGTAGTCACAGTTGGTTTCGCTTCTTCCTTTTTGCCGAAGATGCCCAAGAAACCTTTGCGCTTGGACTTCTTGGGCTGTTCCTGTACACTCTTCTGCACGATTACAGGTACTTGACTGGTTATCTTATCGTTGATGGCTTGTTGTTGTTCAAGTATTTGAACGATTTGGCACATCTGCCGTTCCTTATCTTCGAGAAGATAGCGTACACTGTCTATGCGCTCTGTCGGATAAATCGTTTTGAAACGGCACAGCATACTGTCCATTGCCAAACGCTGGATATGATAATGTTCCAAATCATCGTCATTCCAATCCAATACGGTCTCACCCAAAAGAGAAAACTCTATCAGATGAATCTGGATTTCATTTATCTCTTTCCTAAAATCGTCAATTTGTTTGTTACCAGTTTCTAATATCTCTATTTCCTGCCATTCATTGCACCACATATATGCTATTCCCACTACTAATAGAATTATTAGAGTATGGCTTGATATTATTACTTTATGTACAAAATCCATTCGCTTTTCTATCTGTTTTTAACTTCTACCACCTCCCAATGCGTGATAAAGTTTGATAATGCCTTGTATGCGGTCAAAGCAAGTTTGTAACTGTACTGTCTCTGCTTCAAGGAGCGACTGTTGGGCAGTTAATATCTCCAGATAGGTAGTACCGGAATGGCTCATCAGCAGTTCTGTCTTTCGCACAGCTTCACGCAAGGTTTCAACCTGCCGGGTGTTTATCTCATATTGCGACTTAGCCGTCTGCCAGGCGGTTAAGGCATCGTTCACCTCTTTCCCCGCGTTCAGCAATGATTGTTGGAATAATAGTTTGGCTTCTTCCTGTTTGGTTTGGGCTATCTTCAAGTTGGCGATATTCGCACCCCGGTTGAATAATGGTTGCGTCAGGGAACCGATGGCGTTGAACAGCCATTGTCCGGGATTGGTGATTGCTCCGCCTCCATTGTTAGTCCAACCCAATGTACCCGAAAGAGTGATATTGGGGTAGAAGGCTGAGCGGGCTGCATGGGTGGCGTAAAACGCTTGTGCCAGTCCCATTTCAGCCTGACGCACATCGGGACGGTTGGCAAGCAACTGCAAAGGAACTCCGATAGAGATGGTATCAGGGAAGGATGCTTCAACCAAATTACTCCGTTCAATCGAGTGTGACGGCATGGCAAGTATCGCAGACAAGGCATTTTCTGTTTCAGAGATACTTTTGCATATAGCTAGTTGCGATGATTCAAGTTGCATCACGTTTGCCTTTGCCTGCAATACACCAGCTTCATTCGCCTTGCCCACCTTTTTCAACGTTTCGAGCGTGCGTACGGTAGCCCGCCAGTTTTCCAGAGTCCGATTGTTTATCGTCCTTTGCGCATCAAGTACAACAAGGGTATAGTAACTGTCTGCTATCGTGGCGACAAGCTGTGTCTGCACGGCTTGCTGATAGTCACGGCTTCCTTGCAGTGCGGCAACCGTGCCACGCTTTGCAGCCGTGAGTTTGCCGAATATATCAAGCTCCCAACTTGCAGTCGCCCCGACATTATATGTCTTT
>ERZ773111.1119-NODE-1119-length-13771-cov-3.926509_pt1 | contig 13771 bp, 8 predicted proteins | sample MGYA00580567_ERZ773111 | MGnify/ENA primary metagenome ERZ773111 (study PRJEB29015, sample SAMEA2737875) | human gut metagenome | biome: human gut; feature: human-associated habitat; material: faeces | place: China | collected 2012 ...
ACAGTTGAGATGTCACTTCCGCATGTATTTGCAAGCCAGATTGAATATATGTCTAAGTACATGCACAACAGAGAAAATGTTATTATTTCTCTTCATCCACATAATGACCGTTCGACAGGTGTTGCTGATGCAGAGTTAGGACTTCTTGCAGGAGCAGACAGAATTGAGGGAACCCTTTTTGGTAATGGTGAGAGAACAGGTAATGTAGATATTATTACACTTGCGATGAATATGTATATGCAGGGTGTTAATCCTGAGCTTGATCTTTCTGATATGCCACATCTTGCAGAAGTGTTTGAAAGACTCACACAGATGAAGATTGATGACCGTCATCCATGGTGTGGTAAGCTTGTTTTTGCAGCTTTCTCAGGTTCACATCAGGATGCTATATCTAAGGGAATGCATTACAGAATTGAAAAAGATCCTAATAAATGGACAGTTCCATATCTTCCAATTAATCCAGAAGATGTCGGACGAACATATGATTCAGATGTTATCAGAATTAACAGCCAGTCAGGCAAGGGCGGTGTAGCATATGTCCTTGAGCATAATTATGGAATGATAGTGCCTAAGGCTATGAGAGAAGATTTAGGATATGCAGTTAAGGATGTTTCTGATGTACATCATAAGGAACTCTCACCAGATGAAGTTCTTGAAATTTTCGAGAAGAGATATAAAAAGTACACACCGGTATTTAAGATTACGGAAGTACATTTTAAGCAGATTAACGGTATCCAGACTGTTGTGACTATTGATGAAAACGGAAAGAAGAGCAATGTTGAGAACGGTGGTAATGGCCGTCTTGATGCAGTAAGCAATGCTCTTTCAGAACATTTTGGAAAGCCTTGTGATATTTTCTGTTATGAAGAACATTCATTAAAGAAGGGATCTGATTCAAGTGCTATTGCGTATGTTGGTATTACAGGAGAAGATGGTAAGAATTACTTTGGTATTGGTATTGATCACGATATTATCAGAGCTTCTATTGATGCATTAGAGTCAGCAATGAACAGAAGTATTGAGGCATAATTTATTGTTTAATTAAATGATTTGTAATATAACTCATGTCCTGGACATATACTAGAATGATAGTGGCCCGGGGCATGAGTTATTTTTTTTATGTAAAGTTAACCCCACAAAAAGGGGGGATGCGGTACTTTGGTACTAATGATATTATACGCTCGGAGGGGAAAGAAATATAGTTAAGGGGAAACTATTGGTTCAGAAATTTTGGAGGGATAGTAATGCTTTTTAGAAAACGCTTAAATGGTTTGAGTGCAAAGGTTAAGAAGGCAGCAGTTGGTGTTCTTACAGTTGCAGTGGTTGCGGGTTCTGTGATTACAGGTACATCCATAAGAGCTGGTGCATATTCAAAAACACAGGATATTCTTAATGAATTGCTTGGAACAGCAAAACCATATGGTGTAGTTGCTGAAGAGTTTAAGAACGCTAATCACAATCAGACATGTTTCGCTACTAACAAGCTTGTAATAACAGATCAGTGGATGAGTGCATGGCTTGACATGAGTGTTGGAACAACATATATCAGGAGCTTCGATAATTCAGGTTCATCAGAAGTGAATGTGGATAGGAATGCGTTTAATAATCTTGTACTTGGAACTGATTATGATTATGAACCTAGAGAGAATAAATATTATATTAAGGATACAGATGGGAAAAGAACGGGTGCTGTTATTAATGTCGCTAACTGTAAGGATACAATCAATGTTTATTATGCAGAGGACTATATGGATGTAACTGCAGCACTTGATAATGTATATGATAATTTCAAGGTATATGCAGATACGCCGGATTCTGAGGCTGATATAGTTATTAGTGCATATGATGAGAGAAAGATTGATCTTTCTTCATTTAAGAATAAGCAGATTGTAGTGGTAAATATGTATGCTAATAATTATATTGACTGGCAGGGAAAAGAGGTTACATCTTATTATGGAGAAGGACAGCTCAATATAACAAATAAAGCACAAGGACAGTTTGTTATTATCAATCTGCTTGGCGGTGATGGTGATGCAGATATTAAAAGATTCAGTATTAATGGTAAGAATACAGGTGGATTAACAGATATTGATATATCAGATACTGTTATATTTAATGCTGTTAATGTAACGGGTCATATTAATATAGGTGAGGTATGTGGTATAGTTGTTGCACCAAAAGCAGATGTTACTTTAACATCTACATGTAACGGAAGAACACTTTCTAAGTCATTTGTTAATGTTAATGGACAAATGCATTTTATATCGGACAATCAGCAGCAGGAGACAACACAGAAGGAAACAACTTCTGCAGCAGAGTCTTCATCAGAGACAACACAGGCTGATAAGACAACAACTGCACAGGAGACAACAAAGTCGAATGAGACAACAGCTGCGCAGGAGACAACACAGGCTGATGAGACAACAGCTGCACAGGAAACAACAAAGTCGAATAAGACAACGATTGATGCAGGTAAGGAAACTAAGCCAACAAAGCCAAATGAAACAACAGTTGATTTTAATAAACAGACAAAAGAACATACAACTTCATCAGCACAGGTTATAAAGAAGACAGGTGAAGTTGCAGGAGATGAGGAATTGGTTACAGGAAAAGAGAATGAGACTGTTGATGGCTCAAGAGTCAGAAAAACAGGTGAAGTTGCGGCTGATGAAGAGGTCATAAAGACTGGTGATAATAATCATGTATGGGTATATATCGTGATTCTTGTGGTAGCAGCTGTTATCTCTGGAACTGTTATTGTGATAAGCAAAAAGAACGATAAAAGATAATAAATGTTAATGATATCAGAGGGGCACAGCAGTAATGTTGTGCCTTTTTTGTTGAAGTGGTATTGAAGCACGCTGTTTTTTTATGTTATAATGCAATATGTATGAGTCGAAATAGGCTCTGAACACAAAATACAGTGAAGAACAAGGAGATGGAAGTTTTATGAAACGTTTGATACTTGCATCGGGTTCACCAAGACGAAGAGAATTAATGAGTCAGGTAGGACTTGATTTTACTGTTGTTACAAGTGATGCAGATGAGAATATTAAAGAGATGGAGCCTGAAGATTATGTAAGAGAGTTATCTGCTATTAAGGCACAGTCTGTATTAGAGCAATATGCTGATAAAGAGGATTCTGTAATCGTCATAGGTGCAGATACTATTGTTTACCATAAGGGAGAGATTCTTACCAAGCCGGAGGATGAAGAGGATGCATTCAGAATACTTAAGTCTTTAGAGGGTGAGATTCATCAGGTGTATACAGGAGTAACTATATGCAGTGCACACAAGAATGTAAGCTTTTACGAAAAAACTGATGTATGGGTATATGATATGACGGATGAAGAAATCGGGGATTACATAAATACAGGAGAGCCTATGGACAAGGCTGGTGCATATGGTATTCAGGGGAAATTTGCAGCATACATTAAGGGTATTGAAGGCGACTATAATAATGTTGTCGGTCTGCCTGTAGCAAGACTTGTACATGAGCTTAAAGTATTTTAAGGAGAAAATATATGGTTAAATTCGTAGCAAGTGACCTTGATGGGACATTGCTTCTAAATGGAGCGCAGAGTGTTGATGAATCTGCGGTACAGTATATTAATAAGCTTGTTGATAATGGAGTTATATTTGCACCGGCTAGTGGCAGGCAGATAACGAGTCTTAAGAGACTTTTTGGAGTTGTCAGTGATAGGCTTGCATATATTGCGGAGAATGGTGCTCTTGTAGAATACAGGGGAAAAACTATTGGTAAGACTCCAATGGAGCGGAAACTTGCATTAGAGATAATTGAGGATGTAATTGAACAGCCAAATTGTGAGGTGCTTGTATCAGGAGAACATACGGCATATATTAAACCTAAGTCAGAAGAATATTATTACAGAATGACCAAGGTGGTCAATTACCATACAACATTAGTCGATAAGTTTACAGACATTGATGAGGATATATTAAAGATAGCTGTATGTGATATGACAGGAATTAAGAACTCTAAAGAGCATTTTATTAACAAATGGAGTGATAAGGCTTCAGTACTTGTATCGGGAGAACTTTACTTAGACCTTATGGACACTAATGTTAATAAAGGAAGAGGAATTGAGCAGGTTCAGCAGTATTTTGGACTAAAACCTGAAGAATGTATGGCATTTGGTGATAACTATAATGATATTGCAATGCTTGACAATGTGTATTACTCATATGTTATGGAGAAAGCTGTAGATGATGTTAAGAAACATGGGCGTTTCATAACAGGATGGGTAGAAGGAACATTAAGAGAACAATTTAAGGAGATAAGATAAGGAGACTTAAGTTATGGATAAGCATATTGATGAATGCGCAAAGGTATTTTTAAGAGACCAGAAACAGCTTTTTGATGAGCCTGTTGCATATGATTTAGACGAAGCAAAGGAATTCTTAGAGGATTGCATGGCAGTATACTGCAAGGATATTAAAGAGTTAAGAGAAGTTATGGATGATGAAGGAATGGATGTATCTGAATTAAGTAATGATGAGCTTCTTGAGCAGTTAGAAGTATTCAAACTTGATAATGGCGGATATTTCTTTGTGGAAGGATAATACATATGCGTATTACGGTTGTATGTGTAGGTAAGATTAAAGAAAAATTTTATACCCAGGCGGTAGATGAGTATTCCAAGAGACTTTCAAGATATTGTAAGCTCGATATTGTAGAGCTGCCTGATGAGAAAACACCGGATAATGCAAGTGATGTTGTCAACGAGCAGATTAAGAACAAGGAAGGGGAGAGAATCCTTTCTGCCATTAAAGATGATGCTTATGTATGCGCACTTGCAATAGAAGGAAAAATGCTTGATTCTGTTGAACTATCAGAAAAGATTGACAGACTTGGAATAGACGGAACAAGCAACATAACATTTGTAATAGGAGGCTCTTTGGGACTGGCAGATGCAGTCCTAAAAAGGGCAGATTATAAGCTGAGTTTTTCAAAAATGACATTTCCACATCAGCTTATGAGAGTTATTCTTTTGGAACAGATATACAGGGCTTACAGGATTATGAAGAATGAGCCATATCACAAGTAGTTAAAGAGGATGGATTATGAAAAGAAGAAAGAAAACAATTGTAATTATAGCAGTATTTCTTGTAGTTGCGCTTCTTATAACAGGATATATCAGGTTTTTTAATGGAAAACCAGTATATTTTACTATGGGAATGAAGGATGACGAGCTTATAAAAACTACAGGTCAGAAAGTGACATATACATGTGAAGCAGAAATACTTATGTCAGATGTAAAAAAAGAATATGAGGAAATGTTTGGCAGCAGTATCTGGAAAGAAAATGTTGGTGATGCAGATTTCGAAAGTTATATAAAAGATCAGATAAAGAGTAAGCTTATGCGTGTCAAGGCAATGAATGCAAAGGCAAAAGAAAAGGGAGTAGTCCTTGGAAGAGATGAGAAGGATTCAGTTAGCAAGGCTGTTGATGCATATTATAATGGTCTTTCTGAAACGCAGATTAGTAATACTGGGATTACTAAGAAAAAACTTAGTGATATGTTCACAGAATTTGCAATTGCAAAAAAATTATATTCAGATATAACTTCTGAAATGGATATAGAAGTAAGTGCTGATGAAGCTAGAGTTATTGATATTCAGTATATTGTTTCAGATTCTGAGGAAGAGATTAATAAAGCATATAATCTTGTTAATTCAGGAAGTTCATTTTTTGCAGTTGCAAAAGAATGTAATGCAGATGGCGAATATGAGTATGAGTTAAAGCGTGGTGAAATGGACAGCACATTTGAAAAAGCAGCTTTTGATTTAGCAACAGGTGAAATGAGTAAGGTTGTTAAAGCAGAGGGCAGATATTATATTATCAGATGTACATCAGATAATGATAAAGCTAAGACAGAGGTTAATAAGACGGCTATTCTTGAAAAAAGAAAGTTAGAGAAGTTTAATGCTGATTTCGAAAAATATGAAGCCGGTCTTTATATGGAATTTAATAACAATGCGTGGAAAAAATTAAGTATCAGAGATGGTTACACATTAGATAGCTGCTTTGAAGATATTTTTAACACATATTTTGGAAAGTAAGAGGAGCGTAATTAATAATGGCAGCTAATAAATATGATGCTAACAGTATATCAATACTGGAAGGTCTTGAAGCGGTAAGAATGAGACCGGGTATGTATATTGGAAGTGTTGGAACTAAGGGACTTAATCATCTTATATATGAGATTGCGGATAATTCAGTGGATGAGCATCTAGCAGGTTTTTGTACACAGATAAATGTAACTCTTAATGATGATGGAACAGCAACTATCAAGGATAATGGACGAGGCATTCCTATAGGAATACACCCTAAAGCCGGAATACCTGCGGTTGAGGTTGTATTTACAGTACTTCATGCAGGCGGTAAGTTCGGAGATGGCGGATATAAGATATCAGGAGGACTTCATGGAGTTGGTGCGTCTGTTGTTAATGCACTTTCTGTATGGCTTGAGGTTGAGATAAGAGTTGACGGTGGAGTGTACAAGCAAAGATACGAGCGTGGAAAAGCAACAGCGCCGCTTGAAAAGATTGGTACATGCAGAAAAAATGATACTGGTACAACTGTTACATTTCTTCCTGATGGAGAAATATTTGAAAAGACAAGATTCAAAGCAGACTCGATAAAGAGCAGGCTTCATGAGACTGCATATCTTAATCCGGGGCTTACAATTGAGTTTGAAGATAAGAGAAAGGGCAGCGAGGATAAGGAAACTTTCCATGAGCCTGACGGACTTAAGGCATATATCAAAGACCTTAACAATGGCAAAGAGACAGTATGCGATATCGTCTACTTTAAGAAGAAGCAGGAAGATATTGAGGTTGAAGTAGCATTTCAGTTTGTTAATGAATTTGAGGAAAATATTCTTGGCTTCTGTAATAACATATACACTCAGGAGGGTGGAACGCATATTACAGGCTTTAAGACCAAGTTTACAATGATTATCAACCAGTATGCGAGAGAACTTGGCATCTTAAAGGATAAGGATGCGAATTTTACAGGTCTTGATGTAAGAAATGGTATGACTGCAGTTGTTGCAGTTAAGCATCCTGCGCCAAGATTTGAGGGACAGACCAAGACCAAGCTTGATAATCCGGATGCTGGTACAGTTGTTGCAAATGTAACAGGTGACGAGGTACAGCTTTATTTCGACAGACATTTGGACGATCTTAACGCTGTAATTGCATGCGCTGAAAAATCTGCGAAGATAAGAAAAGCAGAAGAAAAGGCCAAGACAAATATGCTTACAAAGCAGAAGTTCTCTATAGACAGCAACGGAAAGCTTGCTAATTGTGAGAGTAAGAATCCGGAGGAATGTGAGGTATTCATTGTAGAGGGAGATTCAGCCGGAGGTTCAGCAAAGACTGCAAGAAACAGAAGAACTCAGGCAATTCTTCCAATCAGAGGTAAGATTCTTAATGTTGAAAAGGCAAGTATTGATAAGGTACTTGCCAATGCCGAGATTAAGACAATGATTAATTCATTCAACTGTGGATTCTTAGAGGGCTACGGTAATGACTTTGATATTAGCAGATTAAGATATAATAAGATTATTATCATGACTGATGCCGATGTGGATGGAGCACATATTGATACACTGCTTCTTACATTTTTCTACAGATTCATGCCTGAGCTTATTAATCAGGGACATGTATATATTGCTACACCACCTCTTTACAAGGTTGTTCCTAAGAAGGGCGAGGGTGAATATCTATATGATGACAAGGCACTTGAGGATTACAGAAAGAAGCATACGTCAGGAACATTTACACTTCAGAGATACAAAGGTCTTGGAGAGATGGATCCTGACCAGCTATGGGAGACAACTCTTAATCCTGAAACAAGAATTTTAAAGCAGGTTGAGATTGAGGACGCAAGGCTTGCAACTGAGGTTACAGCAATGCTTATGGGTACAGATGTACCACCTAGAAGAGAATTTATATATACGCATGCTAATGAAGCTGAGATTGATGCGTAAAAGCTAAAGGAGTAGAAAATGGCTGAGAAGATTATAAGGACTGAGTATTCTGAGGTTATGCAGAAGTCCTATATAGATTATTCCATGAGTGTTATTACAGCAAGAGCACTTCCTGATGTAAGAGACGGTTTAAAGCCGGTACAGAGAAGAGTGCTGTATGCCATGGACCGGTTGGGGCTTAATTACGACAAGCCTCACAGAAAGTCTGCACGTATCGTTGGTGATACAATGGGTAAATACCATCCACATGGTGACAGTTCAATATATGAGACACTCGTTGTACTTTCACAGGATTTTAAGAAGGGTATGGCTCTTGTTGACGGACACGGAAACTTCGGTTCTATCGAAGGTGACGGAGCTGCCGCTATGCGATATACAGAAGCTAAGTTAAAAAAGTTCACACAGGACGTATATCTTGCTGACCTTGATAAAAATGTTGTGGATTTCGTGCCTAACTTTGATGAGACAGAAAAAGAGCCTGAGGTTCTTCCTGTAAGAGTACCTAATCTGCTTGTAAATGGTGCAGATGGTATTGCGGTTGGTATGACAACTAATATCCCTCCACACAATCTTTCAGAGGTTGTTGATGCAGTATGTGCATATATGGATAATGAGGATATCACAACAGACGAGCTTATGCAGCTCTGCCCTGGACCGGATTTTCCTACAGGCGGAATTGTAATTAATAAAAGCGAGCTTGGTGAAATATATGAGACTGGAACAGGTAAGATTAAGTTAAGAGGCAAGGTTGTATTCGAGCCTGCCAAGAACCGTTCTGAGAAGGATAAGCTTGTTATTACAGAGATTCCATATACAATGATTGGTGCTAACATAGGTAAATTCATATCTGATGTTGTAAGCCTTATAGAGACTAAGAAAACTACCGATATTGTAGATATTTCCAATGAATCTTCTAAGGAAGGAATAAGAATTGTCCTTGAACTTAAGAAGAACGCGGATGTCAAGAATCTTGAGAATCTTCTGTACAAGAAGACCAAGTTAGAAGATACATTTGGCGTAAATATGCTGGCTATCGTTGATGGAAGACCTGAGACCTTAGGGATTAAGGATATAATCAGACATCACATTAATTTCCAGTATGAGCTTGCTACAAGAAAGTACACAACACTTCTTGAAAAGGAGAAGGCTAACAGAGAGATTAAGGAAGGTCTTATAAGAGCATGTGATATTATTGACCTTATTATCGAGATATTACGAGGCAGTGCTAATCTTAAGATGGCGAAGGACTGCCTTGTCAATGGTAATGTCGAGGGAATCAGATTCAAGTCAGAGCAGTCAAAAAAGCAGGCTGCAGGTCTTGATTTCACGGAAAGACAAGCAGGAGCAATATTAGAAATGCGTCTGTACAAGCTGATTGGTCTTGAAATTCTTAATCTTCAGAAAGAATATGATGAATGTGTCAGGAAGATTGAGAAGTATGAAAAGATACTTGGCAGCAGAAAAGAGATGGCTAAGGTTATCAAGTCTGACCTTCTTAATATTAAGAAGGAATATGGTGTTGCAAGAAGAACTGTAATTGAAGACGGAGAAGCTGCTGTATTTGAGGAAAAGAAGATTCCAGAGATGGAAGTTATGTTTATTATGGACAGATTCGGATATGCAAGAACCATTGATATGGCTGCATTTGAGAGAAATAAAGATGCTGTATTTAATGAGAACAAATATGTCATTCCGGTAATGAACACAGATAAAATCTGCATATTTACTGATACGGGAGATCTGCACCAGTTAAAGATAAAGGATCTGCCATTCACTAAGTTCAGAGATAAAGGCACACCGATTGATAATCTGTGTAACTATGACAGTTCTAAGGAGATAATAGTGTACATTACTCCATTTGAACGCCTGAAGAATCAGAAAATGCTTTTTGTTACAAGACAGGGAATGATGAAGCTTGTAGACAGCGAAGAATTCCAGGTTGCAAAGCGTACAGTTGCATGTACGAAATTAGCAGATGATGATAAGCTAATCGGAATGTATTCTACAGACGCAAGAGTAGAAATCTATTCCAAGTTCTCACTTGATGGAGAAATCAAGGAAGAAGAGGTTGTCGAGAGCAACCAGAATGTAATTGTACAGACAGAAAACGGAGTGTTCTTAAAGTTCCCATTAACAGACATTCCAATGAAGAAGAAGAGTGCTGTTGGCGTAAGAGGAATCAAGCTTTCAAAAGATGATTATATAGAAGATGTATTCCTGCTTACAGAAGGTGATGAGTTCACAATGGAATATAAGGGCAAGAGTATCAGCTTTGCCAAGATGAAGACGGCACACAGGGATACTAAGGGAACTAAGATAAGAGTGTGATTCTAACGGTTGGGGAGTCGAAGAAGTGCTTCACACCATCACAACTAAGGTAAGCGGTCCTAGTGGCTGTAAATGCCGCCATATACAGAGTTTATAACGGTGCTGGAAATCAAACGCGCTTCGCTTGAACGAGATTTCTAGCACCGAACTTTTGTATATGGCGTCATAACACCCACACGGACAGTTTACAATTTAGTTGTGATGGTGTGAAGCGCTTCTTCGACATGACCACCGATAAAAAAAGTATATTTTTCTAAAATATAAATGGATAGTTAGTTAAATTGTTTTTGGATTGTCGAGACTACATTTGAAAGAATAATTTGACCAGCGAGGTCACTTTGTTAGTCAGAAAATGGTATGGGATTATCCATACCATTTTTTAAATACTGGAGACATATGGCATGAAACAAAATCGGTACTTCGCGGTGGTAGTGTCTGTGAGTTAAGCGTTAGGGACAACGGCATGTAAGCTTACCTAAAGTTGGCACTAATGCTTAACTCACAGACTGTACAACCCAGAAACTAATTCTCATCCATATATTTATCATAAATAGCAATAACCTTATTCATAACCTCTGGACCAGGAGCTCCAAGAGTAAGTCTCTTATCTACACAAGTCTGAAGGCTGATAGCCTCGTAGATATCTTCATCAAATACAGGGCTTACAGCCTTGTATTCTTCAAGTGAAAGGTCATCAAGTGCAATATTTTTCTCGATGCACATAAGAACAAGCTGGCCGACAATACCATGGGCTTCTCTGAAAGGAACTCCCTTTTTAACAAGGTAGTCAGCAGCATCAGTAGCGTTAGTGAAGCCGTTCTTTGCTGAAGCTTCCATTCTCTTATTATTGAATTTCATTGTATCAATCATGCCCTTGAAAAGGCTGATGCAGCCTTTGGCTGTGTCAAATGCGTCAAATGATAATTCCTTATCTTCCTGCATATCTTTATTGTAAGCAAGAGGAATACCCTTCATTGTTGTAAGGAGGCTCATAAGAGCACCATATACTCTGCCTGTCTTACCTCTTACAAGCTCTGCGATATCAGGGTTCTTCTTCTGAGGCATAATAGAGCTTCCTGTACTGAAAGCGTCATCAAGTTCGATAAATCTGTATTCGTTAGAATTCCAGATGCATATTTCCTCAGAAAAACGGCTTAAATGCATCATAATAGTTGATAATGCAGATAAGAATTCAATAAGGTAATCTCTGTCAGAAACAGAATCCATGCTGTTGAGTGTTGGTCCGTAGAAACCAAGGAGAGAAGCAGTAAGTTCTCTGTCTAATGGATAAGTTGTTCCTGCAAGTGCACCTGCACCAAGAGGACAGTAATTCATTCTTTCATATATATCGTGAAGTCTGCTTCTGTCGCGCTTGAACATTTCGAAATATGCACCGAAATGATGAGCAACAGTAACAGGCTGTGCCTTCTGAAGATGAGTAAATCCAGGCATGAATGTATGAGTGTTTTCTTTCATGATTCTTAAGATAACAGCCATAAGCTCTTTAAGCTCAGCATCAGTATTAAGAACTTCCTGTCTTGTGAAAAGTCTCATATCAAGAGCAACCTGGTCATTTCTGCTTCGTCCTGTGTGAAGTCTCTTTCCGGCATCACCGATTCTCTCAATAAGAGTAGCCTCCATAAATGTATGGATATCCTCGTATTCATCAGTGATTTCAAGCTTTCCTGATTCAATATCAGCAAGAATTCCCTTAAGACCTTCTACAATCTGCTCACTTTCGCTTTCAGGAATAATTCCCTGCTTGCCGAGCATAGTAGCATGTGCAATACTTCCTTCAATATCCTGCTTATAGAACTTCTGGTCAAATGAAATTGATGCGTTGAAGTTGTTAACAAGCTCATTAGTTTCTTTGGTGAATCGTCCACCCCATAATTTCATTTATAAATCCTCCTTGGTTTCATTGTCTTTTAAATTATAATCTGATGTATCATCTTCGAAATCCGGAGATTCGAGATTATCAAAATCATTCATTTCATCAAGAATAGTTTCTTGTATATTCTTATTAAGGAAATTGTAGTCCTCATTATCAGAATGAGATTCTGCAACAGATTCTATAACAGGAAGTTCAAGATACTTTCTGATGAAAACAGGCCAGTTATAAGTATGTATTCTGCCGTTCCTTATAAGACGGGCAGACACATATATGCCAATCAATATAATAATGCTAAATGCAGTTAAAACGCAACCCAATATTAAATTGTGTGGAACATACCTTAATTCAAGTGAGTGTGTTCCGGCTGGAACATCAACACATAACAAAGCGTTCTTCCATACAAATGTATCTACACGTTTGCCATCAACATATACAGACCATCCGGCATCGTACGGAATAGAAAACAGAACAGTCTTGTCAGAAGATAAGCTGATTGATCCTTTAAAATGAGTATCTGTATATGAATCAACCTGATAACTTTCTGCATTGAGAATATTGTAAGCCTTGATTAACTTATCAGAATCAAGCATATAAGCAGTAAGATTCATACCTGTTTCGGCGGTAACTTCCACTGTGTCAGATTTTGTGATATAACCTACATCAATAATTCTGTTATTACTCTTTAAGTTACTGTAAGAATAAGATTTGTCTGAATTATTAAGCGTTACGGTTATGTAATCAACGGACTGGTTGGCAGCTATAAGATACAAATGTCCATCTTTTTGTGGCTTTATAGTACAGTCTGATTCGTTAGGAAATTCATCAACTACAGTGAATACATCACTTATCCCTGTCATATTCTGAATCATAAGATTCTGGTTTTCAATACCGTTATTGGCAGTCATGAAATTCATTTTGGAAGCAGACTGTTCATTAATAGCAAATCCTATCGGAAGAGTATAATTATTTTTATATATGAACTCACCGTCACTTCCTGTATAGTAGCTTCTTAAATTACTTTCTGCAAGAAGCTTGTTGCTTATGGTATATTTAACAGAGAATATCATATCAGTTACTTCTGTGAGACCATTGCATCCATATGCATTGGTTGAATTCTCTAAACCAAGATAATTGAATAGTTTTGACATACCTGCATTACATGTAGAAGAAAATGTGGATACAGTTTTGTAATTATGCCATGCACCATCATTTTTGGTTCTTGCACCAAAAAGCTTGTCCATACGGTAAAATGAATCGTCGTTATCAGCAACTGTTTTAGTAACAGTCTTTACTGCATCATAATCAAGAAGATATGATGTACGGCTCGTTGTACCGATACCTGTCGAATCCATATTAAGAGTACATTCTATGATTGATACAGAAAATGTAAGCAGAAGTACAAGCGGTATTTTAAGCTTTGCATTATTGTTAATAAACATAAGAAGAGCATATAACAATATGAATATTCCACTTACATATGCAATCTTGAATGAATAAGTACTTCCATCCGCCATAAATAACTGTTCAAAAA
>ERZ773111.1125-NODE-1125-length-13698-cov-10.331086_pt1 | contig 13698 bp, 10 predicted proteins | sample MGYA00580567_ERZ773111 | MGnify/ENA primary metagenome ERZ773111 (study PRJEB29015, sample SAMEA2737875) | human gut metagenome | biome: human gut; feature: human-associated habitat; material: faeces | place: China | collected 2012 ...
GGGTCATTTTCCAGAAGGGCTGGGTTATCGAAGATGCTGGACGGGATGAACCCCCGCGCCCGCCGCAGCACCTTTTCGGTGCCGTCCGGCATCCGCACCGGGTATTCCTCCACGATGGGGGTGCCGGGCGGGGCGGGCGTGATGAACCGCGCCTTCACCCAGCCGTGGCCCACCCCGCCGGGGTTGGTGGTGGCCCGCAGATACACCCGGGTGCCGGGGCCGGTGGGGCGGTTGCGGCTCATCATGTAGCTGTACTCCTCCCACTCGAAGTGGGTCAGCTCGTCGAACCCGATGAAATCGAAGGCTTTGCCCTGATAGTTCGTCCGGTCCTTGGTGTACTGCATCGAGCCGAAGTAAATTTTCGCCCCGCTGGGGAAGACCCACACATGGCTCGTGGCGTTGTACTGCGCCTCCGGAAAGGCCCGGCGGTAATAGCTTTGACTCTTGTCCACGAGGTCGGAAAGCTGCGGATAGGTCTTGCGGAGGATGAGCGCCCGGTAGTGCGGAATGTGTACCTGCCGCAGCGCCTCGATGACGAGGGCGTCGCTCTTACCGCCGCCTGCCGCGCCGCCGTAAAGTGCTTCCGGCTCCGGCCTCCGCATAAATTCCATCTGCGTCGGCTGAGGCCTCCACACGACGCCCGCATTCTTGTTTTCTGTCGTCATACATCCTCCACCGGCGGCAGCAGCACCACACCGCATTCCCGCCCTTCTGCGTCCACACCCTGGTCGTTCAGGGTCTTCGACACGCCCGCCAGATCTTTCAGCACAGCAGTCGCTTCTTTCAGTCCCTTCATGATGCCGGGGTCGGTGCTGTTCTCTCTGCGGGCCGCTCGCTGGCGGGCGTTCAAATCTTTCACCTCCTGCGCCAGCATGGTGCTCAGGGTGTCGGTGGCTTTCCGGAGACTTTCCTGTCCCTTGGCCGCAGCCTGCTTTTCCTGCCCCATCCTGTGTTCTCACTTCCTTTCGTTCTGTCGCTGGCAAAAGGATACCACGCTTTTCTCCGCCGCAGGAGTACATACTTTTTGCCCTCAAATCAGTATTTTACTGTGCATTTTATCCGATAAGTAATATTTCAAAACAACAAAAATCCCCTGCCTGTGTTCTTTTCCACAGACAGGGGATCTTTCACTCAATTTTCTGCGCAAAGTCTCCGGGAGACTCTCTGCGTATTTTTACAGGGTTTCCACCCGGTCAAACAGCTCCTTTGCGGCCTCCACAGCCTCCTTGCTGCCGAAGACCACCCTCACGCCCTTCTCCATCCGGGCCGACAGGTCCGCCGCCTCGGCCTTGATGGCGGCAGCGTCCACACTGCACAGGCTCTTGCGCTCGGCGGCAGTCATCTCGTCGGTGATGCCGCAGAAATATTTGCAGTCGGTAGACGCAGCCTCTTCCCGGGGCTTGCGCGGGGTGTCCAGCTTTGCTGCCGCGCCCACGATGAACTCGTTCATGTCCTTCTCCGTGTAGTCGCGGCCTGCCAGTTCTGTCGGCCCCTTTGCGAAAGTCTCATAGCTTTCTTTCAGGTGCGGGTCGCGGTAGGTGTAGAGATATTCGGTGTCGTCGTTCTGGGTCACCATGCCGGTGCCATACGCGCCGCCCACCTCGCGGATGTTGTGCCACAGATACTCGTAGCTCATTACCCGGGCCAGCACCTTCCGCTCCAACCGCCGCTCCATGGGCCAGACCAGCACATCGTAGTTCACGCCTCCGTCGATGATGAAGGCCTCGTTTACCGGGGCTGTCAGCTCCTCAGTGTAGGGCTTTGCCTCGCCGCGCTTTTCTGCCGCGAAGGCACTGCCCGGCAGAAGCTTTTTCAGGGTATCCAGCGCCGCGTCGCTGCCGTGGAGGCTGATGGTCAGGGCGTTCTTTTTCAGCACACTCTTCCACAGCTCTTCCATCTTTTTGCCCAGAGCGGTCCAGTCGGCCTTTTCCAGCAGCTCACAGATATAGTGGTAGTAGCTCACGCCGTTGCAGCGCTCACTCAGTGCGGATTCCACCGAGAAATGTGCCGCCGCCCGCATGGCGGCGAAGGCGTGGCCCTCCCGCAGGAACTTCTGCTCCATGAGCAGCTTCTGCTGGCTTGCCACCCGCTCCATAGCAGCTTCGGCCTGCGGGCCGCTGAACTTTGTCTCATACAGCCACTCACTGCCCAGCTCCACAGCCTTTTCGAGGCTGCGTTCCAGCATACTCATCCCCACGATGAGCTTTGCGTGGCAGGGCCTGCCTTCCTGCCGTCCCGTCCAGCAGTCCATCCACGCACCACTGCTTCCCAGCCAAGTGTTCCGCAGAGTGTTCAGTTCCTGGGCCGTGTGCTTTTCGGTGTCCAGCTCATCCATGACATCCGTGAGCAGATGCAGGCAGGACATGTCTTCCGGTGCCATGCCGCCCAGATCATAGTAAAGGTACAGGTAGGTATTGCCTGCCGAGGGGTGGTGCAGCAGTTCTGCACCACCCAGCAGCTCCTTGCTGCCCGGTGTCTGCTTTTTGCCCTCGCCGAGGTCGGCAGCTGTCAGCGGATGGTCCAGCACCAGCTTGCCGTCGGTGCGGGCGGCGCGCCCCTCTTCCTCTTTCTTGGGCAGGGTCGGCACCTGGATGATCTCCACCGGCGCAGGCGCGAACAGCTCCCGCAGCAGCTCATTGAACCAGCCCTGTTCCAGCTTCTCCCGCAGGGAAGCGAACAGAGCGTTCGTGTGGAGCAGCAGGGCCGGGTCGCCGGTGTGGAGCCATCCGGTAGATGCATTGATGGCGTCCAGCACGCCGTCCGGGATGCTGCCCGGCCGCTCAAGGGAAGCGAACTCGGTGGAGTTGAGGCTTGCCATCAGCAGCTCCTCGGGGATGTCCTTCTCGAGGATGCCGTCCACGGCTTTGCGCACGGCGGCGGCAAATTTGCCCGCCGACTCTTCCGTCGCGCCCCGCAGCACAAGCTCCAAGGTCGGCTGCAGCGTGCTGTCATCGAAGCCCACGTCGATGTCCGCACCCAGTTTTTCTTCCAGCAGGGCGGCTTTCAGAGGCGCCTGGTTCGTCCCCAGCAGGGCGTCCAGCAGGATCTCCACGCCCAGCTGGCGCTCCCGGTCGCTGAACGCACCGGTGTACCACGCCAGCGCACACTGAGCCTCGTCCGGCTCCGGCTTCTCGGTATAGTACGGAATATTCCGCTTCGCACCGGCCTGCTCGTCCTGCACCGTCAGGCGGGGGCGGCTGGCGCTCTTGGGCATACGGCTCAGATACTGCTCGTCGAGGAAGGCCAGCTTCTCGGCCATGTTCATCTTGCCGTAGAGGGTGATGCAGCAGTTGTCGGCGCTGTAGTGGCGGCGGTAGACCCGCACATACTTCTCATAGGTCAGCGCCGGAATGGACGCCGGGTCGCCGCCGGAGACAAAGCCGTAAGCCGTATCCGGGAACATTGCCCGGCTCAGAGCGTTCTGCAGCTGTGCGTCCGGCGTCGCCAGCGCCCCCTGCATCTCGTTGTAGACGACGCCGCTCACCGTGCCGTCTTCGTCCCGGTGCCAGCCCTCCTGCTCGAACACGCCCTTGTCCACCATGGCCAGCGGGCAGAACACCGCGTTGAGATAGACGTCCATCAGGTTCCTGAAGTCCGTCTCGTTGGGGGTAGCGAAGGGATACACCGTCTTGTCCGGGAAGGTCATGGCGTTCAGGAAGGACGCCATGCTGCTCTTGAGCAGCTGCAAAAACGGCGACTTCACCGGGTACTTCTCGCTGCCTGCCAGCACCGAGTGCTCGAGGATGTGGAACACGCCGGTGTCGTCGGAGGGGAAGGTGCCGAAGCCGATGCCGAAGGCCTTGTTGTCGTCGTCGTTTTCCACCAGCAGGACAGCCGACCCGCTGACGTCATGGGTCAGCACGGTCAGCGTCCCGTGCTGTTCGGGGCAGTCCTCGCGCTTGACGAGGGTGTAGCCGGGATATTGTTTCATGGTCTTGCTCCTTTATATTTTTTGATTTGAGTTTATTGTACAAAGAAGTCGAAGCACAAAAATGCCAGCCGCTTCGCCAAACGCATTTTTGTGCTTCTCCAATTTGCTGCTACGCAGCAGATGTCCCATTATCTCATTCAGGAACGACTTCTTTTTTGCACGACACCCTGAACAGCACGAATCCCACGATGAACAGCACGATGAGGGAGCCGACACCCACATTGGCGCTGCCGGTGAGCTGGCTTCCCACGCTGACGATCATGGTGCCAAGGAAGGACGCGCCCTTGCCGCAGATGTCGAAGAGGCCAAAGTATTCGCCCGACTTTTCCGGCGGGATGATCTTTGCAAAGTGGGAGCGGCTGAGCGCCTGCACGCCGCCCTGGAACATGCCCACGATGACGGCCAGCACCCAGAACTGCCACTGCTGGGTCAGGAAAAACGCAAACACCGCGATGCCCGCGTAGGCCGCGATGCACACCGGGATGAGCTTTGCCGAGGGATACCTGTTCGACAACCGCCCAAAGATGAGGGCCGACGGGAACGCCACGATCTGGGTCACAAGAAGTGCCAGCAAAAGGCCGGTGGTGTCCAGACCCAGCGCCGTGCCGTAGGCCGTCGCCATGTCGATAATGGTGTACACGCCGTCGATGTAGCAGAAGAACGCCAGCAAAAACCAGAACACCTGCTTATCCTCCGGCAGATGCCGCAGGGTATGGCCGATGCGGGCAAAACTCTGCCGGACAGCGTGCTTTTCCACCTCCACATAGTAGAGCTGTTTATAACTTTTCAGCAGCGGCAGGGTCGTGAGCAGCCACCACGCCGCCGTCAGCAGGAGTGCCAGGTTCAGCGCCGTCATCTGGCTGATGCCGATGCTCCCCGCCCCCAGCACAAGACCGAGACAGACCACGAAGGGCACGCAGCTGCCGATGTATCCCCACGCATAGCCCCGGCTGGACACTTCGTCCATCCGCTCGGGAGTGGTCACGTCGCTGAGCATCGAGTCGTAGAACACCAGGCTGCCCGAAAAGCCCACTTTCGCAATGACGAAGATGACCAGAAACGGTAGCCACGCCGACGCCGCGCCCATGGCGCAGCAGCCCACGATGCCCACGAAAACGCAGAGTATGAAGATAGGCTTCTTGAAGCCCTTCGTATCAGCCACTGTCCCCAAAATGGGGCTCAAAACGGCCGTGATAACGGTCACAGCCGAGCTGGCATAGCCCCAGTAGGCCAGATACTCCACCGAGCTCAGGCCCCCGGCTTCCGCCAGCGCATTGAAGAAAATGGGGATAAGGGTGGCCACCATCAGCACAAAGGCCGAGTTGCCCACGTCGTACAGGATCCAGTTCCGCTCCAAGCTCGTCAGGCGGAATTTACCGCTCTTTTCCATCCGGTGCTCCTCTCAGTTCTCCCCAAATGTATGTTGATACTCCGCCCCAAGCGGCTTGTTCTCTGCATACTCTTCGATGAGCCTTACCGCCAGCGGCACAGCCGTTTTATACAGCTCTTCGAGCTTCTGGCTGCTCTGGACGCATTTGGGGTTCGGCTGCGGATTCGCCACAAGGCCGTGCATGAACTCATACTTGCCCGCGACGCGCATCCCGGTCAGCACCACCCAGCGCTTGATGGGGTTCGCCGCCTGCAAAAGATGATGCACCGTTATCATCCCCTTCATCGCCGCCAGCGTCTCGTCCACCGTGACGCCTTCGTAGAAGGGCGCGATGACCTCGGCCCGCTCCCGGCTGGGTTTGATGTGGCTGGCCGTGAAGAACTTTATGGGGTCGAGGCCGTCTTCCCGCATCAGGGCGTTGTCAAACTCCGTCTCGATCTCGCAGTGGCCCACACCGCTCTCCCGGACATAGGCCTCCACATAAGGGTGACAGGTGCTGTCCAGCGCGAAGTGGCAGACAAAGCCCAGCGCATAGGCCAGAGCAGCATCTTTGTCCGGCGCATTTTCCACCACGGTGCGGGCGCGGGTGAAAAACACCTCGCCCTTCTGCTCGTGCATGGTGTTGCCCAGACGGTTCACCGGGTTCGACTGCAAGGCCTTGTAATAAAACATCAGGTCCGGCCCGTGGAGACCTATGTCGTAAAGCTCCCGGTGCTGTTCCAGCGTCGCGCGCAGACCGTCCGGCAGCAGGGCCAGAACATCCGCACCAAAGCGGCGGTGTGCGTAGGTAGAAGGCATGATACCGCCCCTTTTCGTTTATTTTTCGTAGCCCTGCGGCAGCTCGTTCTTCAGGCCGCGCTCCATCAGGGACTTGACAGCCTCTGCCGCACTCATACCCTTGTTGACGATGGCGTTGACGGTCTGGACGATGGGCATTTCCACCTGATACCGCTCGGCCAGTTCCAGCGCAGCGGGCAGGGCGTTCATGCCCTCGACCACCATGCCGACTTCCTTGACGGCATTTTCCGGGGTCTCGCCCTTGCCGATGAGGATACCGGCGCGGTTGTTGCGGCTGTGCATACTGGTGGCGGTCACGATGAGGTCGCCGATACCGGCCAGACCTGCGAAAGTGTGGACATTGCAGCCCATCGCCACGCCCAGACGGGCGATCTCGGCGATGCCGCGGGTGATGAGGGCAGCGCGGGCATTATCGCCGTAGCCGAGGCCGGTGGAGATGCCGACGCCCAGCGCGATGACGTTCTTCATGGCGCCGCTCAGCTCTACACCCTTGATGTCCTCGTTGGTGTAGACGCGCATGACATTGTTGGTGAAGACCTCCTGCACATAGGCAGCGGCCTCCATATCCTTGCTGGCCGACACGATGGTGGTGGGCAGGTCGATGGCCACTTCCTCGGCGTGGGTGGGGCCGGACAGGGCCACAAGACGCACGCCCTTCGGGCCGCCTTCCTTGCCCAGCTCATCGGCCAGGATTTCGGTCATGGTGTACAGGGTGTCGGGCTCGATGCCCTTTGCCACGTCCACGATGATCTGGCCGTCGGCCACATAGGGCCGGGCCTTTGCCGCCGTGGAGCGGACGAACACCGACGGCACTGCGAACAGCAGGATGTCCTTGTCTTTGCAGACTTCCTCGATGCTCTTGGTGAACCGCAGCTCGTCGGGGATCTTCATCTGCGGCAGGTTGGGGTGCTTGCGGGTGGTGGAAAGGCTGTCGATCTCCTTCTCGATGGCCGACCACACCAGCACATCATTCCCGCTCACAGTCAGCATCCGTGCAAGGGCCATGCCCCAGGTGCCAGCGCCCAGAATACCAATACGTTTCATCACGTTTGTCCTCCGTATCCGCCGCGCTCCCGTCTGGCGGGGCGTGCGGCCTGTTTGTACCTTTACAGGTCTATACAGTTCTATTGTACCCGAAAGCTTCTGCCGCGTCAACCACTCTGCCGTTCTGCACAAAGTCAGCACCTGTTTTTCGTCCATTTCGTCTATACCATGCAATTTTTCGAAACCATTTGCGTTCATTTCCAAATCATGTTATAGTATTCTGGTAGGTTTTGTAGGATTTTCATTTTTTCCTCTTGACTTTGACCCTGCTTTAAGGTATATAATGTATCCACCCACTTGCCCTGTCTGTTTATTCAAATTTTGAAAAAGGAGTATCCATGCTGGAAACGCTCTTATCCAACCGCACCGTCAGCGTGCTCTGGGAGGCTCTTCCCCGCATCCTCTCGGCGGGCCTCACCATGACCATCCCCCTCACCCTCATCTCGTTCACCTTGGCGATGGTGCTGGCGGTGGCCGTGGCGCTGGTGCAGTACGCCCGGGTGCCGGTGCTGAGCCAGCTGGCCCGGTTCTACATCTGGGTCATCCGCGGCACGCCGCTGCTGGTGCAGCTTTTCATCATCTTTTACGGCCTGCCCAGCGTGGGCATCATGCTGGACGCTTTCCCGGCGGCAGTCATCGCCTTCGCCTTCAACGAGGGTGCATACTGCGCCGAGACCATGCGCGGCGCACTCGAGAGTGTGCCGCAGGGCCAGCTGGAAGCCGGCTACTGCGTCGGCATGAGCTGGTGGCAGATCATGCACCGCATCGTGCTGCCGCAGGCCCTGCGCACCGCCGTGCCTGCCCTCTCCAACTCCCTCATCGGCATGATAAAGGACACCTCTCTGGCCTCCAACATCACGGTAGCGGAGCTGTTCATGGCCGGCCAGCGCGTCGCCGCCCGCACCTACATCTTCCTGCCCATCTACTGTGAGGTGGCTGTGGTGTATCTGCTTTTCTGTACCGTCATCACCAAGCTGCAAGGGCTGCTGGAGCGCCAGCTCAACGCCCACGGCTTCCAGTAAGAAAGGAGTGTAGCTGTTATGGCAATGTTAGAGATACGCGGCGTCCACAAATCCTTCCATACTTACGCAAAGCCCGGCGTCCATCCCGGCATCTTTGGCCGCGCCCCCAAGCCGACCAGCAGCCTGGACGTGCTGCGCGGCGTCGATCTGACGGTGGAAAAGGGCGATGTCGTGGCCATCCTCGGCCCTTCCGGCTCAGGCAAGACCACCCTGCTGCGATGTCTCAACTTCCTCGAGACGGCGGACGCAGGCAAGCTCACCTTCGACGGCGAGACATTCGACCTTGCCCACGCCGATCGCGCCAGCATCGCGCGGCTGCGCCGCAAGACGGCTTTCGTCTTCCAGAACTACAACCTCTTCCGCAACAAAACGGCCCTGCAGAACGTCACCGAGGGCCTCATTGTCGCCCGGAGGACGCCCAAAGTGGAGGCCGATGCCGTCGGCATGAAGATGCTGGAAAAAGTCGGCCTCGCCGACCGTGCCGACTACTACCCTCGTCAGCTGTCGGGCGGTCAGCAGCAGCGCGTGGCCATCGCCCGCGCTCTTGCCTCCGGCCCGGAGATCATCTATTTCGACGAACCCACCAGCGCCCTCGACCCGGAATTGACCGGCGAGGTGCTGGCCGTCATGCGGCAGCTGGCACAGGAGGGCATGACCATGCTGGTCGTCACCCATGAGATGGGCTTTGCCCGCAACGTCTCGTCCCGCACCGTCTTCATGGAAAACGGCGTCGTGGTCGAGGAAGCCCCCTCGCAGGAGTTCTTTGCCCATCCCAAAGAGGCAAGGACCCGTGAGTTTCTTCAGAAAATTTCCCATACTGAATAAGAAAGGATCATCACCTATGAAACGCAGAACCTTTATTTCTCTCATGAGCGTCATGGCCGCTGCCGGTGTTCTCTCGCTGGCTGGCTGCTCTTCCAACACTTCCGCCTCCACTGCTTCCAGCACCGCAGCTTCTGCTTCTGCTGCTGCCGCCAACAAGCTGGAGACCATCCAGTCCAACGGCAAGCTGGTCATCGCGCTGGAAGGCGCATGGCAGCCCTGGAGCTTCCACGATGAGAGCGACACCCTCGTGGGCTACGACGTCGAAGTCTCCCGCGCCATTGCCGAGAAGCTGGGCGTCGAGCCCGAGTACGTCGAGAGCGACTGGGACAGCCTGTTTGCCGGTCTGGATGCTGGCCGCTACGACCTCGTCTGCAACGGCGTCGAAGTCACCGAAGAGCGCGCCAAGACCTACGACTTCACCACGCCCTACGGCTACATCCACACCGCCCTCGCCGTCCGCAAGGATAACGACGACATCAAGAGCTTCGAGGACCTTGCCGGCAAGACCACGGCCAACAGCCTCGCTTCCACCTACATGGAGCTGGCCGAAAGCTACGGCGCGACCGTGCAGGGCATCGACACGCTGGAAGAGACCATCCAGCTGCTGACCGCTGGCCGCATCGACGCCACCCTGAACGCCAACGTCTCCTTCTACGACTACCTGAACGTCCATCCGGACGCCGACTTCAAGCTGGTCGCCCAGACCGAAGATGCTTCTCACGTTGCGATCCCTATCGTCAAGAGCGAAGACTCTTCCTTCCTCGACGCCCTCAACAGCGCCATCGACGAGCTGCGCGCTGACGGCACCCTCAAGGAGCTGAGCGAGAAGTATTTCGGTCAGGATATTTCTTCCGAGAATTAACTTTTTGTTTTGATTGTCAGCGAAGCATCGGAAGTGCATCATGGTCTATCCCGTAGGCGAAACCGCAAAGCTTCCGGGAGTCGTCAAAAATATCCGGGAAGAAGATCTTCCCGAGCGCTTCCGTGCCGAACTGCGCGGTGTCCCGGAAAGCAAATAAGAATATTGACGAAGGGGGCAGGTGCCATGCAGCACCTGCCCCCTTTTTGTTATAAATATCTTCCGGTAATACTCTCTGGGTTTCCTTGGATCTCCTCCGGCGTGCCTGTTGCCACGACACGGCCGCCGCTCTCGCCGCCGCCCGGCCCCATGTCGATGACATAGTCCGCGTTGCGGATGACATCAAGGTCGTGTTCGATGACAACGACCGTTGCGCCGTTGTCCAGCAGGGCTTGGAACACCCGCAGCAGCACCTGCACGTCCAGCGGGTGGAGGCCGATGCTGGGCTCATCGAAAACGAACACCGAGTCGGTCTGGGTGCGGCCGATCTCGCTGGCCAGCTTGAGGCGCTGGGCCTCGCCGCCGGAGAGGCTGGGCGTCTCTTCGCCCAACGTCAGGTAGCCCAGACCCAGCTGCTGCAATGTCTGCAGGCGCTGGCTCACTGTCTTTATCCCGCCGCAGAACTCAAGGGCGGAGTTGACGTCCATATCCATCAGCTGCGGCAAAGAGGCTGTCTGCTCCGCCTCGTTGGTCAGCTTCACGCCGTAAGCTGCCCGCGCGTAGCGGGAACCCCGGCAGTCGGGGCAGACGATGTTCACATCCGGCAGGAACTGCACGTCCAGGCTCACCTCACCGGTGCCGTCGCAGCCGGGGCAGCGCAGACTGCCAGTATTGTAGGAAAAATCGCTGGCCTTGAAGCCCTTTTGCCTGGCGTCCGGAGATTTGGCATAGAGCTTCCGCAGCTCGTCGTGGACGCCTGCGTAGGTCGCCACGGTAGAGCGCACATTGATGCCGATGGGCGTCGCGTCGATGAGCTTGACGTGCGCGATGCCCTCGGCGCGGATCTCCCGGATATGTGCCGGGAGGGCGCTGCCGTTTATCTTTGCTTCCAGCGCCGGTACGAGGCTTTCCAGCACCATCGTCGTTTTGCCGGAGCCGGACACGCCCGTTACCACGGTGAGCCGCCCCTTGGGAATGTCCAGCTCCAAAGGCTTGACCGTGTGGATGCTGCCGGTGGAGAGATGGATAGCCCCCTCTGCGAACATCTCTCCTTCTCTGGCACACCGGCGCAATTTCGTCTCAGCTTTTCCGGAGAGGAACGGCCCGATCTGGGACTCCGGCTTTGCCTCCAGATCATCTATCGTCCCTTCGGCAATGACATGTCCGCCCTTAGCTCCCGCTTCCGGCCCCATCTCGATCACCCAGTCAGCCTCTTTCAGGATCTGGGTGTCGTGGTCCACCAGAATGACCGAGTTGCCGTCGGCCACGAGGTCGTGCATCACGCCGGTCAGGCCCACGATGTTCGACGGATGCAGGCCGATGGACGGCTCATCCAGCACATAGAGCACGCCGGTGGTGCGGTTGCGGACGGCCCGGGCCAGCTGCATCCGCTGGCGCTCACCGGTGGAAAGGGTCGAGGCCGAGCGGTCAAGCGTCAGATAACCCAGACCTAAGTCCATCAGCCGCTTGGCGGTACTTTCGAATGCCTCGCAGATGCTCTCCGCCATCGGGCGCATCTCTTCCGGCAGGCTGTCCGGCACGCCCTTCACCCACTCCACGAGGGCTTCCAGCGTCATCTGGCAGGCCTCGTCCAGCGAGATGCCCCGCAGCTTCGGCGCACGCGCCGCCGCTGAGAGCCGTGAGCCGCGACACTCGGGGCAGACATCTTCCCGCAGGAACTTTTCCACCCGCTTCATGCCCTTGTCATCCTTGACCTTTGCAAGAGCATTTTCTACAGTGTAGACGGCATTGTAATAGGTAAAGTCCAGCTCGCCGGCCTGATTCGAGTTCCTGGCGTGGTAGAAGATATGCTTTTTCTCTGCTGGACCGTGGTAGACGATGTCCTTTTCCTGTTCGGTCAGGTCGCGGAACGGCACATCCGTCCTCACGCCCATCTCCCGGCAGACGTCTGTCATCAGCGACCACATCAGGCTGTTCCACGGGGCCACTGCGCCGCCGTCGATGGTCAGCGAGTCGTCCGGCACCAGCGACGCGATGTCCACCGTCCGGACGCTGCCTGTGCCGCCGCACTTCTGGCAGGCACCTTGAGAGTTGAAAGCCAGCTCCTCCGCCGACGGCGCATAGAAATGCGCACCGCACTCCGGGCAGACCAGCTCCTTTCCCGCCGCAACAGCCAGCGTCGGCAGGATGTAATGCCCGTTCGGGCAGCGGTGGCTTGCGAGGCGGGAGTACATGAGCCGCAGGCTGTTCAGCAATTCCGTGCCGGTGCCGAAGGTGCTGCGGATGCCCGGCACGCCCGGCCGCTGGTGCAGCGCCAGCGCCGCCGGGACATACAGCACTTCGTCGACCTGTGCTTTTGCCGCTCTGGTCATGCGCCTTCTGGTGTAAGTCGAAAGCGACTCCAGATACCGTCTGGAGCCTTCTGCATACAACACGCCAAGTGCTAACGACGATTTTCCGGAGCCGGATACGCCTGCAATCCCGACAATCTGATGCAGAGGGACATTTACATTTACGTTTTTTAAGTTGTGGACACACGCGCCCCTTACTTCTATGTATTTTGGTTCGTTGTGACTGTTTTCCATAAAGACATTACCCGTGTATGAATTATCTTGCGTATTATCTTGCGTACTTTCTTCCTCAATTATACAGAAAAACATGCGAAATTCCAATAGTGTTCCAGACAGAAAAAAGCCGGTGCCTCCCAGACGATGCACCGGTTTTTCCGTTTACTATATAAAATACTCCCTTGTATCGGCTGTTAAGTCAGCCACCCTTTTAAGCTTTCAGATCCAGTGAACGGATCTCCTGCCGAACCTTTAAAATCATGGACGGGCTGACAGAAAGCTCATCATATCCCATACTAAGAAATGTCTCAGTCAGTGTCGTATCTGCGCCAAGCTCGCCACAGATACCAACCCAGCAGCCACCCTTATGACCGTTGTCCACAATCATCTTAAGCATCTTAAGGATTGCCGGATGATGGGAATCATAAATGTTGTCAAGCTTTGGATTCTGCCGGTCGATCGCCAGTGTATACTGTGTCAGATCATTCGTTCCGACAGAGAAGAAATCCACTTCCTGTGCCAGTTCTTCGGACATCATGACAGCTGCCGGAGTCTCGATCATAATACCAAGCTCGACATCCTTGTACGGAATCTTTTCCTCATCCAGTTCTTTTTTCACTTCCTCGATGATCTTCTTTATCGTCTGTACCTCTGTGACAGAAATGATCATCGGGAACATGATGGCGATGGTTCCGTAATAGCTTGCCCGATACAGTGCACGAAGCTGTGTCTTGAATACCTCGCGGCGGTCAAGACAGATACGGATCGCACGGTAACCCATTGCCGGATTATCTTCTTTGTCGAGTCCGAAATAATCCACCTGCTTGTCCGCACCGATATCGAGTGTACGGATGATGACTTTCTTTCCTGCCATTGCCTCGGCTACCTTGCGGTATGCTGCAAACTGTTCTTCCTCGGTTGGATAATCCCTGCTCTCCAGATAAAGGAATTCGCTTCGGAACAGTCCGATGCCGCCGGCATCATTTGCCAGTACCGATGCCACATCCCCAACGCTTCCGATATTTGCATACAGGTTGATCTTTGCTCCGTCCTTTGTGATATTCTCCTTGCCCTTGAGTTCCTGCAGCAGACGCTTTTTCTCTTCATCCTCTGCTTTCTTCTTCTGGTAAGCTTCCATAACG
>ERZ773111.1126-NODE-1126-length-13691-cov-9.121810_pt1 | contig 13691 bp, 10 predicted proteins | sample MGYA00580567_ERZ773111 | MGnify/ENA primary metagenome ERZ773111 (study PRJEB29015, sample SAMEA2737875) | human gut metagenome | biome: human gut; feature: human-associated habitat; material: faeces | place: China | collected 2012 ...
GGGGGGGGGGGTATAATAAATTTGGCAGAAAAGCCACAAAATACAAAACGGGAGGTAAAAATCATGCGAAGAAAAAAATTGCTCCGGCAAGTCGCGGCGGCGGCCGTGGCCCTGAGCATGGCGGTATCCCTTTCCGCCCCGGCATTTGCGGCCGTCTTTGATCTTTCCAATGGCGGCCTTGTGATCACGGCAGGTGAAAGCGGCATCACCGTGAAGCAGGATGGTCAGGACGGAGTTACCAGCATCAAAGATGATGAAGAGATCGAGATCATCGGCAGCTATGTATGCAGCAGCTCGGAGAGCTCCAGCGGTTCCGGCAGCTCCAGCGGGTCTGGCAGCGGCAGCGGTTCCGGCAGCTCCAGCGGCTCTGGCAGTTCCAGCGATACATACCGGGCGCTGGATGCGGAAGAAAATCTCTCTGACCCCCAGCAGAAGGAGAAGAGCACCATCACCCCTGCAAACGGGGAGCTGAATGCTTCCGCTGGCGAGCGGCAGGAGTTCAAAGCAGAGGACGAGGGACAGCCCAAGCCAGAGGCCGTGGCTTCCACCAGCGCTTCTGCCAGCGCCTCTGACGACACCTCTAATGACACCTCCAATGGCCCCCGCAAGGCTCCGGCCCGCAGCAGCGGCGGGGAGAGCGAGCGCACCGGCATCATCCAGATCTTCAACAATACGTTGGATAAGCTGGTCAAGCTGACGCTGAACAATGCCACCATCGACCGGCCAGGAATGGCAGGTACATATGAGCGGGGCACGGCAGCCATTGATATTCAGGGCGAGGGCGATGTGCGGATCACAGTAAAGGGCGATAACCTGCTTACCAGCAACTACAATAACGCTGCCATTCAGAAGAACGACAACACCAGCACCGGCAAGCTCACCATCACGGCGCAGGATACCGACCAGAAGCTCACCCTGAAGGGCTATGATAACGGAGCCGCCATCGGAGGACGGAACCATTCTTATAACCACTATGAGGATGCGGCTGGCACCAAAGATATTGAGATCAACAACGGTACTATCGTAGTGGATGGCGATTTCGGCAGCAAGGAAGGCAATGCTGCCGGCATCAAGATCACCGGCAATGCGGTGGTGGATGTTACGGGCGATATTCGTGGCAGCTACAAAAATTATAACGATGATAGCGAATGCACCACAGAAATTGAGATCTCTGGAAATGCACAGGTAAATGTCAAGAAGATTGATAATAACGGTTATATCTGGGGCGGTAATATTGGACAACCGTCCGGCAAGAATGAAAAAATCACGATCTCTGGTAACGCTAAGGTAAATACTGAAGGATGCATCGGAGGCAGTAACGATGATAACAACGGATACGTAAACAAAGGCAGCGTCATCAATATCTCCGACAATGCCACCGTGAAGGCGCATGAGGGCATTACTGGAAAAAACAGCACGGTCAATATTTCCGGCAATGCCAATGTAACAGTAGGGGAAGGCCAGATTGGCGGCGGCTGGCAGAGTACAAGTGGTGGGGTCACCATATCGGACAATGCGCAGGTGAACGGTGAGTTTTATGGCATAGAATGCAATCTGACACTCAAGGATCAGGCAAAGATCGAGGGTGAGTGTACTATCAATGGAAACAAGTTCAACAAGGATCAAGCCAGCGATGGAGCTGTGCTGGACGCCCGAATAAACCTTGAGGACGGCAATATACCGGATCATACTAGACAATTCAAAGAGAACGGCGAATGGAAGGACGTGTCGAACAGGCTTGATGGCAACTGCAACCACGAAGAGGGCAAAACCTATCTCTCAGAGACCATACCCTCTACCTGTAGCACACCGGGCGAGAAGATTTACAGGTGCTTCTACTGCGGCAGTGTTGCAAAAACAGAGCCTGTGGACTGCCTGCCTCATACTTGGGTGAAGGGCGAGACCGTTGCCCCCACCTGCACCCAGAAGGGCTACACCGTGTATGAGTGCAGCGTCTGCGGCCAGACCGAAAACCGGGAGCAGACCGATGCCCTTGGCCACAAGTGGGTGAAGGGTGAGACCGTGGAGCCTACCTGCGTGGCAGGCGGCTACACCGAATATGAGTGCTCGGTGTGCCACGAGCCCAAGCGGGATGACGAGACCGAGCCCACCGGCGTACACACCTACACGGAGCCGGTGAAGACTGTTGCCCCCACCTATACTGAGAGGGGTTACACGGTGTACAAGTGCCAGAACTGCGATGCCACCGAGCAGCGGGACTGGGTGCCTATGCTGGAGCGGGAGAGCACCAACAGCGTCCCCAACTACACCGTGACCGGTGCAGAGACCTACGAGACCTCTGTGGTGGATGGCCGGTACATCATTGCGGTACCCTCTGAGGATGCCGCTCTCAGCGCTGTGCTGGGCGACCTGCGGGCCATCAAGGCACAGGGTGCCGATGTGGTGGTGTTCCGCACCCGGAGCCGGGAGTCCAGCCTTGTCATCGACGAGATGCTGGCCATGGGCCCCGATGCTACCCCCTTTGTGCTTACCCACAACGGCGGCGAGGCCCGGCTCACCATCAACGGCGCAGCTCATAACGAGCTGATCCACTGACTTACCCCGGCGGGGCGTACCGCATCGCCCTGCTTCCTCCATATTGCAAAGCCCCCCGGCACGTCCGCATGGTGCCGGGGGGCCTTTTTGTGCAGCAAAAAGAAAACCGGGTGGTAAAAATGACCGGAAATACAAAAAACCACCTGAACCGCAAGGATTCAAGTGGTTTCTCTCGATGGAGCTGCTATCCAGATTCGAACTGGAGACCTCATCCTTACCAAGGATGCGCTCTACCAACTGAGCTATAGCAGCAAATGGCGACCCGGATCGGGCTCGAACCGACGACCCCCAGCGTGACAGGCTGGTGCTCTAACCAACTGAGCTACCGGGCCATGATCGCTCAAGTGCATCGTTTCTGGCGGTTGACCGCCGGAACGTGTGTTATTATACCTGAGAAACGCGCTGTTGTCAAGCATGAATTTCAGAAAATATCAAAAAAGTTTTGGAAAGTCTGACATTCCGGGAAAAATACAAAAACAAAACGCACAGAGTACTCTCTGTGCGCTTGTGGCAGGGGTAGTAAGTCTCGAACTCACGGCACGCGGTTTTGGAGACCGCTGCTCTACCAACTGAGCTATACCCCTATCTATCTGTCGCATTCGCTGAATGCTTGATTATTATATAAGATTCTGTGCGGAATGTCAAGCATGAATTTCGCTTTTTTTGCAAAAAGCGGGAGACAGGGAAAGCTTTTTCGCAAAACGACGCCGAAAACAGGTGGAACTTCGGCTTTCCACCTTGAAGGAAAGAGGGAAATAGTGTATTATAAGGGGTATCAAAAGTGTAATTCCGGGCTTGCTATGCCCTGACAGGGGGAACGCCACTATGGCAGATAAAAACTTTTTGACCGAGATCATTGACGCCGACCTCGCCGAAGGCAAAATCAGCGAGATCCATACCCGCTTCCCGCCGGAGCCCAACGGCTACTTGCACATCGGCAGCGCCAAGGCGATCTATATCAACTGGTCCATCGCAAACCAGTACGGCGGCAAGTTCAACCTCCGCCTCGACGACACCAACCCCGCCCGTGAAGGTGAGGAGTATGTCAACAGCATCATCGAGGACCTGCACTGGCTGGGTGCCGACCCCAACGGCGGCATCTTCTACGGCAGCGACTACTTCGACAAGTGCTATGAGTATGCCGAAAAGCTCATCCTCGAGGGCAAGGCATATGTCGATGACCTGACCCGCGACGAGATGCGCGAGTACCGCGGCAGCGACGCAGGCAAGCCCTCCCGTCCCTCTCCGTGGCGCGACCGCACCCCGGAAGAGAACCTCGACCTCTTCCGCCGGATGCGTGCAGGCGAGTTCAAGGAGGGCGAAAAGACCCTCCGCGCTAAAATCGACCTCGCCAGCCCCAACATGAATATGCGTGACCCGGCCATCTACCGTATCAAGTACGCCGAGCATCACCGTCAGGGCAATAAGTGGTGCATCTACCCGATGTACGACTTTGCCCACCCCATCCAGGACGCCATCGAGGGCATCACCCACAGCATGTGCAGCCTCGAGTTCGAGAACCACCGCCCGCTGTACAACTGGGTCATCGAGAACATTTTTGGCACCGAGTTCCCCAAGCAGCGCGAGTTTGCCCGCCTGAACATGACCAACACCGTCATGAGCAAGCGCTATCTGCGTGAGCTGGTGGAGATGGGCATCGTGGACGGCTGGGATGACCCCCGTATGCCCACCCTGTGCGGCCTGCGCCGCCGCGGCTACACCGCTTCTTCTATCTTCACCTTCGTGCGCGAGGCCGGCATCTCCAAGTCCGACAACCTCATTGATATGCGCCAGCTGGAAGCCTGCATCCGCAGCGAGCTGGACCTGACTGCACAGCGCCGCATCGCCGTGCTGGACCCCGTCAAGCTGGTGGTGGACAACTACCCCGCCGACAAGACCGAGTATTTCGACATCGCCAACAACCCCAACCGTGAAGCCAACGACACCACTACCCGCAAGGTTGCCTTCACCAAGGAGCTGTGGATCGAGAACGAGGACTTCGCCGAGGTGCCGCCTCCGAAGTTCAAGCGCCTGACCGTCGGCGGCGAAGTCCGTCTGATGGGCGGCTATATCGTCAAGTGCGAGAGCGTCGAGAAGAACCCCGACGGCAGCATCGCTGTCATCCACTGCACCGCCGACCTCGAGACCGGCAACGGCAACCCTGCCGATGGCCGCAAGGTCAAGGGTACCATCCACTGGGTGAGCGCCGCCCACGCCGTGGATGCCGAGGTACGCCTGTACGACAAGCTCTTCACCGAGGCGAACATGAATGCCATCCCCGAGGGCAGCGACTACAAGGATTATCTGAATCCCGACAGCGTTGTCGTCCGCAAGGGCTGCAAGCTGGAAGAGGCTCTGGCCGACGCAAAGCCCGGCGATAAGTTCCAGTTCGTGCGCACCGGTTTCTTCACTCCCGACTCGAAGAACCCCGGCGTGTACAATCGTGTCGTGACCCTGCGCGACAGCTTCAAGCCCGCAAAGTAACGAGCGGACCCCAAACATCGCAAAAGGAGCACTTCACAGACCATGAAAAAACACATGACCCGCAACATTATCCTCATGCTGGTGCTGGACGTCGTCCTCGGCATCGTGCTGGCCCTTTATATCTCGAGCACCGGCACCGTGCCTGCTGCCGATAATGCTGACACCTACACCGACGGCACCTACACCGCCAGTGCGCAGGGCTGTCTGAGCGAGGTGGGCGTTACCGTGACCATCACCGGCGGCAAGGTGACGAATGTTGTGATCGACGCTTCCGGCGAGACGCCGGAGCTGGGCGGCAAGGCGGCAGAGACGCTGTCGGCCTCCCTGCTGGCGGCTGGCTCGACCGTCGGAGTGGATGCTGTCTCCGGCAGCACCATGACCAGCGACGCGGTATTTGCGGCAATGAACGATTGCCTTGCACAGGCCGCACAGTGATGAAGTTTTGAACGGAGCTGCTGCACGGCGTGTCTGTGCGGCAGCTTTTTTGTGAGCGAGGTTCTTATGATACTGGATATTCTGCCGCTGGCGGGCGGCACGGCCCGCCTTGTGCGGGTGTACGGCGGTGAGCCCTGCGTAAAGCTGCCTGGGGCTGTTTCTGCGCCGGAAGGGGAGGGCCAGTGGCCCATCACCGAACTGGGAGATTACTGTTTTTCCGAAAAGCCCCGGGGGCTGCCCGGGCCGGAAAAGATCTGCCGCTATGAGCAGGCCGAGGACGGCAAGCTCTGTCTGACCCGTGCTTTTGGCCGGGATGTGAGCGGCAAAGAGCGGTACAGCTTTGACTTCGACGCCCCCGCCGCCCCGGCGCAGGACGACGAGCTCCACCCCATCTGCGGGAACTTCCTCGAAGAAGTCACCCTGCCGGATAGTCTGCGGGTCATCGGCAGCTGCACATTCTACAACTGCCGCAGGCTGCGCCGCCTGACTGCCGGGACAGGAGAGCTGACCATGGGCAGCGATGTCTTCCTCAACTGCTTTGCGCTGGAAGACCTCATCATCCGCGCTACGCCCGAGCAGGCCACCGGCCTGTTCGCCCTCGTGGGCAGCATCACCGAGGCCGTGCGGGCGCTGTTCTGGCCGGTGGGGGAGGCCGCACCCCGGGCGGGGCTGTGGTATCCCGCCTACTGGGAGGACATCGAGGAGACGCCCGCCCACATCCTGCTCCACACCTTTTCGGGGCAGGGCTACCACTACCGGCAGTGCTTTCTCGAAAATAAGCTTCTCCCGGCGGAGTACGACGCCATCTTCCCGCAGGGCCACGACGCCGACGACGCTTCCGTGATGGCGATGCTCTGCTTCGACCGCCTGCGCTGGCCGTGGCAGCTGAGCGATGCCGCCCGGGATGCATACCGGGACTTCCTCAAGACCAACACCGGGCGGGTGCTGACCCGTCTGCTCAAGGCGCAGGACACCGAGGGCGTCAAAGCCCTGCTGGCGCTGGATGTGATGGATACTGATGCCTTTGCCGAGGGTGCGGCCCTCGCGGCCAAGGCCGACAATGCCGAAGCTGCCGCCCTGCTGGCCGACGCAGAGCACAAAAAGCGTGCCGCTGCGCCCCAAAAGAAGAGGTATGATTTTGATTTCTGAGAAGGAAAAGTTTTTTGACCCCCGCAAGCCCTTCCAGTCGGCCCGGCCCGAGACTCACGAAGAGTGGCAGGCCCGGATGGGCGGTGAAGTGCTGGCCGTGGTGCGCAGCGGGCTGTATCTGGACTTCCGCTTTTTAGACCAGGCCCTCTCGGCCCTGACGCCCACCGCCGACGAGCGGTGCGGCGTGCTGGCGACGGATGGGACCATCCTCTACTACCAGCCAAGCGCCCTGTTGCAGCTCTACCAGAAGAACCCCAAATATCTTAACCGGCTCTATCTCCACACGGTGTTCCACTGCATCTTCCGCCATCTCTGGCTGCGCGGCAAGCGGGACAAACGCCTGTGGGACCTTGCGTGTGACATTGCGGTGGAGAACGTCATCGACGGTCTTGGCCGCAAGAGCGTCCAGCGCCCCCTGACGTGGGTGCGCCAACACGCCTATGAGGAGATCATCGCGCAGGAAAAAGTGGCTGCTGCAGCGCCCATCTACCGCTGGCTGGTGCGGCAGACTCCCGGTGTTCTCCGCCAGCTGGAAAAAGAATTCTACACCGACGACCACCGCCTCTGGCCCAAAGATGCCCCCGAACAGCCTCAGCAGATGCCTGCGCCGCTGCCCCAGAAGACATGGCAAAAAATCGGCGAGCGGATGCAGACAGAGCTGGAACTCCGGGACAAAGAGGCCGGTGAGGGCGCGGATGCCATGCGGGAGCAGATCAAAGCCGCAAACCGCAGCCGCCGCAGCTACGGCGACTTCCTGCGCCGGTTCTGTGTCACCCGGGAGGAAGTCCACCTCGACCCGGACGAGTTCGATCTGAACTTTTACACCTATGGCCTGTCGGTCTACGGCAACCTGCCCCTCATCGAGCCGCTGGAGACCCGGGAGAGCAAGAAGATAGAAGAGCTGGCCCTCGTCATCGACACCAGCTACTCCACCTCGGGTGAGCTGGTGCGGGCCTTTCTGGCCGAGACGTACACTCTGCTGAAGGGCAGGGAGAATTTCTTCCATCGGATGAATCTCCACCTCATCCAGGCCGACAACGCGGTGCGGCAGGATATTCCCGTCAAAAACGAAGACGACCTCATCCGTGCCATGAACCACTTCGAGCTGCGGGGCGGCGGCGGCACCGATTTCCGGCCCGCCTTCGAGTACGTCAGCCAGCTCTGCGCCGAGAAGAAGTTCTCGAACCTCCGGGGTCTGCTCTATTTTACCGACGGTATGGGGACTTACCCGGCCCGACGCCCGGCTTACGACACGGCATTTCTATTTCTGGGCGACCGCTTCGACGACGCCAATGTGCCGCCCTGGGCGATGAAAGTGGTGCTGGACGAAGAAGAATTTACCGGTGAGGCAGCCCGCAGCGCCTCGGCCCTGTCCGAAGCGCTGGCGGAGGAAGATGACCTCTACCGTGACCTCAACAATTCGTGATAACGAGGGAAAGAATATGAACATCAAACGAGCCAAAGAAGAGATCGAGCATACCGTCAAAGCGTACCTCGCCAAAGATGCTCTGGGCGAATACGCCATCCCGGCCATCCGCCAGCGCCCTATCCTGCTGATGGGGCCTCCGGGCATCGGCAAGACCCAGGTCATGGAGCAGGCGGCGCGGGAGTGCGGCGTGGCGCTGGTGGCCTATACCATCACCCATCACACCCGCCAGAGCGCCGTGGGCCTGCCCTTCATCCGTCAGCGCAACTACGGCGGCCGGGACGTCTCTGTGACGGAGTACACCATGAGCGAGATCATCGCCAGCGTCTACGCCAAGATGGAGGCCACCGGCCTGAAAGAGGGCATCCTCTTCATCGACGAGATCAACTGTGTCTCCGAGACGCTGGCCCCCACCATGCTGCAGTTTTTGCAGTGCAAGACCTTCGGCAATCAGGCCGTGCCTGCGGGCTGGGTCATCGTGGCGGCAGGCAACCCGCCGGAGTACAATAAATCCGTCCGCGATTTCGACATCGTCACCCTCGACCGCGTCCGCCGGATGGACATTGAGCCGGATCTGCCGGTCTGGAAGGACTACGCCCGTGCAGCCCACATCCACAGCGCTATCCTGAGCTACCTCGAACTGCACCCCCAGAACTTCTACCAGATAAACGCCGACGTGGACGGCACCCAGTTCGTCACCGCCCGCGGTTGGGAAGACCTCTCCAACCTGCTCAATACCTATGAGTCGCTGGGCCTGCAGGCCGATGAAGAACTCATCCGCCAGTATATCCAGCACCAGAAGATCGCCGAGGACTTCTCGGCCTACCTCGACCTCTACTACAAGTACCGTGACGACTACGGCGTGGAGGACATTCTGGCCGGTCAGGCCAAGCCTGCCGCTTTTGCGCGGCTGCTGCAGGCCCCCTTCGACGAGAAGCTGAGCCTCGTGAGCCTGATCCTGTCCGGCCTCGAGACGCGCTTCTCTGCCTCCCGGCGGGCAGACGCTGTGGCCGACAGCTGCTATGCCTTCCTGCGGGAGACGAAGAAAGCCTTTGCCGAGATGCCCGCAGAGCTGGCACAGGAGCCGAACTGCTGGGCGCAGCTCTTTGACCAGATGACCGCCGACTACGAGGCCGAGACCCAGAAAAAGCGCACCGCCGGTCTGCTGGATAAGCCCACGCTGGAAGCCCGCTTGCAGACCGCCAAGACCCTGCGCAGCTGGGAGAAAGAGCTTCTGCGCGCCGCCGCGCCGGACGCGGACGCTGCTTTCAAGGTGCTGCGCACCCAGTTCGGCACCCTGTCGGATGTCCGGGACACCGCCCAGCAGACGGCCAGCGCCGCGCTGGAAGCGGCCTTCGACTTTATGGAGCAGGCATTCGCCGAGAGTCAGGAGATGGTGGTCTTCGTCACCGAACTGACCCTCTCGCCCGCCGCCCATGCGTTCATTGCCGAAAACGGCTGTGAGCGGTATTTCCAGTACAACAAAGACCTCCTGCTCGACCACCGCAAGGCGGCCCTGAATCAGGAGCTGGAAGCCGAACAGCGTCGGCACGGGATGCTGTAAAAGATATAAACGCAAACGAGAGGCCGCACAGCTGTGCGGCCTCTCGTTTTGTATGCAAAAAAGAAAAAGCATCTTGATAAAATCAAGATGCTTGGTGGTTGCGGGGGCCGGATTTGAACCAACGACCTTCGGGTTATGAGCCCGACGAGCTACCAGACTGCTCCACCCCGCGATATTTACTTTTTGCTGTCGGCCTCTCGCTGACTGCTCAAGTATAATACCACAAGGCGGGGGACTTGTCAAGCGTTTTTTCAAAAAGAATATGACTTTTTTGAAAAGGCCGCTGCCGGAAACAAAAAGCGCCCCATTCCGGGGCGCTTCGACAGAGCGAACATCACTTGCGGGTGCGGCGGCGCACGAAGCGGACGATGAGGGCGGCTGCGGCCAGAATGACCAGCACGGGCCAGACGCCCACGACCCAGACCGTCAGCTGCTGGATGCCGGAGACGAAGCCCGTCCAGCCATTGCGGAGGGCGCTGGACAACTGGGAGAGGTAGGATTCCTCAGTGGGGGTGTATTCCTTCACCTCGTCCAGCGAGAGGTAGACCGTGGAGCAGGACACCTGCTGGCTGTACCAGTCCAGCTGCGACTGCCAGCTCTCGATCTGGTACTGGACGTCGCTGAGGGAAGATTCGATCTCCAGCAGATCGGAGAGGTTTTCGGCGCTGGCCTGAAGCTCCTGCAAACGTGTGCGCTGGGCCGTCAGGTTGGAGAGCCGGGCCTCGATGTCCATATACTGGGTGGTGACGTCCTGCACCTGCTCGCTCTTGTCCACGAGGTTGCCCGCCTGCGCGGCGGCTTCGAGGAAGCTCGCGTAGTTGTCCTGCGGGACGCGGATGGTGAGGGAGAGGGTGCGGCTCGAGCCGGTGTAAGAGGATTCATTGCTGGATTCCAGATAGCCTCCGGCGGCGCTCACGGCGTCGGTGAGCGCGGTGCGGGCGGCATCAAAGTCCTTGCTCTCGATGGTGAGGTTGGCCGTGTAGATGAGCTTTGTGCTCGTCTGCGCTGCCTCGGCGCTGAGGGTGCCGGTGCCGCCTGCATCGCGGGCGCTCATGGTATCGGCGCTTCCACCGGCCTGGACGGCCATCTTGGGTGCGGCAAGGGCGCTGTTCACGTCGTCCATCGAGTAGGCAGCGTAGGAGGCCGTCTCAGCGGCAGAGCTGAGGGCCGCGCCGCCCGCAGGCAGCAGGCTGATGGGGGAGTGGACTGCCGCATACAGACCAACGCCGCAGAGCAGGCCGCAGGCGGCGATGCTCAGAGCCTTGCGGGGAAAGTGGATGGCTTTTTTGGGCTTTTTGGCGGGTTTCGGAGCCTCTTCTGCCGGCTGCATGGCGAGGAGCTTTGCTTTCAAATCGTCCGAAGCGTGAAGGTCGTCTACCTCCATCTTGTACTCATACCACCTCATCTTCGATTTCCTCCTTCAGCATCGTATGTAACTGTGCGCGGGCGCGGCGAAGCCAGCTGAGCACCGTGTTGGTGGGTGCGCCCAGCATCCGGCCCACCTCGGCGGCGGTGTACCCCTCGTAGTAGTGGAGGTAGACCGCATTGCGGTAGTTCTCGGGCAGGGCGCGCACGGCGTCCAGCACGCTGCCGTCTTCCATCTGGTCCGGAGCGGGAAGATTCTCGTCCAGCTCGGTGTCCTTCTGGCGGGCGGCGCGGGTCAGGTCGTGGCAGCGGTTGATGGTCACACGCAGCAGCCAGGCTTTCAGGTGTTCCTCGCTCTCGAAGCGGCCATTGTAGCACAGCAGCTTTTCGAAAACATCCTGCACCACATCTTCCGCATCGGCGGTGCAGCTGCAGTTGTGCATGGCGGCTCGGAACACCGTGTCACTGTATCGCTGCACGGCCAGCGCAAAAATCTCGTTTTTGGTCAGCTGTCCCATAGTTCTATGCTCCTTTGATGTCCTGTGTACAGCAGGACTCGGTGGAAAAATTATCTCTTATTGGGGACATTCACCCTGTATACGGATGAGCGGCCCCGATTATTGCAGTTTATGGTGCAGAGCGGAAAAATCTTCCGCCCGGCATCGCACAAGGTATCCAAAGTATAACATGAATACGCCCAAAACAAAAGGGCCATTTGCCGCCATGTTTTGGCAAATGACCCTGAGAGCTTCTGTTCAGTTATCGGTAGAGCCGCTGGAAGAGGGCTACCCGCTCGGAGAGATACGTCTCGGCCCGGGGGTGGTGGAGCCAGCGTTTGCCCGCCTTGTCGCAGGCGAGACGGTGGCCCAGCGCGGCGGGGCAGGCGTCTATCTCTTCCACGTCCCGCATGGTGAGGGTGAGGCTCAGCGCCGCCGGAGCGTCCGGCAGGGGCGGGAGCGGGTCTTCCCAGACGAAGGGCGGCAGCAGCTGGACGGCGTATACCGTCCGGGTGCATTCTTCGGTGAGCAGCAGCGCGGCGGGCGCACCATCCGGCATGACGTGCAGAGAGGAATAGAGCAGCTGCAACTGCGCCGGAGCCAGCAGACGGGATGCACCCTCTTCCTCATCGGGCAGAAGGGTGAGAAAATCCGCCGCCTCGTCGGCGTAGATGCGCCGGGCCGGAGCGCGGAACTGCGCATACAGCGCGGGCAGGGCAAACACGCCCTCCCGGTCTAAGGCCCGCTGCAACAGGCAGTAAAACTCCGTCAGCGGGTGGGCCGGGTCGGGCTGCGGCATCCCGAAATCGGGGCGCGATACGTGTCCTCCACCCATAGGGAACCTCCTTGACAAATAACGCTGATGCGGTATAATAAATACAGAAGGGGCGCTGACTGCAAGGGTCAGCTTTCCATCCCGCTTGTCAAAAAGATTGACCGCACAGTTTGGAAGCAGGGCGGTCAATCTTTTTTGTTATCATCGTCTTTCTTCTGGGAAAACTTTGCCACGACCTCAATGGTCAGGCGGATCACATCCACGATCAGGCTCAACAGTGTGAGAATGAACGTGAGCAATGCGAGAGTCTCCAAAAGAGTCATCCGACATCCCTCCCTTCGCCTTCAAGGCTCCGGGCAGGGCACTTGCAAAAAAGTTTCCTCCCGGAACCTCTGCTTCATCCTAAGTAGAAAACTAGATAAGAAGAATCAGCGATAACGGGACAGAAAGCATGACCACCAACTTTGCAATCAGCGCCTTATTGACAGTATATCACATTTCCCGACTCGACACAATGTGTTTTGTCCCCCGGTCAGTGTGCCGGGAGTTTTTATTGTAAACCCCCTCGAAACTTTATTGTTGACCATCTGTCTCCCGCTGCGCTATACTCGGGCACAGATGCCTTGTAAATTTTTAACAGAGGGGAATTCTATTCTATGAAAAACAAAAAACTGACCACCTATCAGATGGCTGTCACTGCGCTGATGGCCGCCGCGCTGTGCGTGCTTGGCCCGCTGAGCGTGCCCATCGGGGCCATTCCCATTTCGCTGTCAAACTTTGTCATCTGCCTGACCGCATGGCTGCTGGGGCCCAAGTTCGGCACCCTGAGCGTGGCGGTGTACCTGCTCATCGGCCTTGTGGGCGTGCCGGTGTTCTCCGGCTACGGCGCGGGCATTGCCAAGTTGGCAGGCCCCACCGGCGGCTATCTGGTGGGCTACCTGCTGCTGGCCTTCATCGGCGGTCTGTTCATCGAAAAGAGCAAGGGCCAGCCGGTGATCTCCGGCATCGGCCTTGTGCTGGGCGATGCCGCCTGCTACGTACTGGGCACCGCATGGTTCGTGTTCCAGATGCAGTGCGAGCTGGGCTATGCGCTTTCGGTGTGCGTGTACCCGTTCATTGCGCTGGATCTCGCCAAGATCGTGGTGAGCTGCATCGTGGGTGCACTGCTGCGCAAGCGTCTGGTACAGGCTGGCGTGCTGAAGCTGAAGGAAGCCTAACAGGCAAAGCAAAAGGGAGACTGCAAACGCAGCCTCCCTTTTTTATTTGTGATCCGTTATTTTACATAGCCAAGGGTCGCAGCCATCACGGCCTTGATGGTGTGCATCCGGTTCTCGGCTTCGTCAAACACGATGCTCTGGGGGCCTTCAAACACTTCATCGGTCACTTCCATGGCGTCGCGGCCAAAGCGCTCGCCCATCTCCTTGCCCACGGTGGTCTTGT
>ERZ773111.1128-NODE-1128-length-13690-cov-3.782252_pt1 | contig 13690 bp, 10 predicted proteins | sample MGYA00580567_ERZ773111 | MGnify/ENA primary metagenome ERZ773111 (study PRJEB29015, sample SAMEA2737875) | human gut metagenome | biome: human gut; feature: human-associated habitat; material: faeces | place: China | collected 2012 ...
GATAACCCACTAACTGTATTGATTCTGCTACCAGTTGTATTTCTATTAAATTGAAAACCATTATTATAATAACATACATAATTTAATAATATTGACATTCGTAATAAAGTTGTTGAGATTCATATTTTGCACTTCCTCTCGTGATTTTTTCTTTTATTATATCGTATTCTGTACATTATCGTCAATATCCCATTTTGACAAAAAAATCCTTAATTTTGACAAATCAGAATTCATCATCCATGCGATAGAAATAAAAAAGGAGTGATGAATCATCACTCCTTTTTTACACTTTATTTCTGACTCCAGATTTTCAATTTAGAAAATACAGTTCTAGTTATTATAAATAGCTAATATTTTTTATAAATGTATATGAAAATTGAAAATCATTTTTTCTGACCAATAATCGTTCCATCTGTTCCACTATAACTGATGAAATACAGAGAATCAGAAATTTGAATCATGTCAGCTGAAAACTGTCCTGGATTCTCTAAATCATCTAATTCATTCCGATAACCCGAAAGAAGTAGATTTGAAAACTGCTTGCTTTCTCTCAATTCAAGCAAAAGCTCTTTTTTCTTTTCCGAAATTTGAATGATGAAGGAAAACAGCTGATCGATTGCATCCCGAAGGGAATTTCCATAAATGAAGAATGGTGCTAATAAAATCCACATCACCATGTCAGTCTATTCTTACGATGCAGAAGAGCATGTTAAAGTTACCTTACAAAAGAGTTCTCATAAGAAAACAGTACATTCAATCGAACTTCTAAAACAATATGGAGTTCCATATAGAATAGCAATCGTTTACATGAAGGATGTTTTAGTGGTAGAAAAATACAGACTTATATACAACAAATCCTAATAAAAATGTTATACGAAATGTTTGCAGATGAAATATATGTATTTTAGTTCCTAAGCTATTAAAGAATAATATTATAAAAAGAGAAATTCAAGAGTTTAGTAAAGACAAGGTTGATGGATGTAAAGATTGTGAGTTTAGATATGCTTGCCATGACTACAGACTAGATTCAATATCTGATAATATACATGCAAAATTTATGGATAAAAATGAAGTGATAAGAAGCATTTATACTTTGTCTATAAAACCATGCTTTTTATTAGTATAGAAAATTTTGACCCCAAAACTGACACCACTATCGTGTATGCAGTGCGTAATCTGATAAATGTCAAAATAAAAAATAACGTAATATCGCTATGATTGTACGATTTGCATATGTCTAAAGTGTATTAGAAATATGAAATAAATTCATAATAACCAGAAGGTTGTCACCTCGTATTTATCCCCTGTAACATCCAAAAAAGCACGGATTTTCGGCATTTTCTGAGATTGCGTGCTTTCCTATGAAACACATCGTATGACTAAAATATACCTCTACCCTTACCATATTATTATGGATTTTTTGGTAAGGGTATTTTTGAATTATTATGGGAAAACACATTTACTATGAAGCAATCTGTTTTTACAGTCCTCAATATCAATTCTTTTGATATTGAAATAATAATTATACAAATATTATTTTCGCTACTTTAAAATTAATTTGAATATTTTTATTATAATTGTATAAACATAAAATAAAAATTGAAACAAAATCCGCTTTTAGGGGTTGACAATTGGAATTTTAAGTGTTAAAATAATAATATGTAGAATTTTATATGAAAAATCAAACCATAATGAAAAATCTGCCACTTTGTTGAAGGAAAGTGATTTTATGGACAAAAAATTAGGGGTTACACAAGATTATGATCGCTCCAATTATGATTCGGAACGTGCAAAAAAAGCATATAAAGAAAAAACTTTTGGTGATCATACAGTTATAATAGACCCTACAACAGGAAAACTTCTGCATAAAAGTCAGACCAATGCACAGAAAAAATATCATATGAAAAATGCTGACGGTGAAAATGTTTCTAAAAAATGGGCAACGCATTCTGCAGAAACGGATCATATCCATTCACTAAAATCGATTCATGAAAAAACAAAAAGAAATCCTTTTCTTTCTGATGAAGATATCCGTGAGATTGCAAATTGTGATGCAAATTTAAGAATATTACCAAAATCATTGAATGCTTCAAAAGGAGAACAAAGCGATTTTGCGGTTATTACTGATGTCAACAATGGACTTTCACTGAAAGGCAGAATGCATCTGGCAGGAGAAAAAATAGAATCTGATGTGGTATTGACAAGTAAATTTACAACGCATACTGCTAAAAATATTGGCAATTTGACAGTGGATTCTGCAAAAAAAAGTGTTTCCAATAATAAAATCATAGTTGTAAGGTACGGCATTGAACATATTGTAGATATTGCAACCGGAAAAGAAAGTTTGGAAGATGCTGCTGTAGATGTTGGAACATTTGCTGTTAAAACAGTCGGTAAAGATGCCATAAAGAACATTACAGATACAGTCCTTATAAACAACCCACTTTACCAATCGCTAAAGAGCGGCGGCAAATTAGGCGAACTGATACAAGTTGGAACAATGGTTGCGGAATCAGCTTGCAGACTGATTGATGGTGACATCACTGCTGAAGAATTTATGCTTGAAATAGGCGATAAAGGCGCTACTATGCTTGCACAAATGGCAGGTGGTGAAGTTGGTGCAATTGTGGGCGAAATAATCGGTATATCAGTAGGTGGATTTCTGGGAGCAGGTGCAGGAGCTGTAATTGGAAAAGCAATTGGTACAATGATTGCCACAGTTGCTTGTAATGTTATCATTGCAATCAAAAAGAATCTTATATCTAATTTTAAATCGCTGGATGATTATAAATTACAAGAAAAAGCAATCCATAAATTAGAAACAGAAGCGATTGCAGAAATGGAATATCAGAGACAGAAATTCCGTGAAATCGTAGAAAATGAATATAAAAAATGGGATGAAAACATTGAAGCAGGATTCAATCAGATTATGTATTCTGCTTGTCAGGAAGTCTATGATTTACAAGGAATTACAGATGGAATTGATAAAATATTATCTGTATTTGGAAAATCCGTTTTATTTAAAAACGTTAATGAATATAAATCACAACTCGATATGCCATTGAAACTTAATTTTTAGGAGGCTGATTACTTATGTTAATAGAACTGGCAGCGTTGGCTTATTGTGCAGATAAGTCTAACAAAATGGATGCACAAGCCCTTGCAAAGCGTTCAAAAGCTTTTACAAAAGAAGCGGAAGCACGTGACCTTGTTTATCAAAAACGCAGCACAGCGGAAAAGAAAATGCAGAATGTTGCAAAGAAAAAACGTGCAATTATTGAATCCACTTTACCTCGTTTTGTAGAGGTTTATCAGAAGATTCAGAAAATTGACCTTACAATCTCTGATAAAAATGAACTTGCAGTTTATAATCAATTTCAGAAAAGCAATGCCATTCAAGCGATGCAAGTCGTCATCCAGAAACCACTCACAGATGGTCAACTGATCACAGAATATATTTTCAAAGGCATTGGTGGAATGATGATTGCAGATTCAAAAAGAAATTTATCTGCTGCAAAAAGCCAATTAAGTGCTGCAAATGTTGTGTATTCTCAAGCACAATCTGTGGCTGAAGTATATGATGCAATTATCGGACGAGCAGAAAGAATAGCCAGTCTACTGATGCGGATGAACGCACTATTTCTTGGTTCTATTTTTGAGACAGAAAAAGTCATCACGCAGAATGGAACAAATGCAAAAGCTTACAATCAGCAGGACATGGGGATTCTTATGACTTGTGTCAATCTTGCAGGTGCAATGTCAGAGATTATAAACATCCCTGTTCTTGACGAAAACGGTGAATTATGCAAAGCTGCTGTTGAAATGATACAGACAGGTGAAGCATATATTGAACAAATGAACGATTTAATTAATCATTCATTTTAAATAAAAAGGAGTTAAAATTATGAAACAGATTATGATCAACGAAACGTGCAATGGGTGCGGAATGTGCATTGTCAAATGTCCAGGATATTTTGAAGAGAACGCAGATGGTGATGCACAAGTTATCAGCGGCATTCTCGCAGATGAGACGGATGCGGTATTGAAAGAAGTTCTTTCACAATGTCCTGTTCATGCAATCAGTCTTGGTGAAAATGTGGATGTAAAGCAGTCCGTGCAGAAGGAACTTGATAAACTTCAAGCCCTTACAAACGGTCTTGTGGTTAAAAGAGATGATGTAGCATTTCCAGAGAGTTACTGTGTGGTAACCAATTTCCCGTATATCGGCAGTAGCAGATATGAATACAGAAGCGCTTCCTCCGCTGAAAGTGCTGGTCTTAGTGCCTTTACTTCAAGGGCATATTCTCAGATTGACAGCAAAATTCTTGATTGCATAACCAGCTATCGTGTGAATATCATCAAGCCTTATTACTCAACTGACGAAAGAAGTGCTTATACGATATTCAACAAGAAGATTGCAGATATTCTTACAGCGATTACAAACCTGATTGGCAAGAACAAATTTTCGTCTGATTTTTGTAAGGTTGATGTTTATCCGGATAGAGATACCGTTTGGAAAATGCTTGAAAACGGCGAAATCGTTGGTGAGAATTTTATCAGCATAGTAAAGAGAGAGTTTGAATACAGTGCCTCTTACTACAGAACATATATTGATTATGATGATACTGAGGTTACAGAATACGGAAGAGGGATGTTTGGCAGAGATAGAGAGGTAACCAAATACAGCTATAACGCCCAGGATGCTGTAAATGAACTCAGAAGTGACTTGCAAAATGCGATAAGCTGGGCAAAAAGTGATATTACGGATGCGGCTTTTGATTATGTCAAAGGTCTGGTAATTTCCTACAACAGAAATCTGAAAGCATGTCTGGATAAAAAAATACAGGAAATCAAAAAAATTCAGTAAATATTAATTTATCTGTTTGTTATGGAATGGTCAAGTTGAAACGATCAGCTAAAAAATATTATAATTGTTATAATGGAAATATTAGTGTGTTCCAAACTCATGGGAGTTATTTTTAAAGAGAGTGGGAATTAATTGGAGAATTTAAAGATATGAAAAAAATATATTCAGATGGAATTACTAGGCCTTGTTTGAAAAATAAAACTTGCACAAAGAACCGAAAAATGATAAAATAGAAGAATGAAACGATATGAAATCAGCAATCACGAATGGGAAAGAATCAAAGACAAGCTGCCATCAGAGCGAACAGGCAAAAGAGGACGACCGGCAAAAAATAACCGCATCATGTTGAATGGAATGCTGTGGATTGCAAGAACGGGAGCTCAATGGAGAGAAATGCCAGAATGCTATGGACCATGGCAGCGTGTCTATGCAAGATTCAGAAAATGGCAGAAAGATGGTGTATGGGAAAAAATTTTTCATACGCTTTCCAGTGATGCAGATATGGAAAATTTGAGCATAGATTCTACAATGGCAAAAGCACACCAAAGCACAAACGGTGGCTTTAAAAAGGGGCAGAAAAATCCATCGGAAGAACCCGTGGAGGATTGAACACAAAGCTCCATGCAATTGTAGACGGTCTTGGAAATCCTGTAGAATTTCTGATCAGTGCTGGGAATGATGCAGACAGCAAGCATGCGATTGATTGATTGAAAAAAGTAGATATCACGAAAAGCAATATCCTTGGAGATAAAGCGTATGGTTCAAAAGAAATTCGGTCATATATTACAGAAAACGGCGAATCCTATACAATCCCTCCAAAATCAAATACAAAAGAACCCTGGGCATGTGATTATTATCTTTATAAAGAACGTCATCTTGTAGAATGTTTTTTTCAAAAATTAAAATGGTTTCGCAGAATTGCTACTCGTTATGATACGTTGGATTCTTCTTTTCTTTCCTTTGTTTACCTTGCTTCTATTATGATTTTGTTGAAATGATACAATTATCTTGATTTTTCAAACAAGGTCTAACAGACAATTGCTTTGGCAATTATTATATGTAAGTATTTCAGTTTAAAAAATCAAACCTCCTATGATTTATATATGTTCATAGGAGGTTTTTCATTATCTATTTTTAATTAAATAGCTTTTTATTTTCGAAGTACAAAACTTATTCCGAACGCAATGCCACAACCGGATCTTTCTTTGCTGCACTCTTAGATGGAATAAATCCGGCAATGAGTGTCAGCAGAACACTAATGGCAATCAGAATAATTGCTGCTGGAATCGGAAGAATCGCACGCAAATTGTTGATGTTGGTGAGATGATGCACCAATAGATTGATTGGAATACAAAGCAAATAGGTAACAAGAACCCCTAACAAACCAGAAGTAAACCCAATAATAATGGTTTCCGCATTAAACATACTGGAAACATCTCGTTTTGATGCACCAATTGCACGGAGAATCCCAATTTCTTTGGTGCGTTCCTGTACAGAAATCAATGTAATTACACCAATCATAATCGAAGAAACAATCAACGAAATGGCTACAAATGCAATCAGTACATAAGTAATGGTATTGATAATCTTCGTAACCGAAGACATCATCAATCCAACATAGTCCGTATACTGAATCTGTGACATCTCATCTTTGCCCTCGTTATAATCTGCAATTGCATCTTCAATGACATCCTTATCTTCAAAGGTTGCCGCATAGAGATTGATTGATGCAGGATCGTCCAAATCAATATCCCCCAATGCTTTCAAGTTGTCCTCATAAGTGGAATCTGAAAACTGCATCAGTTCGTCATAATAGTTCGCACATTGTTCTGCGGTCAACGTGGGAAGCAGCTGATTCAAGGCTTTCAGAAATTCTTCTGGCTGCATCGCTGCCATTTTCTGTTGGACTTGCTGGGCATATTGTGCCTTCACTTGCTGCTGCATCATTTGCGTAAATGTGTCTGTAATTTCGTCATCACTCATGGATTCCAGATAAGATTGCACATCACTTTCACTCATGCTCATTTGCTGCGTCATTCCCTGCAACATTGCCGCTTCCATATCGCTGCGACTCATGCCTTGCATAGACTGCTGCACGGATTCATTCAGCTGTTCTTCTGTAGGAATGCTCATCATCTGAATATACATCTGTGCTTTTCCGCTGTCATCTAATCCATTTACATATTCTAAAAACGCCATCTGTTTCTCTGCATCGGTTGTGCTTCCAGAGCTATCCTTGAATGGCAACCCAGTGAAAATATCCGTATCTTTGCTTTCCTTCTGGGCAGCAATTGCATCAGAATCTTTACTGTGGTCAATCAAATACTTGGTCAAATCGCTGGTATAAACAATCGAACCGGACAGCATCGGAGCGGTGGTATCTTCATTTGGTCGAATAATACCCGTAACTTTTAATTTTAATCCATTGTCATAGAGGTACTGTAATCCAGCATCCGTATCTCGCAAATCGGTATAAAGTCTTGTATTTTCATCATAGCGATAACAATCTGCATTCAAGATTGTGCGGAAATCCATGTCGCAGATGTCAGCATATGACCAGTTCTTATTGTTCTTTTGCAGCTCCTTGCCATTGACTGCCGCTTCCATGATGTTATCCACATCTTCTTTCGGTTCTAAGCCGAGTGCATACAATGTCATGTCATCCAGTTCATTGTTTTCATCTAATACCAACATAATTTCATCGTAGCTGTTCGGCCACGAACCATAAACCACATCGTATTGCTTTTTCAACAAGTCGTTGATGGGGTTTCCATTCTCTCCGGGAAGCAGTTCCTGCCACAAATTCATAGAAGAACCGCCCATGCCCATCATGGCAGTTGCTTGTTCCCCAAACATGGAGTTGCTGGCATTGGTCATTGCCTGCATATCAATTCCCATATGCTCCAATACCATTTCTTGCATCAATTCTTCAGTGTCTGAATGGATAATTGTTCCATCTACATTCTTAGTATAGATGAGCAAATCCAAATCATATGTATATTGAACCCCGTTGACTGCCTTGTGTAAATCGCTGTCACTGTCTTCCCGTTCGGATTCAATATAGGACTTGAAACTTTTCAAATCATTTTCCGAAGTTTCCATATTGTTCAAAGCGTCCATCATGTCATAAATTGCCGACTTCTTATATACTGCATCTTTGTCGTGTGTACTGTCCGAAGTTGCAGAGCCCATAAAAGTTTGCATCAAGGCACTGAGGTCTGTGTTCGTTTTCTGAATTGTCAGCGGATAAGAGGACAATGTTTCTTCTTGAATCACATTAATATAAGTATTGAAGCCCTGTGAGATGGAGAGTACCAATGCAATTCCAATAATACCAATGCTTCCGGCAAAAGAGGTCAGCATTGTTCTTCCCTTTTTGGTGAACAGATTTTTCAGGGACAACGAAAATGAAGTGCCAAAAGACATTGAAGGTTTTTTCAGCTTCTTTCCGCTTTCATTTTCGGCTTTATCTGCTTGTAATTCCTGTTGGTATTCCTCTTCTGTTATTGGCTTGGAATCATCTGTCAGTTTGCCGTCCAATACACGAATGATACGGGAGGAATACTGTTCCGCCAATTCCGGATTGTGTGTAACCATGATAATTAAGCGGTCTTTTGAAATTTCCTTGAGAATTTCCATGACTTGAATGCTGGTTTCTGTATCCAATGCACCGGTCGGCTCATCCGCTAAAATAATATCTGGATTATTGACCAATGCCCGTGCGATTGCCACACGCTGCATTTGTCCGCCAGACATTTCACTTGGTTTCTTGGAAAGCTGATTGCCCAATCCCACATCTTCGAGTGCTTTTTTCGCACGTTTTCGACGTTCTGCTTTGGATACGCCCGATAATGTCAATGCCAGTTCTACATTTTGCAGAACCGTCTGATGAGGAATCAAGTTATAGCTTTGGAATACAAACCCGATGGAATGATTGCGGTAGGTGTCCCAATCTCGATCTTTGAAGTCCTTGGTAGAACGCCCATTGATGATTAAATCTCCCTCTGTGTACTGATCCAATCCGCCAATGATGTTCAGCATGGTGGTCTTTCCACAACCGGATGGCCCTAGAATGGAAACGAATTCGTTTCGCCGGAATCGCAAGTCAATGCCTTTTAGTGCATGAACCGTGTTTTCTCCAGTCAGATAGTCTTTTTTGATACCTTTTAACTCCAACATAAAGGTGCTCTTTCCTCCTTTTTGGTATCGGGAAAATTGCGGTTGCCTGCCGGAAAAAAGCCGACAGTTTCACGTGTTATTGTATCACATCGCTAAAAAAATGTCAAGAAAACACCACTGCAACCAGCACCAATCAAAAGAGCCATTTCAAGCGTTTAAATATAATATTCCGGCTCATTTTCGGTAGAAATATATTGCCGGACACTCTGACGAATGATTAAGGTACTCTGTAATTCTGTTTTTACAATTGCCTTATGCCCTCCATTCATGCGGTCTGTCAAGATTTGAATCGCCAGATGTGCCATTTCTGCCTTTGGCAAGGAAACCGTTGTCAGCATTGGCGTTGATTCTACAATGTTGTCACTAGAGATAATGGACGGATGATAATACCAATTCTTGCTTTGTGCCAGATATTTTAGCATACCGATTGCCAGAATATCATTTGCACAATAAAAGGCAGTTGGTGGCGTTTCTAGCTTGGAAAAATACGCCATCGCATGATATCCATTCTTTTCATTGGGCATGATATCATAAACATTATCAATATCTGGTGCAATTCCGTGGTGAATCAGTGCTTCCTGATAACCAATATATCTTGTTTCATTGTGGCAGTCCTCTACATAGCCGATTTTTTGATGTCCGCAGGAAATCAGATAATTGACTGCTGTCAGTGCAATCTTTCTGCCATCACATAAAACCTCATCCACTTCATAAGTCGTAGAATTCCGGTTGATGGAAATGAGATTTTTTTCATAACGCTTTAGCGTTTTTAAACCCTTCTGAGAACATTTTCCAATGAGAATCAATCCATCATGCTTCTGCTCTAATGTATGGAACATCTGCCCTGCTAACTTCTCAATCTCTGAAAAATCTGCTTTCTTCTCGCTGGAAAAAACAGCTTGCCGCCAGATGTTTTCAATCAATCCCCCACTTTTTCGCACTTCAATTTCTACCAGCCGAAGCATTTCGCTATAAAATGGATCTGTTTCATCCGAATTGACACGAGTCAATAAAATGTTGATGTGAAAAATTTTTCTCGGTGTATCCCCGTTTTTCAGTGCTCGTGCTGCTTCATTTGGCACATAACCGATTTCCCGTGCAGTCTGTAAAATCTTTTCTTTTAGCTCCATCGAATGGCATTTATGCTCTGAATCTCGCAAAACCCGTGCGACCGTTGAAACCGATGCCCCTGTTATAGCAGCAATTTTTGTAATTGACATATTTTTCACCTCATATCCGATAAAATCTATCTGTATAATATGCTTTATTATAATGACTGCAATCCGAATTGTCAAGAGAAATGACATCGTTGTCAAATAAAAATCACAATAAATCCCATTGAAATAGTCGGATAAATCAAAAAACACTGAAACTCCTGCTCCTACACAATATAGAAATAAAGCATCCCGAATCATTGCAGCAAATTCAGAATGTGATTTGTTTTAAAAAATGTATTAAAATCTCCTTGATATGCGGGAAAACTTTGTATATAATGAGCATACAGACAATATTTTTGCTTCATCATCAAAAGAAAGGGATTATATTATGAGAATGGCTTCAAAATGGATCGCTGCCACACTTGCAGGCTTGCTCACAGTGGTATCTATACCAATGAACGCATTACAGCAAACACAAGCTGCTGATTTTTCTGTATGGATCAACGAAATCTGTACGCAAAATAAATCCTGCCTAACAGACAGTTATGGCGTATATTCCGACTGGATCGAACTTTATAATTCCAGCGATTCTGCTATCGACTTATCGGGTTATGGCTTATCGGATGACCCAACCAAACCGCTACAGTTTACATTTCCGGAAGGAACGGTGATTGCTGCCGGAGAACACCGCATCCTTTTTGCCTCAAAACAAGCGTCTACCGCTTCTGAATTGCACACTGGCTTCGCCCTGAGTAAGAACGGGGAAACAGTAACACTCGCAAGCCCAAGTGGTGCGATTTTGCAGAAAATCGCCGTGCCGGCACTCGGTAAAGATGTCACCTATGGACGTTCTCCAGATGGCAGCGATACCTTTGAAATCATGACAGCAACCCCGGGCACTGCAAATGAAATTGTCATTGATACCCCTGTATTTTCTGCTTCCTCTGGCTTTTATGGGACAGATTTCTCTTTAATACTCACCTCTTCCAAAAAAGATACCATTTATTATACTTTAGATGGCAGTGATCCGACCACTTCTGAAACGGCTCAGATTTATACTGATGCAATTCTAGTACAAGACCGCACCGATCAAGCAAATCTTTGGAGTGCGTTGGCAGAGGATAACAATTCTGCGACCTCTATCTCCAGAGGAACTGGATACAAAGCACCGAATTTCAATGTTGACAAGGCAACGGTCGTTCGTGCTGCCGTTCAAAATGCAGATGGCGTGTTCAGTGATGTGGTGAGCCAGACTTATTTTGTTACCACAAGCAATCTTGCACAGTATCAGGATTTGACAGTGGTTTCCCTTGTCACCAATCCAGAAAATTTATTTGATCCGGATACTGGTATTTATGTAACAGGTAACCAGTATTTAGACTGGAAAAATAGTGATGCCTATAACCCAGATAAGAGCGTTTGGGATACAGACAATCTGACAAATTATTTTTCCAAGGGAAAAGAATGGGAACGGGAAGCAGCTCTCACGGTTTTCCAAGATGGAAAGGCAGTGGTTGACCAGAATATCGGCATTCGAATCAAGGGGGCTTCCAGCCGAAACAGTGCACAGAAAAACTTTAACCTCTATGCAAGAAGTACATATGGGACTTCTAAAATCTCCTATCCGCTAATTCCTGATAATTACACAGCAGATGGAACATTGATTGATCAGTATGATTCCGTATCCCTGCGAGCAGTCAGCGAAGAAGGTCGTTTACGAGATGGCTTCTCTCAAAAGCTGCTCACCGACCGCACCAACCTTACCAAACAGGATATGCAATCTTGTGTGGTGTTTCTCAATGGCGAATATTGGGGCTTATACGAGATGACGGAAAAGTTATCCGATGACTTCATCAAATCCAATTATGATATTCCAAAAGAAAACGTTGCCATGATTAAAAATGGTGCACTGGAAGAAGGCAGCCAAACAGAACTGAATAACTTCTATCAGTTTTTCAAAAAATATGCAGCAGCAGACCTGACCAATGAAGACAATTATCAGGCGGTCTGTGATTTCGTGGATATTGATAGCATGATTGAACACTATGCAGCTGGTATCTATCTGGGAACGTATGACTGGCCAAACTATAACTATGGCGTATGGCGAAATACTGGGGATACAATCGCAGGAAATCCTTATAGTAATGGAAAATGGCGGTTTATCTCTTTTGACTACGATTATACTATGGGCAAAACCTATAAAGATTTTGGCGGTGTAGAGGGTTACGCTTATGACAACTTCCAGCACGTTGCAAATGCAAATGGATTCCCAACTAACTTATTTCTCAACCTATTGCACAACGAAGATTTCCGAAACAAATTTGTCAATGTATACTGTGACTATGCCAACGAAGTCCTCACACCAGAAAAAGCGAATGCAATGATTGAAACTTACAAGCAAGATTATACCGAACAGCTTGCAAATACGACGGTTCGTTGGTGGGGATTCTTTGGCGGTACAAAGGAAAACAACTTACGCTATCAAAAAAACACATATCTGAATACGACCCTTCCGCAAATACAAACGTTCTTCCAGAAACGTGCAGACTATACAATAGAAGATATGTGCAGTTACTTGAACCTCTCCCCTTCGATGCAAACGATTACACTCAAAACCAATGGAAACGGTAGCATTCAAATCAATAGCATTGTGCCAGATGCTGCAACCGGTTGGAGCGGACAATATTCTCCGGATTGTCCCATTACCTTGACAGCAATTCCTGCGGAGGGTGCAGAATTTTTGGGCTGGGGCGGTGATCTGTCCAGCACAGAAACAACTGTAACACTGACGCTGAAAGAAGCCATGTCCATTACAGCAAATTTCAGCGGTGCACAAGCTGTTCTGGGAGATGTCAACGCAGATGGTGTGTGCTCTGTTGCAGATGCGGTTCTGCTGCAAAAATGGCTGCTGCGTGCTGGAGAAATTACAGATTGGCAAGCTGGTGATTTTGATGAAAATCAAGTTTTGGATATTGTTGACCTTGCACTGCTGAAACGGAAATTATTGAACAAATAAGAAAATGCCACAAAATCAACAGCAACATTGTTATTGAAAAAGCGATAGAGCGGTGATCCACTCTATCGCTTTTTCTAATTCAGCAGTAATCATAATCTCGACTTCTGTTGAAATTTTCATCTTGTTTCTTCCTCAAAAGAATCATCTGACTCTATTTCAACTCGACTTTTTCTCCTGTCTTCATCTACATATTTTTTGAATTCTCGAAAGATTTTCTTTTGTTCCTCGGTTACATCACCAATTAGATAAACAAATCCATTATGAATTCTGATATTCTTTATGATTTCCTTTGGCGGCATCAGTGTTGACATGGTTCATTCTCCATTTCTTTTATATAAATATATTAATCGTCAATGTATTTCCAATCTTCTCATATTCATCTGGAAAGTTTTTTATCTAGAAGATATCTTGCAAGCGAAGTTAAATCTTCTTGCCATGTTGTTCTTCCACGACCCAGTTCAGGAATATATT
>ERZ773111.1138-NODE-1138-length-13505-cov-7.674126_pt1 | contig 13505 bp, 13 predicted proteins | sample MGYA00580567_ERZ773111 | MGnify/ENA primary metagenome ERZ773111 (study PRJEB29015, sample SAMEA2737875) | human gut metagenome | biome: human gut; feature: human-associated habitat; material: faeces | place: China | collected 2012 ...
GGTCGACCAAACTTTTATAATTGATTGGCAAATCAATTTGCTAAACCATAATTTAGCAAATAGCTTAGACTAAATCGGAACGAAAATTTTAAAATGATTTAATATTACTTCCTATTAAACTTTTTTACCTTTTCCGAAAGGCTTTGTAAATCCTCTTTTGAAAGTTCAGGCAGATGTTCGAGGTCGTCAAGAAATTTTGCTATACTTTCCTTTTCCTTTAGCTTTGTACTCTCAATATAATAGCTTGTAATAATTCCCGGTACTACCGCTATTATCAGTATGGAACATATCGACAGGAAAATCGACATTGCCCTGCCGAGTATCGTAACGGCGGTTATGTCGCCAAAACCTATGGTCGTGGCTACGCTGAAACAGTACCATACACTGTCAATCGGAGTTTTTATGTTCGGCTCAACTATCCATACACCAATGCTTACACCTGCAAATATTATTATGTATGTTGTCAAAAACTTAAGTGCTCCTGTCCGTTTAAGTATAATTTTTATCAGCCGAGTTTTTTTCATATCTTCACCGCCTGCCTTTTATAACAAAATTATATCAATTCTGCGTATAACAGTCAATATTTTTAGCAAAATTAAACAGTCAAATTTTTTGTCAGAGCTTTTGCATCGATTTTCACAAAACAGGTGAAAAATTATTATGCAAAGAAAACACCGTCAGCGCAAAGTGTTGACGGTGTTAAAAAGCCTATTTTCTTGTTTGTTTTCATAATTGAAAGGTTTTCGCTATTGTGTTTAAGCTGCCAAACAGCAAGCCGGTTGGCTATCGGAGTTTGCGTTAGCCTTTAATAAACAACTGTTCCCAATAATATCTGTACGGAGCATTTTGGTCAACATAACACGAAACACCGATTTTGTTATATTCGCTGTTCATTATGTTTGCTCTGTGCGACGGAGAATTCATCCATTCTTTTACTACAGCTTCGGGTGTGTTCTGTCCTGCGGCAATGTTTTCGGCTGCCGAAGTGTACGAAACATTATTCTGCTTTAAAACCATAGACCAGCTTGTGCCGTCAGGGCGCTGGTGTGAAAACAGAGTTGCTGTTTCTTTTGAACGAATGTTTGAAAGGTTTGTAAGAGTTGTGTCTTTTGTGAGGGGAGAAAGTCCCTCTTTTGCCCGTGCCGCATTTACAAGTTCAATTACCTTATCGGCAAATTCTTTATTATAGCTTGCAGATCCGCTCGGCTGTGTGGTCGGCTGCGGTTGTGAAGTCGGTTGTACGGTGGTCGGCTGTGTTGCAGGCTGTGTCGGAGTTTCTCCTCCCGAAATGAGCATTTGAGCCGAGGTTACATCCTGAACATCAATTTTGCCGTCATTGTTATAGTCGGCAATTTTTTTCTGATTGTCTGTCAGTTCTCCGTCACCTGCTATTTTTATCTGCAAGTATGTAACATCCTGCACATCAAATCTGCCGTCATCGTTTAAGTCGTATTTTTGCGTATCAAGTGCTGATGCCGAAACAATTGCAGTTGCCGCTACTGCTGTGGCGGTAAGTGTTACGGCGATAATTTGTTTTAAATTTTTCATATGAACTCCTGCGATTTTAACTCTGATAGATATTTAAAAGAATGTTTTTGATGTCCCAAAGCTTTTTCGAGAGGTCAACATAGTAGTTGTGCGGGTTCTCAAATCGCTTTACCTCGTCCCAAAGAAGTCCGATTTGGTCTTTGCAGTATTTTGCAATATCTTCAATCTTTGGCGATTCATACACGCACTCGCCGTCCTTAAATATCGGTACAAGTAATTCTTTTGCGGTAAAGTCTGTGAGAGTTTTTGCTTTCCATGTTGCATTCTGGTCGAAAATGGTGTGTGGTTTTGAGAAATCCATTACTTCGTCGTACACGCAAAGTTCGTCGGCAAGAGCCTTGCCGCTCTCGTTGTCATAATAACGGTAAAGCTTTTTGAAATGAGGATTTGTGATTTTTGTTGTGTTCTCGCTGACTTTGATTTTCGGGATAATTTCGCCGCTTGTGGGTTCTTCAACGGCAACAAGTTTATATACACCGCCGAATACAGGCGAACTTGACGAAGTTATAAGTCTTTCGCCAACTCCGAAAACATCGACCTGTGCACCCTGCATCATAAGGTCACGGATAAGGTACTCATCGAGTGAGTTTGACGCAACAATTTTGCAGTTTTCAAGTCCTGCCTCGTCAAGCATTTTTCTTGCTTTTTTAGAAAGGTAAGAAATATCGCCCGAATCAAGACGAATTGCAAATTTGTTAATGCCCTTTGGAACAAGCACTTCTTTAAATACTCTTATTGCGTTCGGAACGCCGCTTTTAAGCGTGTTGTAAGTATCGACAAGAAGCGTCGGGTTCTCAGGATAAAGCTCGCAGTAGGTGCGGAATGCTGTATATTCGTTGTCGAACATCTGAATCCAGGAATGAGCCATTGTGCCGCCTGCGGGTACGCCGTAAAGTGCGTCTGTAAGTGTGCAGGCTGTACCGGCACAACCGCCTATGTATGCGGCTCTTGCACCGTCAACGGCACCTGTTGCGCCCTGTGCACGGCGAGAACCAAACTCAAGAACCGTTCTGCCCTGTGCGGCACGAACAATTCTGTTTGCCTTTGTTGCAATGAGAGTCTGATGATTGATTGTAAGAAGTAAAAATGTTTCGATAAGCTGTGCCTCTATGGCAGGAGCTTTTACCGTAATAATCGGTTCGTTAGGGAAGATAGGAGTTCCCTCGGGAATAGCGTAAATATCACCTGTGAATTTGAAATTTGAAAGATATTTTAAAAATTCTTCGTCAAAAATTCTTTTTTCTCTAAGATACTCAATATCGGTTTCGGAGAAGTGGAGATTTTTGATGTAGTCAATTACCTGCTCAAGACCTGCCGCAATGGCAAAACCGCCGTTGTCGGGCACTTTGCGAAAGAAAAGGTCGAAGTAAACAGTCTTTTTGTAAAAGCCGTTTTTAAAATAGCCGTTTGACATTGTAAGCTCGTAAAAATCGCAGAGCATGGAATAGTTAGTTTCTGTCATTATAAATCACCTTAATAAAATTTGATTTGCATTGTGTTTCTAATCTATCAGCTTTCGGTTTGTTCAAGATTTTTTACACCCTTGCTAAGGCAAAGCCTTTGTGCAAAAACCGCAAGCACATACATAACAATAACAAGTCCAAGGTTAATTATAACAGGTTCAACACCAAAAATCCATAGCAATACAAGAGAAATTGCACAAATAGCGGCGGTAATTGCTATAATTATGGCTGCATTGATTACGGTATTGTAGTTACCTCGCAAAGCGTTGATTTCATCGTCCCATACAAGTTTAGGGTTTATTGTGTCCAAGAATATACCGAGGTAGGTTACAAAAACAACGCAGATAAGGCTTAAAAGAATATGTATAAGCGGAATTACGATGAATACAAACGGGTTAAAGCTGTCTGCGAGAATTGCGCAGTAAATATTAAATGCAATTACATAGAGCACCATAACAGAGCCGCTGATGATTATACTTGTAAGTGCTTTTGCATTCAGTTGAACTCTTAATGTAACGGGAATATAGCGCATAAATTGGAAGTGCTTGCCCTCTCTTGAAATTGCGGAAGAAGCGATACTGTTAATTGCCGTGACAAGGGCGGAAATTACAACAGCCGCTACGGTAATTACAGTAATACTTTTTTGATCTCCCGCAAGGTACGGTGTAAGTGTGCCCGACAAAAAGTTTGTACTGCCCTGCAAAATCATAATAACAGCCATAAAAACAGGCCACAAAAGGTTAATGGCTATGCAGTCCATAAAGAAAGGCGGAGTTCTGAAAAGGATAAGAAATTCTTTTTTCAAATAACTTGCAAAAACTCCTTTTTGGGTTGATTTTTCAACAGCCTGACTTGCAATGCTTTTACTGCGTTTGGATTTTGTGGTATTGATGTCCGACACACCTTTGATATACATTTTTGACGCAAGGAAAAGGAAGACTGCAACGAAAATTACATTTGCAAGCAAGTATAAAAGCAGTTGATATACGGATTCGCTTGAGATAGAATCCATCATAAGCGGAATGTGCGGAAAAATAAAGTTCATAACATTTAAAAATCCGTTGTCTGCGCTTGCAAGCGAAGTAACGATTGCGTCGGGATTAAATCCGCTGATGCTTACGAGAGCAACCAATGCGCCGACTATAAGCACGGCAGTGCCGATACCTGTAATTTTATTGAGGAAATCACGGTTTTTTACCGAGTGGGTAAAGTACATAAATATAACGGCAATAATTCCGCAGTAAGCAAGAGGAATAATGGGAACGGTAAGTATGCCGATTATTGAAGTTATAACACCTGTCAGCGAAAATCCCTTTGCCGACATAAAGCCTACGCAAGCGCCGAGAATAAGGATAAATTCCATTATGTTTTCCGAAAGCAGGGAATAAGCAAACTTTGCGCTTACGATTTCTCTCGGCTTTAACGGAAGAGGAATGAGATTTTCAATATCGTTTGAAAAATAAAATATATTGATAATTACATTAATTCCGAATACTACGGAAAGGATAGAAATAATATGTAAAATTACTTCCGCACCCTGTGTTGCTCCGCCGTATGTCATTACGCCGAGTGTTAGGGCATAGGTGATTATTCCTACAAGCGCACCTGCCGGTATCATAATAAGAAGCACAACCGCCGTACCCATAATTGTATAAAAATGTTTGGAACGCTTTTTTTCTGCGGAGGTTAGCTCGGTTGTTTTTATAAAGGTTTTTAATAAATTAAAAAAATTACTCATTTTCAGTCAGCTCCAAAAAGATTTGTTCAAGTGATTTGCCTGTGTTCTGACTACAAAGATTATCGAGAGTGCCGTCATAAAGCGATTTGCCCTTTTTAATTATGATAACCTTGTCGCAGAGTTTTTCGGCAACTTCAAGTATGTGGGTGGAGAAAAATACGCAGTTACCCGCATCTGCGTGTTCACGCATCATAGCTTTCAGTTCAAAAGCACTCTTAGGGTCAAGACCGATGAGCGGTTCGTCAAGAATCCATACATCGGGATTGTGCACAAGTGCGGCGGCAACCATAATTTTCTGACGCATACCGTGCGAGTAGCTTAGCATAGGTGCGTTTAAGCTGTCGGTAAGTCCGAATCTGTCGCAAACTTCGGTAAATCTCTTTTTGCGCACATCTGACGGAACTTTGTAGATGTCACCGATGAAATTGAGAAACTCAATTCCTTTGAGCCTTAAGAACATATCGGGACTGTCGGCAATGTAACCGATACTTTTCTTTGCCTCAAGCGGTTCTTTTTTTATGTCGTGACCGTTGATACTTATTTCACCGCTGTCACTTGAGAGAATACCTGTAAGCATTTTGATTGTGGTGGTTTTGCCCGAACCGTTCGGTCCGATAAATCCTACAATTTCGCCTTTATTTACAGTAAAAGACAGATCGTCTACTGCTTTTAAAGTGTTGTTAAATACTTTTGTAACATTATTGAATTTTATCATAATATCAGTCCTTTGTATGAATGTATTTATATAAATATTATAAAATCAGATATAGTCGCTGTCAATTATTTTTACATTGTTTTTAAAATTTGTTCTGATGCGACATATTTTGAAAAGCTTTTTGTATATGCAAAGTTTGACAACAACAATAACCCCTCCGACAACGCATATTAACAGCGTTGCCGGAGGGGTTATGCTTTTAAGCCTGTAATTGATTTAAAATTTTATTTCTTATTCTTTTTTAGTTTACCGATTACATAAATCAGTACAAAGCCGAGCAGGAAAGCACCTACTACACATTTAAACACAATTCCGAGCACACCGTCAAACATTGCAATTCCCGAAAAACTGTTCATAGCGTACCATACAGTCATAAAGCTGAAAAAACCCCCGATGATGTAGCACAAAGAACCGAGCTTTTTTGCCGATACGAACATATACAGAGCGATTATTGCCCATAATATAAAGTAAAAGGATTTTATGGTTTCCATTTGTTGATCTCCTATAAATCTAATGTATTAATGATTTAAAGTTTAAGGTCGGGAATATACTGCTTTATAATTGAAATTAATCCGACCTTTGGAGTATCTTCGTCGGGTAACTGTGGAAAGTCATATGCCGCATAGTCATTGCCCTCGATAATCGCAGGTCCGTTCTCCGAAATGCATACATCCCAACCGCAATACTTAAATTCGGGTTCTTCCAGTGCCGCATTTTTAACAAGCTCCTTGACCTCTTCGCAGTAAGGAATTTTAAAACCTTTAAATTTTATTCCCGAATACGGGTGTTCGTATGCAATTTCCATATCGGAAGTATGTCCCGGCCCTGTTACCGTACCTGTATCGAGGTCAAAGTGACAGGCAAAACCGCCGTTTTCAAGATTATCTACAAATTTACCGTTATTTCCTGTTTTAAACACCGCATACAAAATATTCGGCTTGCCGTCTACCACAAGTGTGGCAATTCTTAAGCAGTTAATTGAGTGAGGATAAATTTTTGAAACATCGGGGTGTTGTTTTATTGCCTCTTCAAGTACACCGAATTCGTTTTCTTTGTCAAAAACATAATTATAAAATTCTTCGTCACTTTTAAAGTCTGCTTTAACAAGTCTTTCAATGCCTTTGCCGCATTCGCCGAAAGCAGGCTTTGCAATGAAAACATCCCAAGGTTTAATAAATTCGCTGAATTGTTCCAAAGTAATCTTTTCATCAATTACAAGTACCCGTCTGCCAAGATATTTTGCAAATCTGGTATCAAATAATCTTTTATCGTTAAATATTTCGGCACTTGTAAGATCGTTCTGCATTAACATAAAACGCTTGTTTTTAAAGCGTGTCATATATGTTTTGCGTTGGTCTGCAGTCATATTGTAGTATTCAAACAGAACATAGTCATTATATCCCGCTCTGTATTTTAAAAAGCAACCTACCATATCAAAGAAAATGCCGGCTTTGTTTTTGCCGGATTTTGTGTGAACGGTATTTATTGCGCCGGAAAGTTTGCTGAATGTTGCGCCGGAGCAAACTCTGAAAAAGTAACCGATTCTCATAATAACCTCTTTTGTATCTTAGTTGTATCAAAATTACGGCTAATTTAAGCCATTTTGTGTAGTTAAGGGTGTATTTGTCAATATAACTTCCATTATAGTATATTTTGCGCTGAAATGTCAATAATGGTGACGGATTTGTGAAAAGTTTTTGAAAAGTAAAATTTTTCTGATAAAACTCTTGACTTTTGCTGACTTTAAGATTATAGTATAAGCATAAGAGTTAGCACTCACATACAGAGAGTGCTAAAACAACAAAAAACGCAGGCAGAGAGGTGATACCTATGGAGCTTGCGGAAAGAAAGCAAAAAATTCTTTCGGCTGTTGTTGAAAACTTTATAAAGACAGGTGAGCCTGTAGGTTCAAAAACTCTGATAGACGAAACGGATTTAAAAGTTTCATCGGCTACGGTAAGAAATGATATGGCAGACCTCACACAAAAGGGTTATCTTGTTCAGCCGCATACATCGGCAGGCAGAATACCCACTCAGCAGGGCTACAGATACTATGTTGACAATCTTATGAAGATTGTGGCGGTGTCACAGCGGGGCAGAGAACTTGTGGAGGATAAACTTTACAGAAATGCCGAATCACCCGAAAATATTTTAAAATCGGCGGCAGATCTTCTTTCGGAGCTGACAGGACTTACCGCAGTTGCCACAGCACCGAATTCCGCAGAAAGCAGGATTCACAAAATCAGCTTTGTGCAGACGGGTTCGCACACGGCAATGACTGTTGTAATTGCCTCAAACGGCATTATAAAAAATCAGCTTTTCAGATGCGAATTTATAATTACTCCCGAAATTCTTGAAGTGTTTGACAAAGCACTTAACGAATTGTTTGACGGAGTAAGGCTTTCTTCGATAAATCGTCCGTTTATACAGACGGCAGCGGCAAGATTTGGCGAGTTATCGCTCTTTATGCCAAGTGTGCTTACGGCGATAAAAGATGCGGCAGACAAGGCAAACGAAGTCGGAATCTTTTTGAGCGGTCAGACAAAGCCGTTGTTTATGCAGAATGTAAATTTTCTTGCGGCAAGAAATGTAATTGAACTTCTTTCAAGAAAAGGAGATCTTGCAGGTGTTCTTACAAGCCTGCCGATAGGTACTTCGGTAAGTATAGGTACAGAAAACAGCCGTATAGAACTTGCGTACAGCTCGGTAATTTCTTCAAGCTACAGCGTAAAAGATACACCGTCCGGTACGCTTGCCGTAATAGCTCCGATACGAACGGATTACGGCAGAGTGATTTCGATTATAGAATGTATAAGCGAATGTGTAAGTAAAATAATAAGCGAGCTTATAGAGCATTAATATAGAAAGGAAAGGTAATATGTCAAAGAAAAAAGAAGTGACAAAAGACGAAGCTGTTGTAAACGAGAATACATCCGAACAGACAGCTGAAGCGGTTACGGAAGAGATTGATGAAACCGCCAAAAAAATAGCTGAACTTGAGGAGGAGCTCAACTCACAGAAAGACAAATATCTTCGCCTTTGTGCCGAGTATGACAACTACCGCAAGCGTACAGCAAACGAAAAGCTTTCTATTTATGATGACGCAACAGCAAAGGCGGTTACAGAGCTTTTGCCTGTAGCAGACAGTATTCAGATGGCTATTACAAATTTAAAAGATTGTGACCCCGAAATTTTAAAGGGCATTGAGCTTATTTCAAATCAGCTTGCAAAGTCGCTTGAAAAGCTCAAGGTTGAGCCTTTCGGTGCGCAGGGTGAGGAGTTTAATCCGGAAATTCACAACGCAATCTCAAAGATTGACGATGAGAATTTTGAAAAGAACTGTATTTCACAGGTGTTCCAGACAGGTTACAAAATCGGCGATAAAATTATTCGTCATGCAATGGTTCAGGTTGCAAATTGCGACTAAGACCTTTATATAAATAAATCAGTATAAAAGTAAAACAAATATATTCAGGAGGAATTCATTATGGCAAAGACAATAGGTATAGATTTAGGTACAACAAACTCATGTGTAGCAGTTATCGAAGGCGGCGAGCCTGTAGTTATTCCTAACGCCGAGGGCGCAAGAACAACTCCTTCCGTTGTTGCTTTCTCAAAAGACGGCGAGCGTATGGTAGGTCAGGTTGCAAAGCGCCAGGCTATCACAAACCCTGACAAGACAGTTTCTTCTATTAAGAGAGAAATGGGTACATCATATAAAGTATCAATTGACGGCAAGCAGTACACACCGCAGGAAATTTCAGCTATGATTCTTTCAAAGTTAAAGGCAGACGCTGAAGCATACCTCGGCGAAAAGGTAACACAGGCAGTTATTACAGTTCCTGCTTACTTTACAGACGCACAGCGTCAGGCTACTAAGGATGCAGGTAAGATTGCAGGTCTTGATGTAAAGAGAATTATCAACGAGCCTACAGCAGCTGCGCTTTCATACGGTATAGATAAAGAAAAAGACCAGAAAGTTATGGTATATGACCTCGGCGGCGGTACATTCGATGTATCTATCATTGAGATGGGCGACGGTGTTCAGGAAGTTCTTGCAACAGCAGGTAACAACCGCCTCGGTGGTGATGACTTCGATAAGAGAATTATCGACTGGATGGTAACATCATTCAAAAACGAAACAGGTATTGACCTTTCATCAGATAAGGTTGCTATGCAGCGTTTCAAAGAGGCTGCAGAGAAAGCTAAGATAGAGCTTTCGGGCGTTACAACATCTTCAATTAACCTCCCGTTCATTACAGCAGACCAGACAGGTCCTAAGCACCTTGACTTAACACTTACAAGAGCTAAGTTTGACGAACTTACAGCAGACCTTGTAGAGGCTACAATGGGTCCGGTTCGTTCGGCTCTCTCTGATTCAGGTTTACAGATCAGTCAGATTGACAAGGTTCTTATGGTCGGCGGTTCTTCAAGAATTCCTGCTGTACAGGAAGCTGTTAAAAAACTTATCGGCAAAGAGCCGTTCAAGGGCATTAACCCTGATGAGTGCGTAGCTGTAGGTGCTGCTATTCAGGGCGGCGTTCTCGGCGGCGAGGTAGAGGGACTTCTTCTCCTCGATGTTACACCTCTTTCACTCGGTGTTGAAACAATGGGCGGCGTAATGACAAAGATTATTGAGAGAAACACAACAATTCCTACAAAGAAGAGCCAGATCTTCTCTACAGCAGCTGATAACCAGACAGCCGTTGATATCAATGTTGTACAGGGTGAAAGACAGTTTGCAAGAGATAACAAGTCCCTCGGACAGTTCAGACTGGATGGAATTCCGCCGGCTCCACGTGGAATCCCACAGATCGAAGTTACATTCGATATTGATGCAAACGGTATCGTAAATGTATCTGCAAAAGATCTGGGAACAGGAAAAGAACAGCACATCACAATTACAGCAGGATCTAATATGTCTGATGCAGATATCGACAAAGCTGTAAAAGAAGCTGCTGAATTTGAAGCTCAGGATAAGAAACGTAAAGAAGCAATCGATGCTAAGAACGATGCCGACGCTATGGTATTCCAGACAGAAAAAGCACTTGGCGAAGTTGGAGATAAGATCGATGCAGCAGACAAAGCAGCAGTAGAAGCTGACGTACAGGCTCTGAAAGATCTGCTTGCGAAAGCGAATACAGAAGAACTTACAGATGCTCAGGTTGCAGAAATCAAAGCAGGAAAAGAAAAACTGATGGAAAGCGCTCAGAAACTGTTCACAAAGGTTTACGAACAGGCAGGCGCACAGGCTGGTCAGGCAGGACCACAGGCTGGACCTGCACCAGAAGCAGGACCGGCTCCGGAAGGATTTAACGGAGATGACGTAGTTGACGGAGATTACAAAGAAGTTTAATCCGTAAGATAAGATGAGAAACTGCAAGGCGGCATTATACCGTCTTGCAGATTTCATGTATCATAAATAAAAATAGTTTTTTATGACATAAAAAGCCTCCGGTTAGGTGAACTGCATGTGCAAAGAAGATGTTGCAGAGAGCCGGCGCGGGCATGAGAATGTGCCAGGGTACATTCTGTATTAAAATACTTTGAGAAATATCTAAGTGAGGTAGGATTATGGCAGAGGCAAAAAGGGATTATTATGAGATCCTGGGCGTATCACGAGATGCGGATGATGCGACTCTGAAAAAAGCATACAGAGCTTTGGCGAAAAAATATCACCCGGATATGAATCCAGGAGATGCAGAAGCCGAAAAGAAGTTCAAGGAGGCTTCTGAAGCCTATGCTGTTCTGAGTGATGCAGACAAACGGCGTCAGTACGATCAGTTTGGTCATGCAGCGTTTGAAGGCGGTGCAGGCGGAGCCGGTGGATATGGCGGTTTTGATTTTAACGGGGCAGACTTTGGTGATATTTTTGGTGATATCTTCGGTGATCTGTTTGGCGGTGGCAGAAGAGGCGGACGTGCGAACAATGGTCCGATGAAAGGCGCCAATATCCGTAAAGGTGTCCGGATTACATTTGAGGAAGCAATTTTTGGATGCGAGAAGGAACTGGATATCGTTCTGAAAGATCCATGTACAAAGTGTAACGGAACAGGAGCAAAACCGGGAACAAGTCCGGAGACCTGTTCAAAATGTGGTGGAAAAGGTCAGGTTGTTTATACATCACAGTCGTTCTTCGGAACGGTGCAGAATGTGCAGACCTGTCCGGACTGTCATGGAACGGGTAAGATCATTCGTGAGAAATGTCCGGACTGTGGTGGAACAGGCTATACTTCAAGCCGCAAGAAGATCAAAGTCACAATCCCGGCAGGTATTGACAATGGTCAGAGCGTAAGAATCCGTGAAAAAGGTGAACCGGGTGTGAATGGCGGACCGAGGGGAGACCTTCTGGTAGAAGTTACGGTTTCCAGACATCCAATCTTCCAGAGACAGGATGTTCATATTTTCTCAACTGCACCAATTTCGTTTGCGCAGGCAGCACTTGGTGGTGATGTGCGAATCAAGACGGTTGATGGTGATGTGATCTATACCGTAAAACCGGGAACTAAGACTGATACAAAAGTACGACTGAAAGGAAAAGGGGTACCTTCTTTGAGAAATCCTCAGGTCAGAGGTGATCATTATGTGACGCTGGTTATTCAGACCCCGGAAAAATTAAGTCCGGAAGCCAAAGAAGTGCTTAGACATTTTGATCAGTTGACAGGAAATACACTGAACCAGGAAGAGCCGGCTTCTGAATCGAAGGGTAAAGCTAAGAAAAAAGGGTTCATGGATAAGTTAAAAGAAACATTTGAAGAATAATAAAAAGGTGGCTGTGAAAAACTCGATTGAATTTTTCACAGCCACCTTTTTTATTCTTCTTCGTCTTCCAGTTCTCCTCCGATGACACCTCCGAGAACGGCAGTGAAAGAAGCAACAACGACAGCGGCGATGATTGCTACACCGATCAGTGCTACTAAAATACCCATAACACGTACCTCCTTTTCTCGTCCTTTTTATAGTATAACACGGAGGCATGTAAAATTAAATGAAAAAATGTGACTTTTTTCATTTAGTATGCTATAATGTCAAAGAGCAAATGATAACACAGCGTATTGTCAGTTTTGCGGATTTAAAATAGTAAGGCTTAGCGGTTAAGGAGGGCAAACCAATATGGCACTGAAAAAACAGATAAAAGAAACAAAGGCAGCAGAGGTAAAGACAGCGGCAGAAACTAAAGAAGAAGTAAAAACAGCAGTTAAAGCAGCAGAAGATAAAGTCAGCGAAAAAGAAGAAGAAGTAAAAGAAAATGCTAAAAAGGATGCTGCTGCGGCTAAGGAAGAAATTCCTGAACCGGATCCTAATATGCCAGCTGCAGATAAGTTGAAGGCTCTCCGTACTATTTTCTCACAGAAAGAAGGTATTGGAAAGAATTTCCTTCAGGGTATTGAATGGGGACGCAAGGCATTCTCATTTAGCAAAGAAGAAAAGAGGGCCGTTGTGCTTGCAAATCTCATTAAGAGTGGAGCAGATGCAACACTGCTTACCTGCATAAAAGGTATGGTAGGAGGCAAGTTGAATACTGAGCATAGTATTCTTGGTGCACATGCTCTGTTGAAGGGCTGGTGTCCAAGCGTCAGTGATGCAGAAATTGCAGAACTTATTCAGGTAATCGTTTCAATCAATTCCGAAAAGAAATTGAAGGAATGGAACGAGAGAGCCGGTGACAATCTCAAAACAACCTTAGAGAAAGAACTCAGTGCCGTTACTCTCAGTATTCTTACTGCAAACGCAGATAAGGCTATTGATGCTATCTTGAAAGGAAAAGATGATGAAGTAACTGTTATGAATGCTGATCAGAACGGCTTTGTAACTATTCATCCATCTGCTATTTACAAGACACTTGTTTCTACATATGGCGATTCTCCAAGTATCCTCAAGGATAAAGTCGCAGAACTTGTCAAATATTATGCGAAACCTATCGCAAGGTTTGCAGATTATGTAGACAAAAGTGCCTATTCCGACAAATAATCAATATGAAACGGATTAATTTGTGGATCACACTATTCGTAGTGTGTCTTGGAGGATTTATTGGATTTGA
>ERZ773111.1144-NODE-1144-length-13438-cov-2.756557_pt1 | contig 13438 bp, 7 predicted proteins | sample MGYA00580567_ERZ773111 | MGnify/ENA primary metagenome ERZ773111 (study PRJEB29015, sample SAMEA2737875) | human gut metagenome | biome: human gut; feature: human-associated habitat; material: faeces | place: China | collected 2012 ...
GAAGAAGTCGGAACAGCGATAAAATAAGCTTTTTCGCCCATTTTCGGGAAGGTGTAAATACGTTTGCGGATATCCATAAAACGCATGGAAATGTCTTCAAAGTTAACCTCCGGATGCTCGTACATCACCCACATGATTTTGCCGGCGTCCATGGCGGAGCCGCCGCCAACGGCGATAATGCAATCCGGCTGGAAAGCGTTCATGGCAGCCACACCCTCTTTGGCGCAAGCCAGGGTGGGGTCCGGTGCCACATTAAAGAATGTGGTGTGGGTCACGCCCATTTCGTCCAGTTTATCGGTGATGGGCTTAGTGTAGCCGTTCTTGTACAGGAAGCTGTCGGTAACAATGAATGCCTTTTTCTTCTGCATCACATTGCCCACTTCGTCCAGCGCCACCGGCAGGCAGCCTTTCTTAATGTATACCTTCTCCGGGGCACGGAACCACAGCATATTTTCCCTTCTTTCTGCAACGGTTTTGATGTTCACCAGGTGCTTGACCCCTACATTCTCAGACACGGAGTTGCCGCCCCAGGAGCCGCAGCCCAGGGTCAGGGACGGTGCCAGCTTAAAGTTGTACAGGTCGCCGATACCGCCGAAAGAGGACGGGGTGTTCACCAGCACACGGCAGGTCTTCATCTTGGCGGAGAATGCATCCAGCTTCTCCTGCTCGGTCACCGCGTTCAGGTATACGGAAGAGGTATGACCGTAGCCGCCGTCTGCAATCAGCTGGGCTGCCTTTTCCAGTGCGTCGTTAAAGTTCTCGGATTTATACATAGCCAGCACCGGGCTCAGCTTTTCGTGGGCAAACTCCTCGCTAATGTCTACGCTCTCCACCTCGCCGATGAGCACCTTGGTCTCCTCGGGAATGGTCACGCCGGCCAGTGCCGCAATGGTCACCGGCTTTTGACCCACGATCTTGGCATTCAGAGCGCCATTGATAATAATGGTTTTGCGCACCTTATCAATCTCGTCTGCTTTCAGGAAGTAGCAGCCTCGATCCTCAAATTCCTTGCGCACCGCCTTGTAGATCTTCTTATCCACAATGCAGCTCTGCTCAGAGGCGCAGATCATACCGTTATCAAAAGTCTTGGAATGGATAATCGAGTTCACTGCCAGCTTAATATCTGCGGTATCGTCAATAATGGCAGGGGTGTTACCGGCGCCAACGCCCAAGGCAGGCTTGCCGCTGGAGTATGCGGCCTTTACCATACCGGGGCCGCCGGTTGCCAAAATGGTGTCTGCCTCTTTCATCAGCAGGTTGGTCATATCCAGAGACGGTGCGTCAATCCAGCTGATGATCCCCTCCGGCGCGCCGGCTGCCACAGCAGCGTCCAGCACGATCTTGGCCGCAGCCGTGGTGCTCTTCTTGGCCCGGGGATGGGGAGAGATGATAATGCCGTTGCGGGTCTTCAGGCTGATCAGGGTCTTAAAGATGGCCGTAGAGGTGGGGTTGGTGGTGGGGATCACCGCCGCAATCACGCCCAGAGGCTCTGCGATCTTCTTAATACCGTAGGCCTTATCTTCCTCGATCACGCCGCAGGTTTTGGTGTTCTTGTATGCATTATAAATGTATTCTGCCGCGTAGTGGTTCTTGATGATCTTGTCTTCTACCAAGCCCATGCCGGTCTCTTCCACCGCCATCTTGGCCAGGGGGATTCTTGCCTTATTGGCAGCCATCGCCGCCGCAAAGAAAATTTTATCCACCTGCTCCTGGGTGTAAGTGGCGAACTCCCGCTGCGCTGCGCGCACACGGTCCAGCTCCGCCTCCAGCTTTTCTACGCTGTCGATGATTTCTCTTGCCATTTTATTGCCTCCAAGTTGTACTTACTATCATAGCGGTGTTCCGCTAATCCATCTATATCATACTGAAAAGCCTTTGCCTTTGCAAGCCTTTTGGGCACAAATCTACCATACCACTAAAAATTGATAATCTTTTAACGATGTTTTTGGGCATATTTTTGAATAAGCCGAAATAATTTGTTACGAAGTTCACAATATCATCCAGTTTCGGAACAATTTTCCGCCTTTTTCCCGGCATTTCTCCCCGATTTCTCAAAACGCGCCCACTATCGTGTTACACGGTTCACATTGTTTTTGGTGGAATTGCATAAAGCGGAATGGGCGTTTTTTGCTCGCGGGCGGCAGATTGCCGCCCCTACGAGGTTTTATGACCGATAGAATATAGTATTTGTAGGGCTCGATGCCCACATCGAGCCGCATTTATAAACCCACAAAAAACAGCGCCCGTCCGCAGACAGGCGCTGTTTGGCGTGGAACACTATTATTTTTTCGGCACCAGGCGCTCCGTGCCGCCCATATACGGCTGCAAGGCCTTGGGCACCAGTACGCTGCCGTCTGCCTGCAAGTTGTTCTCCAGGAAGGCGATGAGCATTCTGGGGGGCGCCACCACCGTGTTGTTCAGGGTGTGGGCCAGGTAGTTGCCGTGCTCACCCTTAACGCGGATCTTCAGGCGGCGGGCCTGGGCGTCGGACAGGTTGGAGCAGGAGCCCACCTCAAAATATTTCTTCTGGCGAGGGGACCAAGCCTCCACATCTACGCTCTTGACTTTCAAATCTGCCAAATCGCCGGAGCAGCACTCCAGGGTGCGCACCGGAATATCCAGGCTGCGGAACAGGTCCACCGTGTTCTGCCACAGCTTGTCGAACCACATTTTGCTCTCCTCCGGCTTGCAGACCACGATCATCTCCTGCTTCTCAAACTGATGGATACGGTACACGCCACGCTCCTCAATGCCGTGAGCGCCCTTCTCCTTGCGGAAGCAGGGAGAGTAAGAAGTCAGGGTCTTGGGCAGCTCGCTCTCCGGGGTGATGGTATCAATAAATTTGCCGATCATAGAGTGCTCGGAAGTACCGATCAGGTACAGGTCCTCACCCTCAATCTTGTACATCATGGCGTCCATCTCGGCAAAGCTCATTACGCCGGTAACCACATTGGAGCGGATCATAAACGGCGGCACGCAGTAGGTAAAACCACGGTCGATCATAAAGTCACGGGCATAACTGATGACCGCAGAGTGCAGCCGGGCAATATCGCCCATCAGGTAATAAAAGCCGTTACCGGCCACCTTGCGGGCAGCGTCCAGATCAATGCCGTCAAAGCGCTCCATAATGTCCGTATGGTACGGCACCTCAAAGTCCGGCACCACCGGCTCCCCAAAGCGCTCCACCTCTACATTTTCACTGTCATCCTTACCGATGGGCACGCTGGGGTCAATGATATTGGGAATGGTCATCATGATCTTGGTGACCTGCTCGTTCAGCTGGTTGGCCTCTTTGGTCAGTTCTTCCAGCTCCTTGGCCTGATCCGCCACCTTTTGGCGCAGGGCCATGCCCTCTTCCTTCTTGCCCTGCGCCATCAAGGCACCGATCTCCTTAGACAGCTTGTTGCGGTTTGCACGCAGCTCATCCGCCTTGGTCATGGCAGCCCGACGGCGCTCATCCAGTTCGATTACCTGATCTACCAGGGGCAGCTTTTCGTCCTGAAATTTCTTTTTGATGTTCTCCTTAACCAGTTCGGGATTTTCCCGCACAAATTTCATATCCAGCATACTTTTATTCTCCTAACTTATTGGCCAAATCTTTTAGATCTTCATTGGAATAGAATTCAATTTCCAGCGTGCCTTTGCCACGGCCGGGCACCACGCGCACCTTGCGGCCCAAGGCCTCCTTCAGCGCCAGTTCCACCTCGTCATAAAACGAGTCCCGCCGGGATCGGGGCTTGGGCGCCGCACCGGCTTCCTGCTGACTGCGCTTAGCCAACTTTTCCACATCCCGCACCGTAAGTTTGTGTGAAACGATTTGCTCCGCCGCCGCATGAATCAGTGCTTCATTGGGCAGACCCAGGAGCGCCCGGGCGTGACCGGCAGAGATGGCGCCGCTTTTGGTCATCTCCCGCACCTCCGGGGGCAGCTTGAGCAGCCGCAGACTGTTGGCAATCGCCGGGCGGGACTTGCCCACGCTGGCTGCCACCTGATCCTGGGTAAAACCGCAGCGATCAATCAGCGCTTGCAGGCCCTCCGCTTCCTCAATGGGATTCAGATCCTCACGCTGCAAGTTCTCAATAATGGCGATCTCCATGGTCTCCACATCGGACAATTCCCGGATCACCACCGGCACCTCTCGCAGTCCGGCGATGCGGCTGGCTCTGTATCGCCGTTCACCGGCCACCAGCTGGTATCCACCGTCGGGCAGGGGCCGCACCAAAAGGGGCTGCAACACGCCGTGCTGGCGAATACTCTCCGCCAATTCCTCCAACGCCGTTTCGTCAAAGGTCTTTCGGGGCTGCTCCTTGTTGGGTACGATCTCCTCTAAGGGCAGCGTGTTGTTTGCCACCAACTCATCAACGGAATTCTCTAAAAACAACTGGCCCAGTCCTTTGCCCAGGCCGGATTTTTTATTTGCCATCGCATTTCCTCCGCTTTTCCTATACCTATTATATTATAGAGCCGGGTCAACGGCTCTGCTTAACCACCTCGTCTGCCAACTTTTTATACGCAAAGCTGGCCTTACAGTATTTTTCATAATACAACACCGGTTTGCCGTAGCTGGGGGCTTCTGCCAGCTTGACGCTACGGGGGATCATGGTGTGGTAGGTTTTGCCGGGGAAGTATTTCTCCACCTCGTCTACCACCTGCTGGGTCAGCTTTAACCGGCTGTCATACATGGTAAAGACCACCCCTTGCAGCTCCAAGTGGGGGTTATAGTGCTGTTTGACCGTGCGCACGGTGCTCAGCAACTGGCTCAAGCCCTCCAAGGCGTAATATTCGCATTGCAGGGGTACGATCAGGGTGTCTGACGCCACCAGTGCATTCAGACTCAGCAACCCCAAGCTGGGCGGGCAGTCAATAATAATATAGTCATACTCCACCACCAGGGTGGCAATGGCCTTTTTTAGCGCACGAAACCGATCCTCCGTCTCCGCCAGTTCCAGCTCCGCGCCGGCCAAGTTCATGTTCGCCGGCAGCAAATCCAGATTCTTAAAGGGCGTTTCGTGCAAAATCGCACGGGCAGGCTGGTTGTCCACTAAAATATCATAGGTGGAATACTCAATTTCGCTTTTATCCACACCTACGCCGCTGGTGCTGTTGCCCTGGGGGTCAACGTCTACCAGCAAAGTCTTTTTGCCTTTGGCGCCTAAAGCAGCCGCCAAATTGACGCAAGTGGTGGTTTTGCCCACGCCGCCTTTTTGATTAAAAATAGAAATGGTTTTTCCCATATCGGCACCTCCGATTGGTATTATACAACAAAGGCCCGTCCGCTTCAAGGGTTTCACGTGAAACAGCGCGTATTATTTTTGGAGATTTGTGGCTATCGAATTTGGCCATACCATATCTTGTGCGCCGTTTTCGTGTTTCATATGAAACAACATTCGGCTGCTTTTCCGGCGTGTTTCACATGAAACATATAAATTGCGAGCCTACGCTGTGTTTCACATGAAACACAGAATGGCCCGGCGTTGCCGCCGAGCCATCCCGTGTGATGAAAAGAGGAGAATATGTTAAAACGGTTTCCCGTTTTAAGCGGGTTTGTCTGCATTTGCAGAGGATTGTGTAGTGCTTTCGTCTGTATGCTTGGGTATGCGCACATGGAATTCGATATAATCGTCTGTCTCTGTTTTATTGCTTACCGCGTCAATACCGCTGGCTTGCATGGTGGCAATGGCCTTGTTTACAGTATTGACAAAGATACGCACGTCTCGAAACAGGGGCACCACCTTGCGGCGATGCTTGTCCGCCGGCGCATCTTCGCCAAGCAGGTGGGCAATCATGGTTTCTGTCTGTTCTACATTCAGGTGGCGGTCGGTGACTGCCCGTAGCACCGTCCACATCACTTCCGGGTCATCCACTTTCAGCAGTGCCCGGGCGTGGCGCTCCGTCAGCCCTTCTTTCTCAATATAGTACCGCACATCGGCAGGCAGGCGCAGCAGGCGCAGCTTGTTGGAGAGCGCTGACTGGCTCTTGCCCAGTTTTTTGCCGATCTCCTGTTGCGTCAGTCCAAAATGCTCGTGCAAATGCGCAATAGCCAGGGCTTCCTCAAAGAAATTCAAGTTCGCTCGCTGAATGTTCTCTAAAATGGAGATCACCGCGCTGTCCTGGTAATCACAGTCCAGCACAATGCAGGGCACCGTTTGCAGGTTGGCCAAGATGGACGCCCGCAGCCGCCGCTCCCCGGCAATCAGCTCATAATAATCACTGTTGTTGATCCGCCGTGCCAGCAATGGCTGCAACACGCCGTTTTGCTGAATGGAGTCTGCCAGCCCCAGCATTTCCTCGCTGCTGAATTGCTTGCGGGGCTGGTAGGGGTTGGGCAGCAGCCGTTCCGTTGGGATCTCTACGATCTCTTTGGCCATGTCCTCATCTCCTTTGACTATACTGTATCACAGTTTAGAACAAAAAGAAAGACTTTCCCATCGGGGGAAAGTCAATCTAAAACCGCAGCTTCGACAGGCTTATAACGGCTTGGTATCTATTTTTTTAGGCTTTCGCGGGTATTTTGTCGGGGTTTGCGATATTTTTCGCACCACAACCAAATGACGGCTGTCTCCGCTTGGCAGTTTATATGAAACATTCTGTTCCAGTTCCCCGCCAAGGGTCGCCATGGCGCACTTTGCCGCCGCCACCTCGTCCTCCGCGCCTTTCAGCGCCAAGAACGCGCCGCCAACTTTCACAAAAGGCAGACAGTATTCGCACAGCACCGGTAGGGGCGCCACCGCTCTGGCAGTGGCAATATCGTACTGCTCCCGATAGTCCGGGTCTTTGCCCAAAATCTCCGCCCGCTCGTGCACCCGCTCTGCCACCAGGCCGCAGCCATGGAGCACATCTTTCAGGAACACCAGCCGCTTATGCAGACTGTCTGCCAGGGTCAGATCCAGATCCGGCCGGGCAATCAGCAGCGGCAGACCGGGAAACCCGGCACCGGTACCCACATCAATCACCCGGGCATTTCTCGGTATCTCCACAAAACGCAGCGGCTCTATGGAGTCGATAAAATGCTTTTCCAGTATGCCATCCGGATCAGTAATGCCGGTCAGATTCATTTTTTCGTTCCACGCCACCAGTCGCTGGGCATACAGATCCAGCCGTTGGGCTGCGTAGCCGTCCACAGCAATGTTTAGTTCTTCAAGCAGTCGGGATAATTTCTCCGTGTCGATCATAGGCTCTCCAATAGAATGTGCAACGCTGCCACATCCGCCGGGTTGACCCCGCTGATCCGGGCAGCCTGCCCCAAGTTTTCAGGGCGAACGGCAGCCAGCTTTTCCTTCGCTTCCAGCCGCAGGCCGGTAAGTTTGCTGTAATCTATATCCGCCGGTATCCGCTGGGCCTCCACCCGGCGCAGTTCCTTAATCTGCTGCTCCTGACGGGCAATGTACCCGGCGTATTTAATACCGATCTCTACCTGTTCAAACACCGCTGCCGGCAGGTCCGGCCGTTCCGGATCCACCGGTGCCAAATCTGCGTAGGTCAGTTGGGGGCGCCGCAGCAGTTCCTCCAGCTTGCAGCCGGTTTTTAAGGGTGCCGTGCCCTTAGCGGTCAATATTTGCTGAATGGTGTCGGTCAGAGGCACGCTCACCTGCGCCACCCGCTGCCGTTCTTCTTCAATCAGCCGTTGTTTTCCCAAGTATTGATCATAACGTTCCTGTGAAATCAGTCCCACCCGGTAACCGGTAGGTGTCAGTCGCCGGTCGGCGTTGTCCTGGCGCAGCACCAAACGGTACTCGCTGCGGCTGGTCATCATACGGTAGGGGTCTGTGCAGCCCTTGGTCACCAAATCGTCGATCAGGGTGCCAATGTAGCTGCTGCCCCGATCCAGCACCAGCGGCTCCCGTCCCAGCACCAACATAGCGGCGTTGATCCCGGCCACCAGTCCCTGGGCGGCGGCTTCTTCGTAGCCACTGGAGCCGTTAAACTGCCCCGCACCAAACGGCCCGGGGAAGTCATGAAACTCCAAGCTGGCTTTCATGGCCCGCGGGTCCACGCAGTCGTACTCAATGGCGTAGGCGGTGCGCATCACCTGGGCGTGCTCCAAACCGGGAATGGTGTGGATAAACGCCAGCTGCACATCCTCCGGCAGGGAGGAGGACAACCCTTGCAGGTACATTTCTTCCGTCTTTTCGCCGCAGGGCTCCACAAACAACTGGTGCCGTTCCCGATCGGAGAAGCGCACCACCTTGTCCTCAAAGCTGGGGCAGTACCGAGGGCCTTTGCCCTCAATTTTGCCACTGTACATAGGGCTGCGGTCCAGGTTGTCTAAGATCACCTGTTTGGTGGCAGCATTGGTGTAGGTGATGTGACACACCACCTTATTCTCCGGCGGTGTATCCGTCTCAAAGCTAAAGGGCACCGTGCGGTCGTCACCGGGCTGCACTTCCATTTTGTCAAAATCCAAACTGCGGGCGTTCACCCGGGAAGGGGTGCCGGTCTTGAACCGGCGCAGGGGCAGACCCAGTTTTTTCAGCGCCGTTGCCAGCGCCGTTGCCGGGAACATACCGTCCGGCCCGCTTTCGTAGCTCACATCACCCACATACACGCGGCCGCCCAGGAAAGTGCCGGTGGCCAGTACCACCGCCTTGGCAGTATAGATCGCTTCCAGCTTAGTGGTCAGGCGCCAAAGACCGTCCTCGCCTTGGACAATATCTGTAATTTCGCACTGGCGCAGGTCCAAATTGTCCTGCCGCTCCAGCGTGTGCTTCATCCCTCCGGCATAGGCGCGCCGGTCGATCTGCGCCCGCAGGGAGTGCACCGCCGGGCCTTTGCCCAGGTTCAGCATTCGAGATTGAAGCGTGTAGCGATCCGCCGCCTTGCCCATTTCGCCGCCCAACGCGTCGATCTCTCGCACCAGGTGACCCTTAGAGGTGCCGCCGATGGAGGGATTGCAGGGCATATTGCCCACCCAGTCCATATTGATGGTAAACACAGCGGTGCTGCACCCCAGCCGTGCCGCTGCCAATCCGGCTTCGATCCCGGCATGGCCGGCGCCGATCACCGCCACATCGTATGCTTTTGCAAAATATTCCATTACTTACCTACACAAAATTTTTCAAAAATCCGATCTACCACAGCCTGTGTCGCCCGGGCACCGGTGAGAGAAAGCAGGGCATCCGCCGCCGCGTCAATGCTCACATTCACCGCGTCATAGGTCATGCCGCCTTCCAGCGCAGCCACAGCCTCCGCCACACAGTCTGCCGCCGTTTGGCAGCACTGCCGCTGTCGCTCGTTGGCAAGGAGCGGATCCGCCGCTTCAAAATTCTGTACCCCAAGGGCGTCTGCCACCGCCACCGCCAAATCGTCCCGACCGGTGTGGTTCTTGGCGCTGTACGCCACCACCCGATCAAAGGCGGCTCTGATTTTTTCCTGCACCGCCGCCGGGGGCAAATCGTTTTTGTTCACCACCGCCACAGCGGTTTTGCCCTTGCAAAGGGTCATCAGTTCTTCGTCCGCCGGAGTCAGGGGCGTGCTGCCGTCAAACACCGCCAACACCAGCCGCGCTTGTTGCAGCCGGGCCTGGGCTCGTTCCACGCCGATCTGCTCCACCACATCGTCCGTTTGGCGCAGCCCGGCGGTATCCGCCAGCCGCAGAGTCAGATCTCCCAGCCGCACCGTGCGCTCCACCACATCTCGGGTGGTGCCCTGCACGGCGGTCACAATGCTGGTCTCCTGACCGGTCAGGTCGTTCATCAGGGCGCTTTTGCCCACATTGGGGCGGCCCAGCAGCACACAGTCCACCCCGCGGCGCAAAACCGCCCCGGCCCCGTACCCGGCAATCAGCTGGTCCAGCGTGTTCTTCTGCTCGCCGGGCGTGTAGCCCAAAGCCGAGGTAAGGTTCCCCTGCGGATCGTTGTCGATCAGTGTGGCGATCAACTCTGCCTGCGATACCTCCGGCACATCCTCCTCCGGGTAGTCGATCCAGGCGGTCAGGTGGGCAGCCAGCGTTTGCAAAGCGGCCTGGATGCCCGCAATGCGCCGTGCCAGCGCGCCGTCCAAAGCGGACTTTGCCAGCGCTGCCCCCTGCCGCCCTTCGGCGGAGATGATCTCCATCACGGCTTCGGCCTGGGTCAGGCTCATGCGGCCGTTTTCCAGTGCGCGGCGGGTAAACTCGCCGGGGCCGGCGGGCGCAGCACCGGCCAGGTACAGCGCTTCCAACAGGCCCTGGGCCATGGCGTTGCCGCCGTGGACTGAAAGCTCGATCACATCCTCACCAGTGTAGCTGTGCGGCGCGCGGAAAAACAGGGCGATGGTCTCATCCATCTCCTCACCCCGCAGATGGTAATGCCCCAGCATGGCGGTGTAGCCTTTGGCTTCCGCAACCCGCTTTGCCAGGTTGCGCGGGGTGAAGATCTCCCCCACCACCGCATACGCTTCCGGTCCGGATACCCGAACGACTGCAATGCCGCCTGCCCCCGGTGGGGTGGCAAGGGCGCAAATAGTAGAACTCATATCAATACCTCGAACTTATCTGTTGTTGGCTTTATGCTGGCCTTGGCTGCGTCAGCAGCGGTAACTCTCCCGCGGGCCAAGGTAGGATTCCGGCAGGGTGGTGCCGTCCGGCCAAAGCACAATCTTTTCCAGAATGATGGCCGGGCTGACCGCATAAAAGCGTAGTGTGTTGACCCCCGCATGGCACAGGATGACGGCCTCGGTCAGCTTTACATTGGCAAAGCCCTCGGCGTACCACTGTTCGCTGCCAAAGAACGGTCGGTTCTCCTCGTGCACGGTGTTTACAACCTGCACCGCTCCGCCATTGACCGAATAGCCGATATACTGCTTTGGCTCAAAGGTGACCGGTGTGGTGGCGGACATATGGAACTGTACATGATAGTCTCCGTCTTTTGCCGCAGCAAACGTATATTCCAGATAGGGGCGCTCTTCGCTGTTTTCAAAGTTAGCGGTAGCCGGGAACACTTTCAGCGCGGTGCCCAGGCGGCCATACGGCTTGAGCAGCGCAAAGCCGCCGCCGGGAACATCCCGCTTGGCAGTGTAGTGCTGTGCTTCCATGGCAATGCAACCGTTAGCTTCCACAAAAGTTCCTTTGGAGTAACTGACCGGCGTATTGTCCACTTCCACAATGATGTTGGCCGCACCGGTCCCCTCCTGGATATGCTCATTCACCACAGCGAACTGTCCAGCCGCTTTGCCGGTGATCTGGCTGCGGTCAATCGTCAGGGTCACGCGCTGATTTTCGGCCACGGTGCCGCCGGTGCAGCTGAACTGCATCCAGGGGCAGTCGGTCTCAATGTGCCAGCTGATGGGGCACTTGCTGCCGCAGGCAACGTCAAACGCAACCTGGCTGACATCCGGCCGCAAAAAGTCCTGCCATACCTGCGGCTTGCGGCCATTCCACCAAAAGCCGGTGGCGTACTCGGTATCTTCCACGCGGGATACGATCATCCGCGGCCGGTTGGCCGGGGTGATGTACATCCGGATGGGCAGCTTGTTGTCCTCGTCGTTCCAGTACACAAAGCCGATGTGCTCCGATAACCCGAACCCGTAATACTTGCCGCCGTCCACGGTGTGGTATTCGTTCACCAGCGCTTCGTCTGCTTCAATGCAGGCCTGCACTTCATCGGCCAGCCGGTTGGCGGCAACGCGGTTCTGTTTGGCGTACAGATGGTTGCGCCCGGTCAGGATCCACATCTTCATCAAATTGGCCGTGCCGCACGCCGGGAAGTAGATCAGCGAGATAAAAGCGCTCAGGTCCTCCTGCGGGCAGGCGGTTTTCAGCGCATCACATTCGGTAAGGATATGCTCAGAAATTTGCAGCACTTCCTCCGCCTCGCCGTAATGGGTCGGGTGGTAGGTGTTCTCCCCCATCTTCTCGTGCTTTCTGCGGGCCAGCAGGCGGGTGTAGTCGGTGATGATGCCCTCAATGCGGGGCAGGTCCGCCGGTGCAAAAGCCGCGCCAAAGTTGCGGCGCACCCACTGTGCGGTGTACTGGGTAGTAATGGCAGCATCCTGCCCGCCCCAGGCGTCAATATCATAAGCCAGGTCCAGGAAGTAGGAAAGCCCGAACTCCTGCGTGCCAATATCACCGATGTTCGTTACCCAGATCTCCCGCACGCCGTATTCGTAAGCGGCGGTCATCTCCTCCCACACTTTGGGCAGGTAGGTGGCACCCACCCATTCAAATGAGTGGGGCCCGCCGTGCATGTCCATGTGGTAGTACATGCCGTACCCGCCGGGGTGGCTGCGCATTTCCGGGCTTGGCAGCGTGCGGGTGGAGCCGTGGTTGTTGTCGCTCAGCATCAGGGTCACGCCATCCAGTTCCGGATCACCGATTAGGCCTGGCGTTTCCTTGCTGCCGTAAAAGAACTCTTCGGTTTCTGAGAAGAAAACGATCTGCCGCGGCATCTGCCTGACATCCGGGTTAATAATCTCCCGGATCAGCTGGTTCTGGGTTTTCAGCACATTGCGGATCAGTTGAATGTTCTCTTCCAGCGTGGCGTGCTGCATAATGGCAGTGTCATTTTCGCCGCGCATGCCAAGAGTGATGACGTTCTCAAAATCTTTGTTGCGGGTCAGGCCGTCGCGCCAAAAGCGGGTAATGCCTTCTGGGTTGGCAAGGTAATCCCAGGCATCGCCGTAAATGGAACCCCTGCCCCGCACCATGCTGTATTCCTGCCCGCTGCGCATACAGGGTTCGTGGTGGGAGGTGCTCATCACCACACCCAGTTCGCCAGTACGGCGTTTTCCAGCCCAGGGCCGTCCAGGCTGAAATTGGAATTCCACATGGCAGGCCACAGGTAGTTGCCTTTCATGCGCAGCAGCAGCTCAAATACCGGCGCATAGCAGGCGGCGTTCATGCTGCCAAAATGGGTCTTGGCCCAGTTGCCAAAGGCGGGCCATTCATCGTTGATAAAAAAGCCGCGGTACTTGACGGACGGCACCCTGGATACCATGTTCACCCGATCATCCAATACCACAGTGTCCTGGTGCCGCGGCAGGACATGGTTCCAGTTGACCAGCGGGGAAACGCCGATCAGCTCCGAAAGATGGAACAGCCCGTAAATGGTGCCGCGCTTGTCGCTCCCCGCAATCACCAGCGCGGTGCCAATGCCCGCCAGGGGGGTCTCAATGACCTGGAAGCTGTAGCATTCCCATTTGCCCCGGATGGCATTCAGGTCAAGTTTGCCCGCGGCTTCCAGCGCATCCAGCATGGGGCTGTGCCCGATGGTGCCGTACAGCACGGCACAGCCGCTCCCCTGCCCGGCGGTAATTCCGGCGGGCAGAATGCCCGTCACCAGTTCAATATCCTGCTTTACCATTCCGGCAACTCGTTTTACACCGGGCAGGGCCTGCGCTTCCTCATAAAAAGCAAGCCCTTTGCCGATCGTGATCTGCGGCATAGTTGTTTTCCCTCCTGCTTTTATCAAAGGCAATACCGCATAATTCTAAGTGCCGATACGGCGAGCGAGGTGCGGCAGCT
>ERZ773111.1147-NODE-1147-length-13425-cov-2.944577_pt1 | contig 13425 bp, 9 predicted proteins | sample MGYA00580567_ERZ773111 | MGnify/ENA primary metagenome ERZ773111 (study PRJEB29015, sample SAMEA2737875) | human gut metagenome | biome: human gut; feature: human-associated habitat; material: faeces | place: China | collected 2012 ...
TTTTGCGAAGACATATAGATTGCATAGCTGCGGATGTTGACCAGGTCGCCATTCATCTCCTGTTCGGCTTGTTCTCTGGTGAGCGTCCATTCGTCTTTGATGCGTCCTTTCGATTTGTCTATCTGCAACTCCACGGTTAGCGGCTTTACATAAGCGTTTGAGGTGACATCCAGCAGACGTGCCTGTGTTTCCTGCATTCTTACATTTGTTTTCTGTGCGTACGCTCCGATTGCACCGATAAAGGTGAGGAAAATAACTAAAATCAGTTTTTTCGTTTTCATATCCCTTTGTGATTATATGTTAATATGCTTGCAAAGGTATGCGAAAGGACTATACCAGCAGGAGAAAACATAGTTCCAAGGAGGATACGGAATTGTATCCTATTTGGATACACCGGAGGAGCTGCCCGTACTGATGCTGTCGGATAAATCGTGGAAGAAGTCGTGGTTGAGGATGCAGGAGATGCGCCAGAGCAGGTGGATGTCGATATTCTCTTTCCGGAATATCTTGTAAACATTGGGGCGTGTGCAGCATAGTTGGGTAGCGAACCAGGTGACGGTGCGTCCCTGTTCGTGAAGCGTGCGTTCGATAAGTTGTCCCGCATGAATCATGTCATTCTGCAAGTGTGCGTCCCCCGGATTCCCGTTGGAGGAACGGATTATTGTAATACCGGCGAGAATATATAAAAGAGGCGTGGGAATCTCACCTTCGTCCGTTCCGTGTTCAAGGCCTTCGCAATGCCAACTATCGGGAACGAACAACGCAGAAAGCCCACGCCGATATGTACAACACCCGTAACCTCCCTTTGTTTCGGCAAAGAGAGGCACGGATGTATATAAATACACATCAGGAGGACGTCTTTGTTGCTATTCATCTTTCTGGTGATATGAAAAAAACTGCGAAGTTTTGAAACACGAAAGACAAACGCTTGTAAACGCCTTTCCTAATAAAAAACTCCACCCCTCCATCTGGTTTGAAAACAAACAAGACCTATCCCGAAACCGGGGTATTCAGCATGAAGTTTTGCAAATATAGTGAAAGGTAAAAGAAAGACAAAATGAACAAATTCATTTTTCATTTCAAAGCGTATTCCATAAGTTAGAAATGAGAAAACAATCGTTTTCCTCAACTATTTAATGAAAATAAAAAGACAAACATCTCTTAAAAAAAGCAGACCTCATCTTTGACAAACAAGCCATATACTACCCCTCAAAACGAGCAGTTGAAACCGTCTATATTTTAAGAAAGACATTTCGCTTATACAACTGCCGGAGTATAAGAAAGACTATGAGATAGTTGGCGAAACACAGCCATACCGAATAATAACCACCCAAATACCGCTCCAAGCCATAACTGACCGATGCCACTACGCACCGGAAATTAACAACCTCCCCCAACAGATAAGCCGTTATAGAATTCATACCATATATTTTCAGCCAGTTCAATCCCCAATCATGGCCTTTACAATCTATCCAATAATAAAACAAAGCCATCAATAAAAAACAATATCCGCCAGACAGCAATGTCATGCTACAAGTCCATATACGTTTGATAACCGGCATTTGAAAACTCCATGCCCAAGCCGCAACGATAAGGGCTACCCCTACCAAAAACAACCGGCGAGCCACCTTCCGCCGATGAAATGCGCCCTCTTTCATCATTCGACCCGCAAACACGCCCAACATAACGGTAACCCCAAAAGTGAGACTGCTCAATATCCAAGTGTAATGATAGTCCGATGAGAAGCTCCATGTCCCGTCTGCATTCCAATAAACGCCATCACGAAATCGGCCCAAGACAAAACGGTCCACCCTCTCGGCAAAATTCCCTTCCGGCGTGAAATCCCCCCAAAATGTCATAGGGAACCAATAGGCCAACAACAACAGAAACGTCACACCAATCTGCCCTTTTAAAGAGAAGTTCAATTGAATGAGCGCAGCGATCAAATATCCGGCAGCGATAGCCTGCAACGTGTTTGAATACAATCGAATGTATTTAAAATCGAGTCCCAGCAAATTACCTTGAACAACCATGCCCAACAAGAAAAGTATGACAAAACGCCTCAATACCTTTTTATAAATGAACCATCGGTTTTCCTCCCTTTCATACTTCGAAAAAGAAAACGGCATCGAAACACCTGTCATAAAAAGGAACAATGGCATCACCAAATCCCAAAAACGGAATCCCTCCCACACTTCATGGTCGAATTGATACAAAACAGCATTCATCACAGAGCTATCCACACACGCTCCCAACGAGACCAATACAGGCTGTAAAAACACCAGCAGAAACAAGTCGAATCCCCGCAGAATATCCAATGATGCCAAACGCTGGCCGACTGGCTGTGTCGCATTTCCCAACATACAAGAATTAAGATTATTATAAAACAATAACATATCGATATTTCAGTTTCCACCGCATGCAACGATCGGACACCAAGACATATCTACAAATATAACGAATAATAGGTGCAGAAGCAAACGGAAGTCTCATTTCCAACTTGATTACGCCCAACCCCATCTTATCCCCTGCAAAGATAGCGAATTGCCACATAAGAGACAACCTGTTTATAAACATGGCTCCCAAACACCGCAAAAAAGAAAAAAAGAGAATGAAACTATTTTTGAAAATCCGAAACAAATGCTTACCTTTGTGCGCTCAATAATTTATTAACAACAAAACTCAAAGAAATGTATTTAGATTCTGAGAAAAAGAAAGAGATCTTTGAGAAATACGGAAAGTCCAATACTGATACTGGCTCACCCGAAGCTCAGATTGCATTATTTTCCTACCGTATTGCTCATTTGACTGAACATTTGAAGTCAAATCATAAAGATCATAGCACTGAACGAGCTCTTAAAATGTTGGTTGGTAAACGTCGTCGTTTGCTCGACTACCTCATCAAAGTCGACATCAACCGCTACCGTGCCATCATTGCACAAAAAGAGTTGGGTATCAGAAAGTAATTTTTCGCTACACAGCAACAAAAAAGCGATTCGTATTTTCCGAATCGCTTTTTTTGTTACCTCACATCGACGGTAAACCCTATTCGCGGTTCAGTCGATCATTCGTGGGGATATCGGCTCAATAGAAAATCAGAGGGGATTATCTTTATATATCTCTACCCCCTCTCCCATACCGCTAACGCAACACAGGGGAAAAGTGCACAATGTATCCTTATACCGAAACTGAAACGCCACTTTCAATCCTCTCCCCCTGTGTTTCCATAAGGAAATATAGGGGGGAGTGCCCGTAGGGCGAGGGGGTTAAACAACAGTCGAGCGAAGATGCAAAAAAATTATACACACCGCCCCTCCCCGAATCGCAAACGAGTTACTAATAAACACAACAAAGCTGCGGTTTTAAAGAATAATATTCTTTAAAACCGCAGCTATAAATCCCCTCCGCCTATATTCTTTCCAAAACCGTTTGAATAAGATCCGATACGGCTGTTTTATAATTAGGATTAGCATGATGTGCTACCCTATTGGCAATAATACTGCACACAGTCATTGCCTTGTGGCCCATAAGTTTAGCCAGACCTGCCAATGCCGAGCTTTCCATTTCATAATTAGTCACGACCTGCGAACCATATTTGAAAGCCTCTATTTTCTTGTTCAGTTCAGGATCGGCCAAAGGAATTCTCAATTCCCTGCCTTGTGGCCCATAGAAACCATTGGCAGAGATCGTGACACCTCGCACCATATCTTCACCGCCAATACGAGCGACCAATTCCGAATCGGCATCTACTACATAAGGAGCAGCCCATAAAGGATTCCACTTCACAAACTCACAAAAAGCTCTTTCAAAATCAAGGTCACAGACCCTCTCCCGACCGGCATAAAAATTAAGCACGCCATCGAAACCGATAGATTTCTCGGCTATTACGGGAGTCCCGATTGGCACATGAGGCTGTAATCCCCCCGAAGTACCTACCCTCACCAGAGTCAACTGCCGAAATTGGGGTTTCTCATATCGAGTGGAAAAATCGATATTCGCCAAAGCATCGAGTTCATTCACTACGATATCGATATTATCGGTTCCGATACCATGCGACAAACACATCACCGATTTACCCTTGTAAGTACCGCCAATCGTGTGAAACTCTCTGCTCGAAACTTCAAATTCACGTGTATCGAAAAACGATGCGACCAAATCGACCCGTCCCGGGTCTCCCACCAATATTATTTTATCCCGCAACTGCTCGGGCTGCAAATGCAAGTGAAATACACTACCGTCTGCATTGATAATAAACTCCGATTCTGGAAAATGTTTCATATATTTTTTCTTTTATACTAACACATCATTGCGTGATAGCAAACGAATATACAGATATAAATCTGTATATTCGAAATGGTTTATTCTAATTATATATAAAAAACATCTCTTTAAGATATAACACCCGTACTCTCTATCAAAAAAAGGTTCGATATATACAAATTTCCACTCAATCTTTCTTAGAAACGACTTTCTTTGAACTTTCAGCAGCCTTTGCCTCCTTCGCTTTTTTTGCTTCCGCTCGTTTAGAATGTCGCTCAATCCGAGCCGATTTCAGCTCCTTTTGCAACATCTCTATTTCGGCCGACTGATTCCGAATCGTCGTCAATAAAGCATTCAACTCTTCGTTTTCTATCGATTCGGGATATTGCGCTTCCACCCGTACGATAAAATCGCTGAGCACATTCATGTAATTGGTAAAAGCCTCATACGGACTATCGTAAGGACTGTAATGGCTATGCACAGCTCCGTCGGACAAATACTTCGTACACATATAATAGAAGTGGTCGCTGGCTTGCAAATAATACCAATCTTGTTTCAGACGACGGTCGTCACACAAGCGGACGCGCTCGGCAACCGAATAGAGCTTGCGGAACGCTTCGTTCTGCAACGTGTTTCCCAACCATGCACTGGTGTCCCGTGCTTCGTCGGCCCACGACATCGGATAAGGAACCGACAACATATCGACCGGTTTCAATTTACTGATCGCCTCGGTCGGCGTACAGAACCCGACACCCTCTTGTTCGGCAAAACGAGGAAGGGCTTTCATAAACTCGAAAATACCCGATTCGCGAGGTTGCAGTTCGCCCAATGTTTCGTAATTCATGAAAAGATTGACGATAGGTTCTTCTTCGGGATAATTCTTTACCCACGAAATAAACTTCTCTGCCGTTAAAGGATAATCGCTCCATTCGTAATTAGAAAAACGGAATGAAATATCATCGCTCATTTTGTAATTTTTCAACAACATTTTCAGCTTGGGAGCAGCTGCCGAACTATACAAATAATTCGGGCTCTTCCAACCCAAAATATGCTTCGCTCCCTCTGTAATAACGCCTTTGAATCCCATCGAAGCTATCATAGAGGCTATGTCGTCGGAAAATATCAACTCGGTATTTCTGAACACTTTGGGCTTCACGCCGAATAGCTGCTCTATCTTCTCGTCGTGTTGTCTCACCTGCATCTTGAACTCCTCCGGATCGCACAACGATGCCAACGAGTGCGCATAAGTTTCGGACAAGAACTCCACACAATCGGTCTTGACCAATTCTTTCATGCTGTCGATAAATTCAGGCACACAAACTTCGAGTTGCTCTAAGGCTACCCCCGATATGGAAAAAGCCACCTTGAACTTACCATTGGCATTTTTAATCATTTCAAGTAATGTCGCATTTGCCGGGAGGTAAGAACGCTGAGCTATGCGAGTGATAATATCGTCATTGGCAAAATCATCATAGTAATAGTGATCGTTACCTATATCGAAGAAACGGTATCGTTTCAATCGAAACGGTTGATGAATTTGAAAATAGAAACAAATAGTTTTCATATAAGGTCAAGTTTTTTCATTAGTTATTAATTGTGCATTACCTTGTGGTAAATATCGATTACTTTCTGTCCGGCATATTTCCATTTGATTTCGTTCACCTCCCGCTCTCCTTCTTCACGCAGTTGCTTATAGATAGCAGGATAAGTGATTATAGAATAAATGGCATCGGCCATAGCATCGATATCCCAATAGTCGGTCTTAATGACATTGGTCAAAATCTCGGCACACCCCGACTGCTTCGAAATAATCGAAGGCACACCCACTTGCATGGCTTCGAGCGGAGAAATACCGAATGGTTCCGAAACCGAAGGCATCACATACACATCGCTGGCCTTCAACATTTCATAAACCTGCTTTCCTCTCAAAAATCCGGTAAAATGGAAACGGTCGGATATATTACGCTGAGCCGACAAGAGAATCATCTTATCCATCATATCTCCGCTCCCGGCCATGACGAACCTCACCCTATTGGTCTTCTTCAACACCCGCGCCGCAGCCTCCACAAAATACTCAGGGCCTTTTTGCATGGTAATGCGTCCCAAGAAAGTAACCACCTTTTCTTTCGGACTGTGAGGAACTTCTATCGATTTAATCTCGTCGCTCAAAGGCTCTACGGCATTGTGCACGGTCGTCACCTTCGCCGGATCGATATGATACTTTTCGATAACCGTCTGACGAGTCAGATTACTTACCGTAATAATATGGTCGGCATGCAACATACCGTCCCGTTCGATATTATACACCGTAGGATTTACATTACCCCGGCTTCGGTCGAAATCGGTCGCATGCACGTGAATAACCAGCGGTTTACCGCTCACTTGCTTGGCATGAATACCGGCCGGATAGGTGAGCCAATCGTGGGAATGAATGACATCGAACTGAACCGTACGAGCAATCACCCCGGCTACAATCGAGTAATTATTTATCTCCTCCATCAGATTATCGGGGTAACGTCCCGAAAATTCGATACACCCCAGATCATTGGTTTTCAGATAATTAAAATCCGCATAAATATGGCTGCGAAGATCGAAATATTCTTGGGGATCCATACAATAGCCATAACGCTGCTGTACATAATCCCAACTTACGTCTCTCCATGCGACAGGTGTATTCGCAGCTCCGATAATATGGGCAAAAGTTTTATCCTCGTCTCCGTATGGTTTAGGTATGACAAACGTGATGTCTATATCGCCACACTCTGCCATGCCTTTGGTCAGCCCATAACTGGCCGTACCCAAACCTCCCAAGATATGAGGAGGAAACTCCCAACCGAACATAAGCGCTTTCATAGATAGGAATCAGGCTTTACATGTTATACTTTTTCAATAAATTCAATACTCTCAATATTTCACCGACATTGGCGGCATAGCTGATAGCTCCCCGGCCTGCGAAAGGTGGATTCCCGTCGAACAGCTCGGAGATAGAGCCAATGCAAGTCTGAGACATTTCATCTTCAAACCCTATCAGCATACGTTCCAAAAACGATACCCCGCTAATACCGAATATCTTCAAATAGGCATCGGCATACGCTCCCATCAACCACGGGCGAGCAGGTCCTTGATGATAAGCATATTCGCGTTCGGTCTGCGACCCTACATAAGTAGGATTGTAGCCATAGCTCTTAGGACTCAGAGTGCGGATACCTTTGGGGGTCAGCAATTCCCGTGTAACCACTTCCAATGCACGTTTCCTCTGCCGTTTGTCCAACGGAGAATAATCGAGCGACAGAGCTATCAACATATTGGGACGTACGCTCCAATCGGACATCGCACCGTCCACATAGTCTACCAGATAACCATAATCGTTCAAGAAGGTATGTACGAACGACTCTGCCGTCTTATCGGCGATAGCGTTCCACTGCTCGACTTTCGATGCCATCTCTTTGTCTTCGGCAAAGAGTGCGGCGGCAAACCTCAATCCGTTATACCATAGTCCGTTAAATTCGACCAAATAGCCGCTTCTCGGATTCACGGGACGTCCGTCGACAACCGCGTTCATCCATGAAATTACCCGTTCCTTTCCATTGGAATAAAGCAATCCGTTATCGTGCAAGAACAGGTTGGGATGCCCACCTTTCACGATATAATCCAAAATATCGCAAACAAACTTCCCGTATTTCTGTCGGCAAATCTCCATACCTTTCTCTTTGGCATAATGATACACAGTCCATAACGCCCACAAAGGAATATCCGGCAAATCTATTTCTCCGATATTTTCATCGAGCTCTCCGCTCGACATAAAGTGACGTAACGCTTTTTCCGACGAATGCATCACATCTTCAAAAGTCTTGTCGTCTCCGACAGCCAACGTACATCCCGGCAAAGCGATGAACTGGTCGCGAGCCCTTACCCCAAACCACGGATAACCGGCTAATAAATAGTGACCTCTTTTTGTTTTGAAATAAAACTGCTGAGCCGAATTTTTCAAGCAATTGAAGAAACTGGACCGACACATGTGACGGTTGGCGAGTTCTTCATTGTAAGTACGGGCGAACGAACGCGGTTTCGCTTCTATCGTACCGGCCGAGAAAATAATACTCTCGCCCTTTTTTATCGGGAGCTCGAAATACCCCGGCACATATAAATCTTCCTGATAAGGATAGCCGCGTTCTTGATCTTTGATATATTCTATACCTTTATACCAATGGGGATCGAATATAAACTGAGGAGCCTTATTAAATTGCATATACAACCGGGGATACCCCTGATACAGACAACAACTTATTCCGTTCGCCACCTCCTCGTAACGTTGGTCGAGTACGTAATTCTCGACACACAGCTCGTTGGCATTACGAAACGCCAGAAACGGACGAAACTGTAACACCGTAGGGGAATGAGCATCGACAAGAGTATATTTGATCAATATACGGTTTTCATGCGAAATAAACACTTTCTCTTTGGTCATAATTACCCCGCCCACGCGATACATCGTTTGCGGGACAGATTCGCAATTAAACTCCCGAATGTATTTGTGTCCGTTAGGACTGAAACAATCGCCTCGATATTTATGCAACCCCAAGTTAAAGGCCGCTCCATGCTGTATCACGGTTTCGTCCAAAGACGACAGCATCACGTGATTATCCTTGTCCAACTCGGGTATCGGGATAACCAACAACCCATGCTGTTTTCGAGTATTGCAATCAACGATTGTCGTACAATGATAGGCTCCCGACTTATTGGTCCGCAACATCTCTTTCGGCAAAGACCATTCGAGATTTATCATCAGATTCTTGTCAAATTTCAGATAACTCATATCTCTACAATCAAATTTCTCTTATTCCTTTCTAAAAATTCCCGAACGAACTTATAATCGTAAATGTTCACGGCTTACAAGTTTTCAAAGAATTTGAAATAAGCTATTAATATTGTTACGAATTTAACATAACGGAAAATAAAATGCAAACATTTTGACAGTGAAAATGGTATGTTCTTAAACATATAGTTACAACCGACAATATATCAACACCTTATAACCGTTCTAAAACAAAAAAGGTTCCGATTTTCATCGGAACCTTTTTCATAACGACTAATTATTTATAGTTTCACCAAACGTACGACTTTATCTCCCGTCCTCACCAAATAAACACCGGCTACCAGTCTCGACATATCCACGACTGTAATTTCTTCTGTCGGATCGATAATCGAAACGATATGCCCGGCAAGGTTATAGATATAAATCGGACTCTCGGCTCCACAAACGAATAGCTCTCCCGATACAGTCGTCGGATATATCCGCACGCCCGACACCACAGATTCTACACCGGTATAACCGGGATCCTGATCGGTAAATACCGGATACCCGTCATTCTCGGCATCCTCGACTTTCCAATATAGAGTCTGCCGGCCTGTTTCCGAGGAATTGTTCGTCTTAGACCAATCGTTCAATCTTGCGGCAAAAGCCGTCGATTTCATATAGTCGACCGTCAACGCCGTTCCGGCATAAGAGCCTTCCCCTTCCACACAATTCGTCAGATAATAACAATCCTCCGAATCGGCCGATAAAATCGGCACGATCGGGTACGATTTTCCGGGAACACCCGATACGGTTCCTACATTATAACAATTTGCCACACGAACATCGCCATTATCGGTATAAGATAATATTCCTCCGGCAAAACCGGCTCCCGACAGCCGCACTCCTGCCGCATTATAACAGTTCGCAATAAACGCCACCGAACTCCCGGAGTTATACCCGACAATCCCCCCTGCACAAGAATCATATTCCGGCAAAGCCTCTACCGCGACAGCTGCATGATTGCTGTTGTTTATAATCGTGGCCCCTTGATTAACTCCCGCAATACCGCCGGTATAAACAAGGCAAGAGGCATAATTATCGGAAGGTTGAACCGTACCGGTTACAACACCTAGATTCTCACAACGATCGATCGAAGAAGTCGAAACATATCCGGCTATCCCACCTACATATCCGGCGGGGCCTTCAAACGAAACAGAAGCCCGATTTTCGCATGAAACAATTTCCGACTCCTGAGCATAAGCCACAACACCGCCGCCATAATAGGAAGTCCGTATTTCACAATCTTCCGCTAAAACCACACGGGTGACCCGTGCCTGATAAATAGCTCCGAAAAGTCCGGAATAAGCCTCACCGGTCGATATCACTTCCGAACGAAGGTTATGTATTTCGTAGCCACCCCCGTCAAAGACACCCTTAAAAATTTGCTGTAAATTCGCTTTTCCTATCGGTTCCCATTTAAGCCCGTCCAAATCGATATTCCCGCTCAAAGTGACTGTTTTACCCTCGAAAGTCCGGCCGGTCTTCACCAGGTAAGCCACACCCGCCAGTTGTGCCGGGGTGGAAATGGAGAACGAATCCTTGGCCTCGTCATACCACGAAATATCGTAATTCCCGGCCGAAGTCCACCAACCGCCGGCCTCTACGGCCTCACCGAATCCGGGGAAACCATCGTTCTCTTCCGATCGAATCGTCCAAGAAAGCATTTCGGGCAGGTCGGGATCACTCTCGACAAGAGAGGCTGCATGGGAGGTCAGTAATTCGGCAAACGCAAAGGATTTCATTTCATCGGCCGTCATCGCCGTACCCTTGACATTCATTCCGGTCGTATCTTCCACACAAGCGATATCGTAATAACCATTTTCAACACTCGCACCGTAAGAAGCGACAATTGGGGAAGCCGTTGCAACCGGCTCCGACTCAGGAATAATCGATCGTCCCGTCGCCGTAAGTCGACCGGTATTATACACATTATTCAACTGCGCAAACGAGGGGGTTATTCCCCCGACCTCCACACTCGGTCCCGTGCCCGATATATTCCCGGTATTATACCCGTTAACAATCAACGAATTAGCCGACACCAAGCCCGAAACATACACACCGCCAAAAGTCGAAACGCCTACAACATCATTCGCATTGGAGCAATTATAAACCGGATTATATCGGGCGGCAAATCCCAAAATACCGGCAACAAACATATTCTTATAAAAGTTTCGAGTCTCTATATATGCCCGATTATGACAATTCGTAATATAATTACCTGAAAAATAACCACATATACCTCCCACATAAGGGACTTGTGAACCGGTAGCGGTAACCCGCACCGCGCAATCTTCCGCCAAAGTCACATTTTCGATCACTCCGGAAGAATAGCCGAAGAAACCGACAAGACACGTAGTACTCCCTTGCGCATACGAATACGCCTTCATACTTATATTCAGATTACGTATCACGTGCCCCCCACCGTCGAACGTTCCGCCAAAAATTGCCACAGACTGTGCATTTCGGGAATTACGTCCAATGGGAACCCATAAATGTTCCGCCAAATCAATATCGTTTGTCAACAAAATTGTTTTACCGCTAAACGTATGGCATGTATTCACCAAATAAGCCAATCCCGCCAACTGCTCCGGAGTAGAAATAGTGAACTCGGTACGAGATTCGTCATACCACGAGACATCGTAGTTTCCTTCCGAAGTCCACCAATTGGACTGCACATAATCCTCCTCTATCAATGCAGGTCCGTTTTCTCCCGGTCTCCACATCTTCAAAGAAGATACGAAAGGATCGCTCAAAACGATACCCGACACAGCTGAATTCATCGTACGCACCTGCGCATCGGAAAGCAATTCGCTCGATGGTAATACAGTCCCTACTTCATTATGATTGTCTCCGACGCAACCGTCCCCATAAAAACATTTCTCCAAAAAGGTATTGTAGGACGTCCCGACAATACCGCCCGTCATTATCTGCGCTTCGTTCTTAACAGCCATGAACGGCGGTACATAGCCTTCCAACCAACCGGCTACCTGATCATTTTCAACCGCAGCAATCATCAAATAAGAGGCGGGAGAAACAGAAAAAGTGATGGTGTTATTGTCATCGGACAGGCTACCGACAACCTCCCCGGAGGCAAAAATTCCGTCATCGGTATATCTAACCAACATCATGGTATAGGCTCCATACGATCCCAGTTGTTGTTCCCCTATGGAAATATGCAAACAACCATCATCTTCTATAAAACCTGTTAATGTATAAACAATCCCATACCTCGAAGAACTCCAACCGATAGTCAATCTTTCGGGAGACGAATCATCAGCTTCGATGGTCACCTCGAAACTTTGAGTTCCCTCTCCCTCAAAAGGGGAACCGGCAGTCACCGTATAGCTTCCCACCCAAGCATTCGAGGCTTCAAGTTTCGACACACGGCCGTTAAAGATAGATGCCAATACCGAAGAGTTATCGGAATTCCCGACCAAACCGCCTGCGGTATATCCCTGCACCGCAGCATCGGAACGACAGTTCATAATAGCGCTTTCATTCATACTCCCGGCTATGGAACCGGCCACAGAGCCGACCACCACGCAAGACGAGGAGAGCATGACATTACGAATATCGGTAGAAGCAACCGCCCCGAACAATCCCGAAAACGCCTCCATATCCGTATGCAAACCGGAGATCGTATGGCCGCCACCATCGAACAGGCCTTTAAACTCAACTCCTCTTGTACCTATCGGAATCCATTTGTAATTCGACAAATCGATATCTGCGGACAAACGTACCGTACAATATTGGAAATTCTTACCTGCACGGACCAAATAGGACAACCCGGCTAACTGTGCCGGAGAGGAAAGAGAAAATTCGTCTTTCGTCTCGTCATACCAAGAAATATCGTAATTTCCATCAGCGAGCCAAGAGTTGGCAGAAACGGCATTCCGAAACGCCGACGAATTCGCGGTAACCGAAGAAACGGCTGACCGCGATAATATCCGGCCGATGTTTTTCGTATCACCCGGCCGAACAGTCCCTTCCATTCGGGTAGTCCCCTCGTTCAATACCCCCAATCGCATCTGTGCCGCCTGCACAGGAGAAATTCTTTTCAAAGGTTGGTTAGTCGCCGAAATCATACCAGTCATTAGACAACACAACCCGATTAATGTAAACCATTTTTTCATATCGTATATATTAAAATTATGCACGAATTGAGTCCTGTAAGCCTTTCTCATTCACAACCTATAAAACTGAAAAAAATAGGAAAAACATTCCCGACCTGCGATAAGTCCCTCTTTTACAGATTTCCCTTTTTTCTGAATTGCAAATTAAATAAAAAATAACATATTACAGCATAA
>ERZ773111.1164-NODE-1164-length-13280-cov-3.776181_pt1 | contig 13280 bp, 6 predicted proteins | sample MGYA00580567_ERZ773111 | MGnify/ENA primary metagenome ERZ773111 (study PRJEB29015, sample SAMEA2737875) | human gut metagenome | biome: human gut; feature: human-associated habitat; material: faeces | place: China | collected 2012 ...
AAAGGCTTCGGCGTTTTGCATAAAAGAACGAAACATTTTATGTAAAACGCCGAAGTCTTTTTTAAAAAGCTCTCGGGCTTTTTTCAGGTCTTTGTTTTATCTTCTGGCAGGGTCAGTTTCTGACCGGTAAACGCTTCCAGACGAAAGGAGGAATCAGTTTCCAGAAAAAGACCATGATCCGGTATCGCCAGTCGATGACGGCGATACGGCGGCGATGATGCAAGGCTGAGACAATTTTCCGTGCAACATAAGCCGTATTCATCAGCATGGGATAATGTTTTCCGTCGTTGAGCAATCCGGTAGCGACAAAGCCGGGACGGATATCTGTGAAGCGGATGGAAAGATGCTGCATGCAAGCCAGTTGTTCCAATGCATCCAGGTAGGTATTCTGAAAGCGCTTGGTTGCAGAATAGGCAGGAGCGGCTCCCAGTCCTTTAGTGCCGGCAATGGAACTGATTACGGCAATATGTCCGTTTCCCTGACGGGCAAAGTAACGGAAAGCAACTGTAACCATTCTGGTAAAACCGGTACCGTTGGTTTCGAGTGTGTCCAGTTCGATGTCCGGAGAAAGTCCGTAGTTCTGATGACCGATACCGGAGCAGTGCAGGTAAAGATCCATACCTCCCAGTTCTCCGATGAGTTCGTCCAGCTGGTTTGCAGCTTCTTCCCGGCGGATATCAATGCTGCGGATGCAAATGCGATCCGGAGCCAGCTTCTGCAACTCCTTGAGTTGTTCTTCCCGCCGTCCGGCGAGTCCGAGCTGATGGCCTTCTTTCAGTAGCAGAAGAGCCACTTCACGTCCGATGCCGGAAGTGGCACCGACAATGATGATGCGTTGGGAGGAATGTTTCGTCATATCGTTTTTCTTTTTTAGTTCATTCTTATTTCATAAACAAAATCCTGCGATACTGGTATGCCTTCATTGGGCTGGTAATAGAATGTCCCTTTGAATGGCATGTGCGGATTGACCGGTTTCAGTGTTTCCGATAAATGATTGCAGAAGGCTGCGTAGGAATGAGTATTCATGCAGGTTGCTGCATCATCGCGGAAAACCAGTACATAACGGTTCAGCGGACGGGCATGTACCAGCTGGTTAATCTGCAGGGCCAGATCGACAGCTTCCCGTGGAGAGATGCGGTCGAAGAGATTGGACAGGTTGAACAGGATCAGTTCCGTCACGACGGAATGGGTTGCCCAGAAAGCAGGCTTGACGGCGGAAAGCCGCGGAAGGAACAGTGCCTGAGCCGGACGGTAACCGTCTGTCTGGAAGAAACTTTCTGCAAGTTCTCCCATTTCCTGCATCGGATAGATGCCGAGGTATGTAAAGTCAGCGTGCGGTAAATTCCGGCAGGCATCCAGGAAGGCCATAGCCGAAGCTCCTGCTTCGTAGGAGAGATCGCAGAACACCATGCGTCCGGAAACCTGCCGGAGAAGGTCGGGCAGCCAGTTCCCGTTTCCGGCAAACAGCGCCCGGGCTGCGGTATATTGTCGCGGCATGTAATAACGGTTATATAATAAGGTGTATTCGGTCGGGGTGATTCTTTCCGGCAATGTCTGGAAGTCGGCCCGTCCGTAGGCTGTGATTTCCCGCCGGTAAGTTTCCTGTTCCAGACCGTCAGGAACACGTTCTGCGACGAGTGTCTGAAAGGCTTTCCGGAAACTTTCCGATAGGGGATAAGCAGTGTCATCCAGATCCCATTCGGCCTGATATTCTGGAATACGGAAGTTTCCTTTGCAGAAATCTTCGCAGGTGGTGTTCAGATAACCGTTATGCAGCCGGATGTATTCCATCAGTTTATAGAAAGTAATGTTGGCCCCCAGTATGTTCGGGTTTCCTGTCAGCAGAAGCTGCTTGCGGGCCCGTGTGATGGCTACGTTCAGTTTGCGGTCAATCAGGAACTCTCCTTCGCGGAACGTATTTGCGGTCAGGAAATTCAGCTGGGAGAAGTTGTGGATGGTGAAGGAGTAAATGATCACGTCACGCTGGCTTCCCTGATAGCGTTCCACCGTATCGATCGAGATCTCCAGCAGTTCGGGAATATGCAGCCGGCTGATTTCTTTCCGGATCATGGCAATCTGGTTGCGGTAGGGCACGATGACGCCTACGGTACGGTTCGGATCGAAATGTCCGGCCGTGAGCCGGTAAATGTGTTTCAGCAAAGTGGCCACGATGCGGGCTTCTTCCGAATTGCTTTTTTCGGAAACAATCTGGTCGGCGGCCGGTTCAGCTGGAATGAAAACCATGCGGCGGTTCAGAAGGAGCTGGTCCAGTGTGTCTTCAGCCTGTGGAGAATTTTCATACGGGCATGTTTCTTCCTGATGAGGCAGCGGAATCGGTTCCAGATGTTCCTGATAATAAAAGGTATGGTTCGGGAATTCGGCAATAGCCGGGTGCATGCGTCCCTGTTTGTGAAGAATGCTCCGGAAGTCCTCTTCGCTCTGGCGGTACAACCGTTCGAAGAGCGAGTTGCGGCAGTCGGTCAGTCCGATAGCCTGCAGAAGCGGATCGGTGACCGCTGCCTCATCGGCACTTTGCTGGGCGATGGCAGGCAACTGCTTGTAATCACCTACGAGGACAAACTTTTCGATGGCATTCTCCTGATTGTGGCGGGCAGACAGGATACCGATCAGGTCCGGTTCGAGAATCTGTGAAGCTTCGTCAATAATAGCCAGGTTAAACCGCTTGAGGTTGAAGAGATGCAGGCGGTTATTGATGGCCGTCGTCGTACCTACAAAGATACGTGTGCGGCTGATTTTTTCCTTGATGTCTGTCAGTTTGGGACAGTCTTCCAGGCTGTGTTTCAGCAGGTAGGAAGTAAACCGCCTGTCACACGACAGTTCATGCCCGATCCGGATGAACGGAGTTTTCTCGGCAATTCCCGAATCAATCAGCATGTTGCAGATTTCATCGACGGCCCGGTTGGTGTACGACAGCAGAAGGATGGATGTTTCCGGATCGGTAAGTGCTTCTTCCACCATGTAACGCAAGGCACACGAAGTCTTTCCGGTTCCCGGCGGACCGACCAGCAGGAAATAGTCGTCAGCCTGCTTTTCTTTCAGGATCAGGGAATCAAACCGGCCGTAACTGCCGTTCAGCGTCCGTTCTTTCCGTAGCTCGGGAGTACGTGCTCCCAGCAGTAATTCTTTCCGGTCGGCACGTGCTGACAGGAATGCGTAAAGTCCGCGGAGTGCGCTTGTAGCCGACATGTCCGATGAATCATGTTCGATGGCAAACACTTCGTCTTCCCCTCCGATGATCTCTTTGTTCTGTTGTCCGTTCCGCAGCAGGATCGTCAGCCGGTCGGGATGTATTTCAAGGATATTTCCTTTCATCAGGATCTGTTTGCGAACGTCCGGTTCATCTGTGTACGGATAAAAGATGATGATGTCTCCCTGCCGGAAGTTAGGCAGGAAGTCGTCTCCCTGTTCCGGAATCGACAGATCGATCAGGTCGTATCCTTTGTTGGGCCCGCTCTTGCGCTTGTCCGTGACCTTGAGCCCCAGGAGAATATTCCCTGCCTCCAGTTTTTCGTTGAGCGGGGTGTGCCACAGGCTGGCAAATCCGCTGGCCGGATCGGTTCGTCCGCCCATTTTGCTCAGGATCTGTTCCTTGGAAACGAAAGTAAAGAAGCGTCGGAAGTAGGCACGTTCCAGGGGCGTGCAGACTTTCAGTGTCTTGATGACCCTTTCCAGTTCGGGTTCCTGATAGTCATTCCACAGCTTGTTGTCCACCTGGAATTCGTTGAGCAAGTCTGTCGTCAGCTGTTCACATACCGGAACAATGGCACCTTCTCCAAAGGCCATCTCATTGGCCACGATGCAGTTGCGGAGCCGGATACTTTCCCTGAACAGACCTTCAGCGAAATGTTCGATCAGGAGTCCGTCCGTATATTTGGAGTAAAGCAGGAAGGTCTGCAGATCCTCGGTCTCGTGGCCGAAGTTGTACATCAGTATGCCTTGGTAAAGCATCATCTGAATAAAATGATCTTCCTTATGCTTGCGGTTGTATTCGTCACGTTTTCCTGATTTCTGTTCGATGAGCACTTTAAAGTCCTTCTGAAGCATGTCCACACGTCCCTGCAATCCCAGCCGTTCACAGATGAAGGAAGCTTCCAGCAGTGTCTTCTGTTTGTCAAAGGAGCGGATGTTGTGAGGCAGGATGTCGTGGACAAAGGAACGGATATTGATCATCTGCGACTGGGCCAGTGCGTGGAAATTGGCCGGCAGGTCGCAGGTACAGAATTCCAGAGCCGCACCGGCAAAGAACTTCTTGACCGTATGACTGTACGTCACCGGTTCATCACCCCGTTCGTTGATGTAATCATCCAGAAACTGGCTGGCCAGGTTACCCATCAGAATGGGAGCCGTGTTGGCTTTCGGCTTGATCTTGTTGATGAAGAAGTTCAGCGGATGATGCCCGTATTCCCGGAAGCAGGCAGCCAGGGCACTGATATCAATCAGATAGTCCGGATAGATGACGATCAGGCCGGGGATGTAATGATTTTCTTCGTCCACCCGTACATCCAGCAGGTTCAGCGGCATGTTTTCAGTCAGCAGATCCTTGATGTAGAGTAAGTCGCCGTCATATCCGCCCCTGGCATAATTGATGATAATGAACGGATCGTCCTCCCGGTCTGTTGCGGCAAAGATCTGCGTATCGTTCCAGCTGGTGACTGATGCGCGGACATACGGGATGCGCGACAGGCGGGTTCCCTTGTACGGCCGGTTGGAGTGGGGCATCTCCGGGATGAAATAAGCGGGAATATCTTCTTCAAAAGCCAGAGAAACAAACCTCACCACTGCGCGGAGATCGTACAGATATTCTTCCATGTCCGGACGGAAATCATCGCGTAGCGCCGCGTTGCAGTTCCGTCGCATGGTCTGAATGGCATATTTGTCGGACGGAGTCATTTTCTTTTCCTTGCAGATATAGTCCAGCCGTGAGAACAGGTTGGCAAAGGAAAAGGTGATCCGGGCAGTCAGCTCATAGCAGGCCTGTTCCAGTACTTTGTAAAGCAGAATATATTTGGCGCGCAGGTTTTCGGGAGCGGCCTGAGGCTGCTGATGGATCTGCGCGATGCGGTTGAAAAGATCAAATGACTGTATGTCGATACGGGGGATAGAAGAATTTTGCATGTTGTTCGGTTCAGATATTCACTACAAAGGACACGGAAAAGCAGGCGGCCTCTGAAGAGAGAACTTCTTGCTTTTCCATGTCCTTGTTGTTTCCGGTTGTGTATTTTCCGGTCAGGTCATGAAGACTGATCCGGAGTGTTACTGGATGCTGTCTATATCCTGAATGCGGTAAGCCTGTTCCAGTTTGTCATATTCACCTTTGTACTGTGCTGTAACGTCTTCAGCAAAGGCATACGGCTGAAGGTCGGCAGAAGTATTTCCTTTCATCAGCATCATCAGGTGAAGGCTGGTCTGGTCGGCCAGGGTGATTCTGATGTCCTGATACAAGGTACCGTCTGTTGCATACAAGGTCTTCTTCTGGAAAGTTCCTGTGAGTGATGTGCTTGAAGGGCCGGGATAAATGACAATTCCGCCTTCGGTCAGATCCTTGTTGGTATAGGTGAATTCATATCTTCCTCCCTGTGTCATCAGGGCATCTTCCAGGATTCTTGCCTTGAGTCTGTTGATGTCTCCCTGTGTCATTTCTTCGGCTGTGATTTTTGCATCCACGCTTCCCAGTGTATAAGTAGCTTTCGGATTCTCAATCTGGATGGTCAGCAGATAGCTGTTTCCTACCAGGTCGCTGATCACGACTGTTGCCGTTCCCATACCTACCGGTACAAAAGTCAGAGTCTTGCCGTCGTAGTCACAGCGGACGATATCCTTGTTGGCATTATCGATGGTATACACACCGTTGCCGCCCTGAATGCGGAAAGTTTCTCCTTCACTGAAAGGATTCAGCAGAAGGGTGTTATTTTCGTTAATGACCAGACTGTCGCTGTTGTTGGCATAGACCAGCGTAACCGGCGAATAATCGTCGTCGCTGCATGCGGTGAAGCCGGCAAAACTGCCCAACAGGACCATACCGGCAAGAATTTGTTTCAGTTTCATTTGTCAATCTTTTTAAAATGGATTTTCAAATATACGATTAAATTTCGGATATGGTATAGTCTCCTGCTTTCTCACTCAGTATATTTTGTAATTCTTCAAGAGTTTTTTCATTTTCTGCATACTCCAAAGTGGCTGTGGGAGGGTTAAGTGTTACTGTCGCGGTAACTCCTTCCAGACTGTTCAGTACTTTCTCTACCCGCCGGCGGCAATGGTCACACATCATTCCTTCTATTTTATAAGTTTTGCACAAGGTTGTCTTTTTCTCCGGTTCCGGCATGATTTCCTGAACCGGGGATGAAGTTTCCGGCAAGGAAGAAATGGCTGAAGCATGGAAACGCTTGTTGCGTAACCGCAGACTGTTCGTAACGACACTTACGCTGCTCATGGCCATGGCGGCACCTGCCAGCATCGGATTCAGCAGAAAACCATTGATGGGGTAAAGGATTCCGGCTGCGACCGGTACACTTGCCAGGTTGTAGATGAAAGCCCAGAAAAGATTCTGCCGAATGGTGCGTACGGTCAGAACGGACAGGTGAATGGCATCCGTAATCTTGTGCAGGTCGGAAGATATGATGGTCATTTTGGCTACGTCCATGGCAATGTCGCTTCCTTGTCCCATGGCGATGCTCAGATCTGCCTGAGCCAGAGCGGCACTGTCGTTGATTCCATCGCCCACCATGGCCACACAATGTCCCTGTTGCTGAAGTTCCTTAATGAAAGCGGCCTTTTGTTGCGGAAGCATTTCTGAGCGGAATGAAGTAATACCGACTTGTCCGGAAATGGCCTTGGCAGTCGCTTCATTGTCGCCGGTCAGCATGTATACTTCAATACCTTTCTGCTGGAGTTCCCGGATGGCAGCAGGAGAGGACGGTTTGATCCGGTCGGTGATGGCTGCCAGTGCCAGTGCTTTTTCTGTATCGGCAAACCAGATAACCGTTTTGGATTCGGCAGCCAGTTGCCGGGCTTTGTTCTGTAAAGCATCTGAAATGGTTATGCCTTCTTCCTGAAGCAGACGAAGGTTGCCGGCCTGATAACGCTTTCCGTTGATTTGTCCCCGTATGCCTTTCCCTGTGACGGATTCAAACTGTTCTACCGGCAAGGCTTTTTCGTGCAGATGTTTGCAGACGGCTTCTGCAAGCGGGTGTTCGGACAAACTCTCCAGGCTGAAGAAAGCTGCTTCGCACTTTTCCTGTTCGTTGTCCCAGATCAGATCGGTCACTACAGGACGTCCTTCGGTCAGAGTTCCGGTCTTGTCGAGGACAATGGTATCGACCTTGCGTGCGGTTTCCAGACTCTCGGCATCTTTAATCAGAATTCCCAGTTCTGCCCCTTTCCCGATTCCGACCATAATGGCAGTCGGTGTGGCCAGTCCGAGAGCACACGGGCAGGCAATGATCAGCACGGTGACAGCTGCCAGCAATCCCTGGGTAAATCCGTTGGATGGGGCAAGGAGCAGCCAGGCAAGGAAGGTAATGAATGCAATCAGCATAATGGCCGGAACGAACACCGAAGCGATACGGTCCACCAGTTTCTGTACCGGCGCCTTGCTGCCCTGTGCATCCTGAACCATCCGGATGATGTGGGCCAGCATGGTATCACTCCCTACCTTCTCAGCCTGAAAACGGAAACTGCCTTTCTGGTTGATGGTGCCGGCATAGACTTTGGAGGCTGTCTGTTTCCGGACTGGAACCGGTTCGCCGTTCAGCATGCTTTCATCCACATACGAACTGCCTTCGGTTACGACTCCGTCGACAGCGATCTTTTCTCCCGGGCGAACCTGAATGATATCGCCTGTGCAAACCTGTCCGATGGCGATTTCCTCCGGCTCTCCGGATGTACTGATCCGGGTAACAGTCTGTGGCTGAAGTCCCATCAGCTTCTTGATAGCGGTTGAAGTATTCCCTTTGGCTCGTTCTTCCAGCAGACGTCCCAGCAGGATAAAGGCAATGATGACGCTGGATGCTTCGAAATAGACATGCGGATGAATACCCCGGCTCAGCCAGAACTCCGGAAAGAAAAGATTGAACAGGCTGAACAGATAGGCAATGCCTGTACTGTTGGCTACCAGTGTGTCCATGTTTGCCGAGCGGTGTCTGAACTGTTTCCAGGCACTGATAAAGAAATCACGTCCCAGCCAGAATACAACTGGGGTGGACAATATCCATAAAAGATATCCGGCTCCCGGCAAATCCATGAAAAACATACTGATGACTGAGATAGGGACGGCCAGGACAATGGCCCAGGTAGCACGGAACTTCAGCTGCCGGAATCTGCGGTTGTGTGCTTCATCGGCTTCCTGTGAAGCCTTTTCTTCCTGTGCCGTGATGACCAGATCGTATCCGGCATTTTGTATGGCTGTCCGTAAAGCTTCGGGCGAACATGTTCCGGAATCATATTCCACAGTCGCTGTTGCAGCGGCATAGTTTACGCTGGCGCTGCATACTCCCGGCTGGCGGTTGAGCGTTTTTTCTACTCGTGCGGCACAGGCAGCACAGCTCATTTCCAGTACGGGGAAAGTTTGTCTGACGGTTTTTGATGCGTTCATATTATATTCTTCTTGATTCGCTGCAAAGATAGCGCTTTCAAAATGAAAGATTTTACGGAATTATGGAGGTGGTTTATATTTTAATGTTAACTTTGCCGCCCGTATACGATTTTACTTAAATATAATAATATGGAACTGATAGAAAATCTGTTTATGGGGTACCCCAATCTGTGGGGTGGCGGAGTGGCTCACTCTGTACTGATCCTGTCCCTTGTTATCACATTGGGCATTGCTTTAGGAAAAATAAAAGTGGCCGGCGTTTCGCTGGGAGTCACCTGGATTCTGTTTGTGGGTATTGTTTTCGGACACTTCAACATGAATCTGAATGAGCATCTTTTACACTTTCTGAAAGAATTCGGACTGATTCTGTTTGTCTATTCAATCGGTCTGCAGGTAGGGCCCGGTTTCTTCTCTGCATTCAAGAAGGGAGGCTTTACGCTGAATGTCGTTGCCATGATTGTTGTGTTTACCGGTGTTGTGATGGCAATCGTCCTGCATTTTGTTACCGGAACGCCGATCACTACAATGGTCGGTATCCTTTCGGGAGCTGTAACCAATACGCCGGGACTTGGTGCGGCACAGCAGGCAAACAGTGATTTGAACGGAGTCGATGCGCCCGAGATCGCCCTGGGTTATGCCGTAGCTTATCCGTTGGGTGTGATTGGCTGTATTCTGTCTTTGCTGGCTCTGAAATATTTGCTGCGTGTAAAGACGGCACAAGAAGAGGCTGAAGCTGAACAGGGAATGGGACATATTCAGGAACTGACCGTACGTCCTGTGACGTTGGAAATCCATAATGGTTCCGTGAATGGAAAGACATTGCGTGAGATTCATCCGCTTGTAAAGCGTCGTTTTGTGGTTTCCTATATCTGCCGTGCTGACGGAGACGGAGAAATAGAAATGGCAGGTGCAGACACTGTGTTGCATCTGAATGATAAGATTCTGGTTGTATCTACTCCGATTGATGTGGAAGCCATTACCGTATTCTTCGGAAAACAAGTAGATATGGTGTGGGAAAAGCCTGATTCAAAATACATTTCCCGCCGTATTCTGATCACTAAATCGGAACTGAACGGAAAGATGCTGTCGCAGTTAAAGATCCGTCAGAACTTTGGAGCCAACATTACGCGTGTAAATCGTTCCGGTGTGGATCTGGTGGCATCTCCGGGACTTCAGTTGCAGATGGGTGACCGGGTAACGGTAGTCGGAAGCGAACTGGCCGTGAGTCATGCTGAAAAGGTATTGGGTAACTCATTGAAACGTCTGAATCATCCGAATCTGATTCCGATCTTCCTGGGTATTGCATTGGGATGTATTCTGGGTAGTATTCCGTTTGTGTTCCCCGGTATTCCGCAGCCTGTAAAATTGGGACTGGCAGGCGGACCGCTGATTGTTTCCATTCTGATCAGCCGTTTTGGACCGCAGTACAAGTTGATTACCTATACGACAATGAGTGCCAACCTGATGGTGCGTGAAATCGGAATATCTCTCTTCCTTGCCTGCGTCGGACTTGGAGCCGGAGAAGGATTTGTGGATACGATCATTCACGGAGGAGGATATGTGTGGATTGCTTATGGTGCCATCATTACGGTTGTACCGTTGTTCGTTGCCGGACTGATCGGGCGTTATGCATTGAAGCTGAACTATTATACTCTGATCGGAGTTCTTTCCGGTGCAACGACGAATCCGCCCGCATTGGCTTACTCCAACGATCAGACTTCCTGTGATGCTCCGTCCGTAGGTTATGCTACGGTTTATCCGTTGACTATGTTCCTGCGCGTCTTGACCGCTCAGTTGCTGATCCTGTCGCTGGCTTAACAGGTTGTGATAACAGGTAAATAAAACTCATCATTATCTGTTTATGAGATGCATAAAGTCAGATTTCTTGAGGACTATGCTTGTTGCAAGCATGATTCTACTGGTTGGTTGTCATGGCAAACCTGAGTTCATCTGACACACTGGAAAAGGTCATGCAAACTGACTTGAAAACATGTTGAATCTGCTCTTGGGAGCTGAAAATTGTAAAGCCAACCAATTCAATGCTGTAGGTATGAATTGGTTGGCTTTACTTATGCTATGACGCTTGTCTCAGCTTATTTCTTGCCAAACTCCGGATCTATTTTCAGTAAAGCCGTGACACCGAAAGTGACCAGTGTGCATCCCATGATCCAGATGAAGAACAACTGATAGCCCAGACTTTCCTGAAGCCAGCCTGCAATCATGCCCGGGAGCATCATGCCCAAAGCCATAAAGGCAGTACAGATGGCATAATGAGCCGTTTGTTGTGTACCTCGGGAGAAATAGATCAGGTACAGCATGTAGGCCGTAAAACCGAAGCCATAGCCGAATTGTTCCGTAAAAATACAGGCGTTGATGGTCAGCAGTCCCGGTGAGTCGGCATAGCTGAGATAGACATAGACTATGTCCGGAAGGGAGATGGCCCATACCATAGGCCAGAGCCACCGTCTGAGTCCGTGACGGGCAACTGCAACACCCCCCAGAATTCCTCCTAAAGTGAGTCCGATGGTACCGATTGTTCCCTGGGCAAATCCCAGCTGTTCGGTTGTCATTCCCAGTCCTCCTACTTCCGGAGTATCAATAAGGAAAGGAATACTCATTTTGGCGAGCTGGGCTTCGGGAAGCCGGTATAGCAGCATAAACAGAAGAGCGATGCCGGCCTGTTCTTTCTGGAAGAATGAACGGAACGTGTTCAGAAAAGCCTGAAACAGGCCGGAAGCCGAAGTCTGGCCTGCTGAAACAGCCTGTTCGGGACGGGGAAGACAAAATACGTGATAAACCCAGAGGCCCAGAAAAAGTCCGCTCAGTACAAAGAACGTCAGGCTCCAGGCATAAGTAGTCCCCAGGGAAGTCTTTTCCAGATAACCGGCCAGCATAATCAGCAATCCTTGTCCGGCAATCGTTGCAATACGGTAGCAGGTGCTTCGGATACCTACATAGAGCGCCTGCTGGTGTGAAGTAAGAGCCAGCATGTAGAATCCGTCGGCAGCGATGTCATGGGTTGCAGAACCAAAAGCAGTCAGCCAGAACAGAGCCAGTGTTGTCTGAAAGAAATGAGGAGCCGGAATCGTGAAGGCTACTCCGGCCAGACCGGCACCGATGAGCAGCTGCATGCTGACGATCCACCAGCGTTTCGTCTTGAGCAGGTCGACGAAAGGACTCCACAAGGGCTTAATGACCCATGGAAGATTCAGCCAGCTGGTGTACAGGGCAACTTCCGTATTGGAAATGCCCATTCGCTTGTACATGACAAGCGAAAGAACCATGACTGCGACATAGGGAAGCCCCTCGGCAAAATAGAGGGTGGGCACCCATTTCCAGGGTGACATGTTTTGTTTCATGGTCAGTAACGTTTTTCAATGTCTGCTTCTTTGTAATAATGTTTCAGAATTTCCCGGTAGTCGTAACCTTGTTCGCCCATGACGGCGGCTCCGATCTGGCAAAGACCAACTCCATGTCCCCATCCGGCTCCTGTCAGATGGAACCATTCGGGTACACCGTTCTGTATAGGTCCCCGGTCAACGACAAAAGCGGAACTGAACAAGTGACTTTCAGAGAGGATGCGTCGGATTTCCAGTTCCTTGCCGATAATCATTGTCTTGCGGGTTCCGACAATTTTCAGTTTACTGATGCGTCCGGACTTTCCCCGTTCAACAGGTATCAGATCGATGATCTCACCATAATCACTTCGGGTGTTCCGGTTGATCAGTCCGGCAAGTTCTTCCTGAGTGTAATGTTTTTCCCACCGATAGAAGTCTGTTGTTTCGTAGTCGTAATTGTTCAGGATCAGTGAAAGGATCTGTTTGTCGTGCGTATTGCAGAAGCTTTCCGGTTGGGAACGAATCCATTTTCCAGCTTCCTGTTCGTTGGTAAGGTCAGGAAGGGGGATATTGGCCGTGCAGTCTCTGACTGCCTGAAGATACGGATAATTCTTCTCTTCCCAGCAATAGCTGAATTCCTCGGTAACTCCGCCACAGCATTTGGAAAAACGGGCATCGCATATTTCTCCTCCTTCAGTCAGTACCTCGCCGCTGGTCGTACGGACAGCTTCCGAAACATTGGGGCTGGTAGCCTTGGTGATGCCTTGATACCGCTGGCAATGATCATCGGCGCATACATCGAAGATGGTGTGTTCTTCGCGGTCGTACCATCTCAGGTACTCATTCTCGGTCTTGATGAATGAGAAGAATTCATTTCCTTTTTTCTCAGGCTGCTTTCTCCGTTGTATCTGGGCGAGCAGCCAGCTGCGTGAAATGACTGCATGTGCTTTCAGAAACTCCAGTGGTGCCGTGGCATTCATTTCGGAGGAGATGACGCTTTCCAGATACACTTCGGCCGGAAGCAGATTGATGGCAGCTATTTTCCCTTCGTGCACGACGAGTTTCAGAATACCCGGGAAAACCTGTGTCTCCTGCCGCTCCCAGTGAAAACCGATGCCGATGGTTACATTCTCCAGGGAAAAAGAGCAGGATTTCTCCAGAGGAGAAAAGGTCAGTTCGTGATAAATGTTTCCATTCCAGAGAATGCCTCCTTCGTGGAATGCAACGTCTTGCCGGTCGCAAACCGTACTTCCTTTGGCGGTGAAGTGTCCGTTCAGTGTAAACTGGATGGCCAGTGCGCTGACAATGCCTACGCTTATTTCAGGGTCTTT
>ERZ773111.1166-NODE-1166-length-13271-cov-6.054101_pt1 | contig 13271 bp, 7 predicted proteins | sample MGYA00580567_ERZ773111 | MGnify/ENA primary metagenome ERZ773111 (study PRJEB29015, sample SAMEA2737875) | human gut metagenome | biome: human gut; feature: human-associated habitat; material: faeces | place: China | collected 2012 ...
CAGCCCCGCGCCATAGTTGAAGCCGCACACCGGCTGGAATCCCTGGCCGAAGCCGATCAGGGCGGACTGGGCCAGCATCATGGCCCGGCTTACCACGCTCATGGCGGCAATGGCCGCGTCGCCATACAGTCCGGCGCTGCGGTTGAGGCAGATGGTGGCGATGCTGGCCAGCCCCTGGCGGCACAGGGAGGGCAGACCGCCCTTGCCGATCTCCAGGAACAGGTCCCGGCGGAAGCACAGGTTTTTCAGCCGGATCCGCAGGTTGCCGCCCCGGGCGCAGCCCAGAAGCAGCATGCAGAAGGAGGCCAGTTGGCTGAGGATGGTGGCCAGAGCCGCTCCGGCCACCCCCATGTTCAGCCCGAAGATCAAGAGCGGGTCCAGCCCCACGTTCAGCACCGCCCCGGCGGCGATGCCCACCATGCCGTAGGCGGCGCTGCCCTGAAAGCGCAGCTGGTTGTTCAGCACGAAGGACGCCGTCATATACGGGGCCCCCAGCAGGATGATCCGCAGATAGCTGCGGGCGTAGGGGAGGATGGTGTCCGTGGAGCCCAGCAGCCGGGCCAGAGGCGTCAGGAAGATCTGGCCCAGCACCAGGATGACGCACCCGGCCAGAAAGGCCAGGGTCACGCCGGTGGCGGCCATTTTTTCGGCGTCGGCGGTTTCGTGGCGGCCCAGCTGGCGGGAGATATAGTTGCCGGAGCCGTGGCCGAAGAAGAAGCCCACCGCCTGGATCACCGCCATCAGGGAGAACACCACGCCCACCGCGCCGGTGGCGCTGTTGCTGTGGAGCTGGCCCACGAAATAGGTGTCCACCATGTTATAGCAGGCGGTGACCATCATGCTGATGATGGTGGGGACCGCCATTTTGCACACCAGATGGCCCACCGGCCGGCCGGTAAGCTCCTGGAATTTTGCTTCCTGTTTGTCGTTCACGTTTTACCTCCGCAGGCGGATGCCGCATCCGCCCGAAAATTTCAGCCGGGGCGGGGCACAGCGGCCCCGCCCCGTTGGTCAGATCAAATGGGCGATTATTCCACCACGGGCAGCGCCTTCACCACGGCGGCGCCCCGGGGGCACAGGGTGTCGTGCCCGGCCACGGTGCCCACGCTGGTGAGCACCTTCCAGCAGCGGGCGCACTTGACGCCCTGGGCGGGAGCCACAGTGACGGACAGGGCGTCGCCCACGGTGACCCGTACCTGGGACACGATCAGCAGGTCCGCCAGGGTATCGGCGTTCAGCTCCGCCAGGAAAGCGTCCTCGGCGGGAACGGTGACGTCCACCTCAGCCTCCAGGCTCTTGCCGATCTTCTTCTCGGCACGGGCCGTCTCCAGAGCGCCGTTGACGGCGCTGCGGACGGCGGCGATGCGGGCCCAGCGGTCCATGGCGTCCTCCGGCAGGGCGTAGCCCTCATAGGGCTGCACCATGCAGTTGAACAGCACGCTGCGGCTGTCGTCGGCACTGCGGTGGGGCATGGCCAGCCAGATCTCCTCGCAGGTGAAAGCCAGGATGGGGGCGAACATCCGGGTCATGGCGTCCAGGATCAGGAACAGGGCGGTCTGGGCGCTGCGGCGGCTGGCGCTGTTCTCCCCATCGCAGTACAGGCGGTCCTTGATGATGTCGAAATAGAAGGAGCTCAGGTCCACCACGCAGAAATCGTTGATGGCGTGGGACACGGCGTGGAACTCGTAGGCGTCGTAGCTGTCGAACACCCGGCGGATCAGGCTGTTGAGCCGGGTAACGGCCCAGCGGTCCAGCTCCTGCATATCGGCGGCGGCCACCAGTTGCTCCGGATCGAAGCCGGTGAGGTTGTCCAGGCAGAACTTGGCGGTGTTGCGGAACTTCAGATAATTCTGGCTCAGCTGCTTGAAGATGTCGTCGGAGCAGCGGACGTCCACATGATAGTCGGAGGAGCCGGCCCACAGGCGCAGCAGGTCCGCGCCGTACTTGTTGAAGATCTCGGCGGGGTCCATACCGTTGCCCAGGGACTTGTGCATGGCGCGGCCCTGGCCGTCCACGGTCCAGCCGTGGGTCAGGCACTCCTTGAAGGGCGCGCCCCGGCCCAGAGCGCCCACGGCCACCAGCAGGGAGCTCTGGAACCAGCCGCGATACTGGTCCAGACCCTCGATATACATGGTGGCAGGCCAGAAGCCCTGGTCCCGCTCCATGGCGGCGTAGTGGGTGGAGCCGGAGTCGAACCAGCCGTCCAGGGTGTCGCTCTCCTTCTCGAAGCCGGCGTTCTTGCCGCAGTGGGGGCAGGTGAAGCCCTCCGGCAGCATATCCTCCGCCTCCATCTCGAACCAGGCGTTGGAGCCCTTCTTTTCAAAGATATTGGCGATGGCGTCGATGGTCTCGTCGGTGCAGATGGGCTTGCCGCAGTCCTTGCAGTAGAACACCGGGATAGGCAGGCCCCAGCGGCGCTGGCGGCTGATGCACCAGTCGGTGCGCTCCAGGACCATGGAGCGCAGGCGGTCCTTGCCCCAGGAGGGCACCCAGCGCACGTCCTCGCAGGCGGCGATGGCGTCGTCCTTGAAGGACTCCACAGAGCAGAACCACTGGGGAGTGGCACGGAAGATGATGGGCTTCTTGCAGCGCCAGCAGTGGGGATAGCTGTGGACGATCTCCTCACTGGCAAACAGGGAACCGGCCTCCTTCATATCCTGAAGGATCACGGGGTTGGATTCTTCGGTCTTCATGCCGGCGTACTTGCCGGCGTAGTCCGTGTGGCGGCCCTGGTCGTCCACGGGCACCACCATGTCCATGCCGTAGCGCAGGCAGGTCTGATAGTCGTCGGCGCCGAAGCCGGGGGCGGTGTGGACGCAGCCGGTACCGGAGTCCATGGTGACGTAGTCCGCCAGCACCAGGCGGCTGGTCTTGGGCAGGAAGGGATGGTCCGCCAGCATATTCTCAAAGAAGGCGCCCTCGTGGGTCTCCACGATCTCGTAATCGGAGATGCCCGCCACGCCCATCACCTTGTCGGTGAGGGCCTCAGCCATGATATACATCTCGCCGTTGCCGTTGTTCTTCACCACGGCATAGCGCTCGGAGGGGTGCAGAGCGATGGCCAGGTTGCCGGGCAGGGTCCAGATGGTGGTGGTCCAGATGACGAAGCTCAGCTTGCTCTTGTCCAGGTGGGAGAGCTTGCCCAGGTCGTCGTTCATGGGGAACTTCACATACACCGTGGTGCAGGGGTCGTCCTGATACTCGATCTCGGCCTCGGCCAGGGCGGTCTCGTCGTGGGGGCACCAGTACACGGGCTTGAGGCCCTTGTAGATGTAGCCCTTCTTGGCCATCTCGCCGAAGATCTCGATCTGACGTGCCTCAAACTCCGGCTTCAGGGTCAGGTAGGGGTGCTCAAAGTCACCGATGACGCCCAGACGCTTGAACTGGTCGCTCATGATGTCGATGTGCTCGGTGGCAAACTTTTCACAGATCTGGCGCAGCTCCAGCTTGGAGATGTCCTTCTTCTTGTCACCCACCGAGGACAGGGCCTTCAGCTCAATGGGCAGGCCGTGGGTATCAAAGCCGGGCACATAGGGAGCCTGATAGCCCTCCATGTTCTTTTCGCGGATGATGATATCCTTGATGATCTTGTTCAGGGCGGTGCCCATGTGGATGTTGCCGTTTGCATACGGAGGGCCGTCGTGCAGAATGAACTGGGGCTTGCCCTCGTTGTGCTTCATGAGCTGGTTGTACAGGTCGTTGTCGTCCCAGTCTTTGAGCATGACCGGTTCCTTTTTGGGCAGACCGGCGCGCATCTCAAACAGGGTCTTGGGCAGATTCAACGTGCTGTCGTACTGCGATTTGTTCTTAGCCAATGGTTTACACTCTCCTCTATTTTTGCGTTGGGTGCCTTACTCGCTGAACTTTACGCCCTGAAAAGCGTCGTAGTCCGGCTCGTCCGGCTTCATATCAGCAGGAGGCGGGTCCAGCTTGAGCTGGCTTTCGTCCTTTGCCCAGAAATCCTCGCTGCTGTCAGCCGCCTTGTCGTCATCGACAGGGGCGGCAGGTTCGGTGGTTTCGGTCATTTCGGCAGGTTGCTGTGCCGGGGCTGCTGCGGCATCGGCTGCGGGGGCAGTCTCGGGCTGTGCGGCGGGCTGCTCTGCGGCAGCTTCCTGCACAGGCTCTGCATCCTGTACGGGGGCGTCCTTTTCGGCTTCCTTAGCGTCCTTCTGGAACTCCGGCAGACGGCTCAAAGACTCCACATGGCTGCGGTACAAATTGAGCACATCCGCCTTGAAGCGGGTGACCTCCAGACGGACGCGGTCGTACTCCCGCTCTTCAGCCAGACGCTTCTCGTTGGCTTCGTTCTCGATCTCGTCTGCGCGGTCGCTTGCCTTCTGCAGCAGCTCGTTGGCATCGCGGATGATATCGTCGCCCCGCAGGTTTGCGCGGTGGATGATCTCCTCAGCCTTCTGGTTTGCTTCACGGATCACGTTTTCGCCCATGCGCTGGGCGTTGATCAGCGCGCTCTTGAGCATATCGCCATCGGCCTCAAAGCTTTGCAGCTCACCCTTGAGCTTCTGGTTCTCTGCGGTCAGATCAGCGATCTGCTTGCGCAGCTGCTCTGCCTGCGCATCGTTCTGCTGCAGCTGCTCCTCGACCTTGTCCAGAAAACGATCCACGTCTTCTGTACGGTAGCCGCGGAGGTTTTTTTCAAATTGTACAGAGCGGACATCCTGCGGAGTCAGCATAGTCATTTCCTCCCATAGCTTTTAATATTGAAAGAACTCAATGATCGAACGATCTTTTTTACTTTTCCCGGGCAATGCAGTCAGCCGGAAGCGGCCTTTGCCGCGCACGGTGAACACATCCTGCTCGTATACGGGGGCATGGGGTTTTTCCACCGGCAGATGGTTGATTTCTACCCTGCCCGCCTCGATCAGTTCCGCAGCGGTGCCTCGGCTGACGTGCAGCATGGCAGAGAGTACCGCGTCCAGCCGCAGGGAGGACACGGTGGCGGTGAGCAGCTGCCGCTCCGGTGCCGGGAAGGCCGGGATCTCTTCCGGCTCCAGCAGGCGGGTGGACACCTCTGTGCGTCCCGCCTGACACAGCTCCCGGCAGATAAGCTTTGCTGCCGGTTCCAGCGCGAACACATAGGCCGTGCCCGGCGCATCGGCAGGCAGCAGGATATCACCCAGTGCCTCGCGCTTGAGGGCAAGCCCCATCAGGCTGCCCAGATAGTCCTTGTGCGCCGGAAGCACCGCACCGGGCAGCGCCCGGCATTGCAGCTGTACGCAGCGCACCGGACACTCGCCGTAGCTGTACTCTGGCTCCAGACAGAGCACCCTGCGCTCGGCCTCGGGCCAGCCGCCGTCAAAACGCCAGCCGTCCCGCACACCGGCACGCCCCAGTGCCGCCCGGGCAAGATCCTGTTCCCGGTCGCTGAGGAATGCAGAGTACCGGGCTATGCCACGGGAAAAAGCCGCGTCGGCAAGATCCTCGATATGCCGCATGAGGTAGCGTTCCTCATCATTGCGGGCGGGCACAAAGCCCCGCACCGCGCCAGCTGCCGGATCAATAGAATGCGCCATTGTTCTCCAGCTCGTCCAGCAGATCGCCCATGATATCCACGTTGTACGGGGTAATGATAAAGGTACTGTTGGCTACGCGCTTGATCTGGCCGTTGTTGGCATAGGCCACGCCGGACAAAAAGTCTACCAGACGGCGGGAGACCTCCTTGTTGGTGGACTCCAGATTCAGCACCACGGTACGCTTGTTGTTCAGATGATCGGCAATGGTGCTGGCATCCTCGAACCGCTCGGGCTTGACCAGAACCACCTTGAGCTGGGTGGTGGCATGGATGTTGACCACCTTGTTCTTCTTGCTGGTGCCCTCGGCAGGCTCCTCGGTCTCTTCGTCCATCCCGATGCCAACGCCGCTGTTGTTGTTCACCATCTGGGGGCCGTCATCGATGTACTGGTCCTCGTACTCGTCCCCTTCGCCCATCAGGCCCTTCTTAATGCTATCCAGCAAAGACATAATTATCTGCTCCTTTCATTCGGGCAGCGCCCGGCTGCCTGGCGTTCTTTGCAAAAAGAATGCAAATAGCTTTTACTATTATCTGATTTTTTGCAGCAGATGTCAATAACTACAAAAGTTTTCCGTCATATAAATTTTGTCCCGAGACGATTATTTCGTCATAAAGCCTTACCTGACTGACGGAACCGTCTGTTCCCTTGGGCAAAACAAGGATGTAATCCCCTTCCGTGACCAGCGGATGGTCGGCATCCACGGGGTCGATCTTGCAGAAGCGGGCGATGTTGCCGTATTTGACATACACGCCGGGGATGTAGTTTTCACCCTGCGTTTCGGCCTCGGTGCCGTCCTCCTTGAGGTAGTGCACCGCTGCGGCGGGAACCCGCAGGCCGGTGCTCTCGCCGGTGCTGATGCGTGCGCTGGCGTGGTTGAGGCACAGCACATCGCCGTTGATGGAGTTGCATTGCAGCACAAAGCGGGCAACATCCTTTTCTGCATCAATGGTCACCTCGGAAACGGTGGCGCGCAAGGCGGCATCGCTCTGGCCGGGGAAGCTGATTTCCACCGCCGTGCGCAGGGGCTTACCGTCCGCGCCCAGCAGCTTTTCGGCCTGCTTTGCGGAGCACACCCCGGCGTACTGCCAGCTGAACCCGGACACCAGCTTACCTACACAGCCATCCAGCGGCATCTCGGGGTCGGAGTCCAGATAAGCCTTGAGCTGCTCCGGGCTCTGCGCCAAAATGTCCGCAGCACCGGCGTTCAGCCGTCCGCTGCTGGCAGCCCGGACAAAGTAGCCGGTGGTGGGGGCGGCGATCTGGGTGGGGTTGCCCAGCTGTGCCTGCACGGTCTGTGCCTGCTGGGCAAGCAGCGCGATCTGATCCGCAAAGCCGGCGGTATCGCCGGTGGTGATCCACAGCTTGTTCTGCGCCAGCAAATAGGCATCGGTGCTTTCGTCCACATCGCTGTATTGGGCGGTGTCCAGTGCGTCCAGCAGGTCATACAGCGCACCGGAGCGCTCCTTGAGCAGGCCGTCCAGCTGGGTGGCTGCGGTGTTCTGGGAGCGCTGCAACAGGTCGATCTGGCTGGTAAGCTGGGTCAGCTGCTGGCGCAGCACCGCCTGATTGGCGTCGGTATACAGCTCTGCAACGGCAGTGCCTGCCGACACCCGCTCGCCGTCCGAGACAAGGTAACCTAGATTGCCGCTGCCGGAAATGCAGGTCTCGTCAAACAGCAGCACGCCGTCCGCTTCAATGGTATCGGAGATGGTGATGGGCAGCGCCGTTTCGTAGACGTTCTGGGGGAAAAGGATGTGCGCCGCCTGCCAGCAGACATACGCTGCCGCCGCCAGCAAAAAGGCGGCCAGCACAGCCGCCAGCGTGGTAAGCGCAGAAAACTTGTGGCGCGGTTCCTGAGGGGTTTCCGGCATAAGGATCATCCTTTCAATAAAAAGTCTTGGGTCAGGCGCAAAGCGGTCTGTCGCACGTCCGCCGCCCCGGCGTCCAGCCATGTAACCCCGTCCATGTGGCGGAACCATGTCAGCTGGCGCTTGGCGTAGTTGCGGGAGGCCTGTTTGAGCTTTTCAGTGCAGACCTCAAGCGTGGCGGTCTGCTGGAAATACGGAAAAAATTCTTTATAGCCGATGGCCTGTGCGGCGGTGCGGAAGGCTTCGCGGTTATGCCAGACGTATTCTGCCTCGGCCAAAAGCCCGGCCTCCAGCATTTTGTCCACCCGCAGGTCGATGCGGCGGTACAGCGCTGCGCGGTCCGGGAAATCCAGCCCCAGCACAAGGCTGCGGTAGGGGCGCTCCGGCGGCAGCGAATCAGCCTTTTGTTCGCTGAGACGCTTGCCAGTGGCGCGGTAGTGTTCCAGCGCCCGCAGCACCCGTACCTTATTATTGGGGTGGATGGCAGCGGCGGCTTCCGGGTCCACGGCTTGCAGTTTTGCGTACATGGCTTCCGGGCCGTTGGCTTCCAGTTCAGCGGTCAGCTGCTCGCGCAGACCATCCGGGGCTTTTTCGGCGGTGAAGCGCACCCCGTACAAAAGGCTCTGCACATACAGTCCGGTGCCGCCTACCAGCAGCGGCAGATGCCCCCGGGCAGTGATATCCTGGATATACTCCCCTGCCAGCGCGGTGAAATCCGCCACGCTGAAGGTCTTTTCCGGGGTGAGGATGTCCACGCCGTGGTGCGGGATGCCGCAGGTCTCCTGCGGGGTGACCTTAGCGGTGCCCACATCCAGACCTTTGTAGATCTGCATGGAGTCGGCACTGATGACCTCGCCGGAGAACTGCTGCGCCAGCGCAACGCCCAGCGCGGTCTTGCCGGTGGCGGTGGGGCCTACCACAGCCACCACGGCAGGTTTTGCATTATACGATGCGTCCAAACTGCTTTTCCAACTCCTTTCGGGTAAGCTTGAGCACGCAGGGACGGCCATGGGGGCAGAAGGGCGGCACCTCGCCGGAGAGGATCTTCTCGGCCAGTGCCATCAGCTCCTGCGGGGAGGACTTATCCCCCGCCTTGATGGCGGCGCGGCAGGAGATGGAGTGCAGTACCCATTCGGTGTGCTCGTTCAGCGCGTCCCGGCTGCCCTTGAGCAAGCGGTCGGCGATCTCTACCAATAGATCCTCGGCATTCTGCGGCTCTACGTCCGCAGGCACGGCGCGCAGCAGCACGGTGCTGCCGCCAAAGTCGGCCACGTCCAGCCCGGCGTTTTCCAGCAGGGGCTGGTTTTCCAGCAGTGCCTGCTTTTCCTCTGCGGAAAGGTCGATGGCGGCGGGCTGCAGCAGCAGCTGGCTGGGCACATTGCCGTAGTTGGCGGCAAGCTTTTCGTACAACTGACGCTCGTGGGCGGCGTGCTTATCGATCAGGCACAGCTCGTCTCCCCGCTCGGCAAGAATATAGGTGCGGAATACTTCGCCCACATAGCGCAGCGGTTCTTCCCCCTGTGGCACATCAAAGCCCAGCTGTTCCGGCTGCGCGGACTCCTCCGGCTGATAGGGCACCGTTGCGGCTTCGATCTCCGGGGCGGCGGGCATGGTGTTCCATGCCGCCATGTGATCCAGCGGCGGGTCGGCTGCGGCGTCCGTCTCCGGGCGCACATCCAGCTGTGTTTCAGCAGCAGCAGCCCGGAAGGGCTGCGGTGCGGTCTGGACTTTTGTTGCATCTGCTTTTTCCGGGCTGTGGAGGGTAACCACCGGGTCCAGGATATCCTCTACGGGGGCAGACTGCCGCCACGAGGGCACGGCAGCCGCCGCGCGAGCAGGCTGTGCGGGCTGTACCGGCGGGTTATCTGCCGTAAAAGCAGGGGTTTTCACCGGTGCAGCGACCGGACACAGTGGCTGCGGAGCTTCCCAGCGCTGCGCGGGCAGCGTGCCGGGGTCTGCCTGACCCGGAATGACGGCGGAAAGTCCTGTAAAGTAATTATTCTTTACAGTATTTTCACTCTGAGTATCGTTTTCTTTTTCAGATTTTTCTTTTTCGTCTGCTTCAAAGGTGAAGCGGCGTTCCCCGGTGCCGGGCTGTGCCAGCGCCAGCTTGACCGCATGGTAGACGACATCGAATACGTCATTTTCCCGGGCAAAGCGGGCTTCGATCTTTGCAGGGTGGACATTGACGTCCACAAGGTCGGTGGGCATTTCCAGCAGCAGGATGCCGCCCGGGAACTTGCCCTGCATGGTAGTGCCCTTGAAGGCCATTTCCATGCCCGCCATGATGGTGCGGTTGCGCACATAGCGGCCATTGATGTAGAAATGCTGCATACTGCGGCTGGCACGACAGCTCTTGGGCGGGGTGATCAGGCCGGTGACCCGGTACATTCCCTCCTCGGCATGCACCTCGATGAGGTCGCGGCTGAACTCCCGCCCCAGCACCGCGTAGGCGGCGCTGCGCAGCTGACCATCGCCGGGGGTGACGTATTGCAGCTTGCCTTCCCGGATGAACTTGACACTGACCTCCGGGTGGCTGAGCGCCACATGACCCACGTTATCTGCCACAAAGGTGCCCTCGCTGGAGTCCTTTTTGAGGAACTTCATGCGGGCGGGGGTGTTGTAGAACAGGTCCTGCACCCGGATGGTGGTGCCCACAGCACGGGCGGCAGGCTCCCTGCCCTGCTCCTCGCCGCCGGCGATGCGGTAGCAGGTGGCAAACTCGTCCACCTCGGTGCGGGTGAGCAGCTCTACCCGCGCCACGCTGGCAATGGAAGCCAGTGCTTCACCCCTGAAGCCCAGTGTGTGGATGCTGTTCAGGTCATCCGGCTTTTCAATTTTGCTGGTGGCGTGGCGGATGAAAGCCGTTGGGATATACTCAGCATCAATACCGGTGCCGTTATCGCTGATCTCGATCAGCTTTACGCCGCCGGACTCGATGCTTACGGTGACCTGCGTTGCACCGGCGTCGATGGAGTTTTCCAAAAGCTCCTTGACCACCGATGCGGGGCGCTCCACCACCTCACCGGCGGCGATCAGCTCCGCGGTATGCTTATCCAGAACATGGATGACTGCCATGGTCTTTTCCCTCCCCTGTGGTTGATTTTTGCGGTCAGCCGTTCAGGCTGCCCTTGAGGGTCTTTTTCAGCTCGTACAAAAAGTTCAGCGCTTCAATGGGAGTAAGCGTTTCCACATCCACAGCCTCCAGTTTTTCCATCATTTCGCTGGGCACTGCCGGGGAATTGTACTCCTGCAAGGCGTCAAAATCCATCTGCTCTACCTTGTTTTTGGGCGCAGAGGCCTCCAGCGTACGCAGCACTTCGTGGGCGCGGCGGGTCACGCTGCCGGGCAGACCGGCCAGCTTTGCCACCTCGATGCCGTAGCTGTCGTCAGCGGGGCCGCGCACGATGCGCCGCAGGAAGGTGATGTCCTCGCCGCGCTTTTTGACCGCAATATTGTAGTTTTTTACGCCCTCTACGGTGCCTTCCAGCTCGGTCAGCTCGTGGTAATGGGTGGCGAACAGGGTCTTGCAGCCCAGCCCCTTGGCGGGGTCTGCGATATGCTCCACCACGGCGCGGGCGATGCTCATGCCGTCAAAGGTGGAGGTGCCGCGGCCGATCTCATCCAGCACCACAAGACTTTTGGCAGTGGCATTTTTCAGGATCTCCGCTACCTCGGTCATCTCCACCATAAAGGTAGACTGACCTGCGGCAAGGTCGTCCGAGGCACCGATGCGGGTGAAGATGGCGTCCACCACGCCCACATGACAGCTGGCTGCCGGTACAAAGGAACCGATCTGCGCCATCAGGGCAATCAGCGCATTCTGACGCATATAGGTAGATTTACCCGCCATGTTGGGGCCGGTGATGATCAGGCAGCGGTCGGTGGTGCAGTTGAGGGTGGTATCGTTGGGCACGAACATACTGCCCTTGAGCACCTGCTCCACCACCGGGTGACGCCCCTCGGTGATGGTCAGCACATCGCTGTCGTCCACCACGGGGCGGCAGTAGTTGTTTTCCGCAGCCACCTGCGCCAGCGCAGCCAGCACATCCAGCTGTGCAATAGCGTTGGCGGTGCGCTGGATGCGGTCCAGTTGGGCACCGATGCTCTCCAGCAACTCATCAAACAGGCGGCGCTCCAGCGAGATGAGCCGCTCGTGCGCGCCAAGGATCTTGCTTTCCAGCTCCTTCAGCTCCTGCGTGATGTAACGCTCGCCGGAGGTGAGGGTCTGCTTGCGGATGTAAGTCTCCGGCACAAGGTTTTTGTAGGAGTTGCTCACCTCGATGAAGTAGCCGAACACATGATTATAGCCTATTTTCAGCTTGGGGATGCCGGTCTCCTGCCGCAGACGGGCTTCCAGCTGCGCCAGCACGCCCTTGGTGTTATCGCGGATGGAGCGTAGCTCGTCCACCTCGGCATGGTAACCCTTGGCGATGACGCCGCCATCCTTGAGGGTGGAGGGTGCCTCCGGGTCTACTGCGGCATAAATGCGCGCCTTGATATCCTCCAGCGGATCGATACTTGCGGCCAGCTCGGCAAGCTCCGGGCAGCTGCAGCCCTCCGCCTGCTTGCGCAGGCCGGGCAGACGGTCGCAGGTCTGGGCAAGGGTATAGATCTCCTTGGGGGTGGCAGATCCGTACACCGTGCGGGTCATCAGGCGCTCCAGATCCGCGATGTAGTGCAGTTCTTCGGTCAGGTCGCCGCGCACCATAGTCTGACGCACCAGCGCCTCCACAGCGTTCAGGCGGTGGTTGATGAGCTGGCTGGAAATAAGCGGCTGCTCGATCCAGCTGCGCAGCATCCGCTTACCCATGGCGGTGCTGGTCTTATCCAGCACCCACAGCAGGGTGCCGCGCTTTTCGCGCCCGCGCAGGGTCTCGGTCAGCTCAAGGTTTGCCCGGGTGACAGGCGAAAGCCGCATGAACTGGGCTTCGTTGTAAGTAATGACGGTCTTTAACCGCTCCACACCCTTGATCTGGGTATCGTGCAGGTATTCCAGCAGCGCAGCCATGGCAAAGCGCACAAGGCCCTCGGCGACCATGCCGGTGGTCTGCGGCCAGTCGCGGCCAAACTGTTCTTCCAGTGCAGAAGCCACCAGCCCCGGCGCATAGCGCTCGTCCTCGACCAGTTCCACCGAGCAGCTCATGTTCTTTTTGATGTAGGCGGTCACCTCGCGGCAGTCCAGCAGGCCGGGGTTCAGCAGCACCTCGCTGGGGTGGTAGCGGCACAGCTCGGTAATGACCGCCGGGGCGATCTTATCCGCCGTCAGTTCGGTGATATGCGCCGTACCGGTGGAAACGTCCGCAAAGCACAGGCCCGCCTTTTTGCCCTTGAGGTACAGGCTGGCAATGTAGTTGTTGCGGTCGTCCTGCAGCATGCTGCTTTCAATGACCGTACCGGGGGTGACCACCCGGATGATGTCCCGCTTGACAAGGCCTTTCGCCTTGGCGGGGTCCTCTACCTGCTCACAGATGGCCACCTTATAGCCCTTAGCGATCAGGCGCGCCACATAGCCCTCGTAGCTGTGGAAGGGCACGCCGCACATAGGGGCGCGCTCCGCAAGGCCGCACTGCTTGCCGGTAAGGGTAAGATCCAGCTCCCGGGACGCCGTGACGGCATCGTCGAAGAACATCTCGTAAAAATCGCCGATGCGGTAAAAAAGAATTTCGTCCTTGTGTTGATTTTTGATCTCAAGATACTGCTGCATCATGGGCGAAAGCTCTGCCATGGTTTTTCCTCTTTCCCTTATATGGTTCCGTCAGCCGGTTTGTGGGCTGTAACCGCCGGTGCAAACAAAACGCGGTCTGTGTTGCACAGCCGCGTTCCGATGAAAACTCTGCTTAGTGGCAGCCGCCGCAGGTGGAGCAGCTGC
>ERZ773111.1168-NODE-1168-length-13189-cov-3.303259_pt1 | contig 13189 bp, 6 predicted proteins | sample MGYA00580567_ERZ773111 | MGnify/ENA primary metagenome ERZ773111 (study PRJEB29015, sample SAMEA2737875) | human gut metagenome | biome: human gut; feature: human-associated habitat; material: faeces | place: China | collected 2012 ...
TTACGTTTTTATAAAAATATTTCTGAAATTGTTTTATTGCTCTCAGAGATCGAAAACACTGCATGGCAGATCGTTCGCACCTACCATGCAGTGTTAAAAACTATTTTAGTTGCTTCCGTAGGTGAGCAGGTTGCAATTGTAATAGTTCCAGTGGTCATCTTCATGATCAACAGAGAAAAGTTCGCCATCATAAGCCATAAAATTATCCCAGACTGTCGCAGAACAATCCCAAGCATTCAAGAAATACATCTTCTTACCAAGTGCATTTGTTGCAGTATCCATATAAACTTGATTGCCATATACCGAGGCATTTTGTCCCCAGCCATCTACAACATTATTCTGTTCAAATGCACGCTGGATTGCTGTGCAACTGTTTCTGTAACCGACATTGTTTCGAATGATGCAATCATTGCCTTTGATGTTGATAAAACTTTTGGCGTAATTTTCACCGCTCATTCCAGTGCCGTCAAAGGTACAGTTTTCTACAGTTGTTCCAATGGTATATTCTTTGATGTCGACGTGTTCCGCTGCAACGTTTGGCCCTAGCTTGCAATTTCTGATTGTATTATAGTGGCATTCATGGCCGTATTCCGTGGTACTTTCTGCACTGCCAACATAAATTGCTTCCCCGTATCCCGGAGAAACGACCCCCGTATCATGAACATTACAACTTTCAATCAGGCAATTGGAACTATTATCTCTCAAATGAATGCCCTCTGAACCAATGTGATATACTTCACAGTTCTTAATTTTTGTGTGATTGGAATTGTCAATCATGATGCCTTTTTGTGCATTTGTGACTTTTAAATCCTTGATTTCCCACCAGTCGCCCGATATGGATAGGACATAATTTTCAGCAGTAGAAAAGCCGGAAAGAATCGCTGGTTGTTCTGGGTTTTCAGAACGAAGAATAATCGGCTTTTCTTCTGTCCCATCTGCTGTACCAGTGAACATATAGCCCTTTGGTGTATCGCCACTGTAGACATATTCCCCTTCTGCGAGGATAATTTCATCGCCTGCTTTTGCATTTTCAAGGGCTGCTTTCAGTTCTTCTGTATTCTTCACATAGACTTGATTCGTTGGGGATTCAATAGAAGTCAACTTTTGTTTCATCCTACAAAGATCCAGTACATTCAATGTATCATCCTCGCAGAAATCAGCAGCTTTCCAGTCAGCAAGGTTTGTATCAGGAACAGTCAACAACCATTTCTGCAAAAGGACAACATCAGCAACATCAAATACCCCATCTGCGTTGACATCGCCCTGCACGGAAGATTTGTGAGAAATATCCTCAAGGTTGCCCCAGCCATCTTCCGGATACGTTTCATTTTGTGCTGTGTCGCCAGCTTCATGAAATGGTGTAATTTTTACAGAATCGATTTCAAAATCAGAAGTTTCAAAATCTGGCGTTCCAGCCCAGCTGTTCGGAAACCATAATCCAAGCCATAATCTGCCGGCATTGGTTGGAATATATTCTTTTGATGTATAGACAAGCACATCATCAAAATAGAATTCCACTCTTGCTTCTTCATTTTCATCCCCCGTATGCCAGTCAAACCGGTATTTGTGAAAGGCTCCGTCTGCTTGATTGACACCGATGTCTGTATACCCTGTTCGATATTCGCCTTCATTTTCACCAATCCAAGTGTTACACAATGCATACTGGTAACTTTGATTTGTTTTTTCAGCATTTGGTCTGCCAGGCATTTCAATGTCAATTTCATGGTTGGTGATTGCACCTGTATCCCAATCTTCTTCGTATTCAAATGTCCAGATTGCAGAACAAGCACCGAGTTCCGGAGAAACTTTTGCCACTACCTCATAACTTCCCGATGCATAATAATCTTTCGTTGCGATTGCTGCACCTGTTCTTTTTCCGTCTGCACGTTGAGAACCATCTTTATTGACACCTTTTAAGTCTCCTTGATACAGATTTCCATTTCCGGTTAAGACTAGTTTTCCATTCTGAACAGAAACATTCTGCGGAATTACACCGCTATTATAGTCCACTTTTTCGCCGTTCTCTGTAACTTTTCCGCCCCAGTTCTTATATGCAACCAGCCACTTATCAGGGTCTAGTGTTCCGCTTGAAAAATCATCATAAAATTCATCTGTTGTTTGCTCTGCCGCAGAAGCAGAAATTTTATTCGTTGCTGAATAAAAAGCAGTTGATGTGCATACAATTGCAAATGCTGATAAAATCGATAGAACTTTTTTCATCCGTTTATCTCCTATTTTAAAAAATATCATTTTCAATTTGATAAAGTGAGAATTCAAAATGCTTTATGCATGATCATCACGCAATTGCAACATTCCATCATTGTCTAACAGTATGCGTTTCATTGCTGGTTTTGCCTGCAATAGATTGGAAAAATCTGTATCAACGTTTGTATTTTCTATCGGCGTATGCGGTACAGAAAATACAAAATTTTCGGATTCTCGCAATACTTCTCTTTTTAGCACACCGTTTCCTTTTGCTGCTATTTCGTCTATCATTTCAAGGCATACACAAGATAAACCACGATACAAATCACTTGTATCAAATCGACCTTTTACATTGGAATCAATATCGAACGATTGTAAATCCTCAGCAAACCAAACCTTTTGATTTTCCCAAAACAACATTCTATCTCCATAGGAGAAGAAGTTGCCACGTTTTAGCTGTGAGAATGGCGTGTGTCCATGAATGATACAAGCATTTGCAGCTTGCAGGCTTTTTTCAGAGGGCCAAACATGATAATGAGATCTTTGCGAGTATAGACCATTTCTCGACCATACAACTTGTCGAAGTGGGGCATCATAACCTGCTACTGTTTCATCTAATGCATAGGCATATACAGGCTTGTAAGTGGATTCGATATCTTTGTTTATCAAATCAAAGGCTTTATCTACCATGCCAGCATGAGCTAGATAATAATTCATGACAGTTCCTCTGATTACAATGATATCCGGCATATTTTTTAGCTCAAAAATTGGATATAATTCCCGTTCATGATTTCCACGAATCAAATGGAATCCAGGAACAGCGTAGTCTTCCTGATAGTATTTTGCAATATCATGCAAAAGTGCATAGACATTACCGCCACAATTATAATCCCCTAGAAAATACACATGATCGATTTGTGGATTGAATTGAATCTTATCCATTAGTAGTCGTAACGTGGTAGATTCTCCGTGCGTGTCCCCAACCACAAAATGCAATCCGCCTGGATATCGATTGCGAATGGATTGAATGTTGTCATCTGGGATCTGTATGATTCTTTCTTCATGCTTTTTTGGGCTATTTTCTTTGTGTCCCTCAAATGGCATTCCCAACAGTTTTAATGTTCGATGATCCATCTTTCCGCAAAAATACTTGTCTAAGACCTGTTGAAATACGCTTTCTTTGGAAGATGCTAATGCAAATAAGGTCATGGAAGATTTTAGCTTTAAATCATCCGGTTTTCCCATGACTTTGCTTGCATCATTGCATTCGATTTCAAGAAGTGCAGAAGAGATTTCTAATAAATTTGAGCCAAGATAGGCATCATTCAAAAAATCTTTTGCTTCTTCTAAGTCTGTAATACCATAGTAACTTGAAGTGGAACTTTTTCCCAACCCCTTTAATTGTGGGAAAATATACCACATCCAGTGACTTGCTTTTCTTCCATTTTTCATTTCAGATAATGCCGTTGAATAATAGGATCGATGTGCTAGAACAAACTTTGATAAATCATATTTCATGGAAATTCCTCCTCATCTGCATTTATCACGCTCTTTTAAGCGGATGATGTTGTTGATATCGATGAAAATCGTCTACTTTGTTTTTATTATACTATAAATTTTGGTAAAATGCAAGTATTCGGACGTACAAAAAAGGAGCGATCGAAATCGCTCCCTCTCTTGATTTCATGATTGTAAGAGCTCCAAGACCAGTTCATATGGGAAAAAGTCATCTATTTTCCAAATCCATGTTCCATAATTTTGAATGGTGACAGTTCCAGATAATCCACTAGCTGCGTTGATTCTGCTTCCATTTGCACCTCGATTAAAACAAGATCCATTCTCGTAATAATAAACATCGTCTTCGATTTTGGTAACAGGCAATTCAAATTCGCCACCGATTCCATCGGAAACCGCTCCAATGACTTTAAAATAGCCAGATCCGTCATAGGCTGTATGATAGCTCATTTTATAAGAATAGACATGTCCATCTTTTTCGATGCTTCCATAATAAGTATCAATGTAACTATTTGTGTCAGTGGAAATGTCGGTGGAATTTGACTGATACGCTGGAATATCAAATTCTGCAACTGTTTTATAGTTTACGCTAATAACACCTTTCATTGTTGTTTTATCTACATAGGCGAAAAGCGGATATGCTCCGGCAATCTGTTCCCGAGAATATACTTGCCGATTGGTATTGATTGGGCAAGACCATCTGGTTTCATTGGAAGCAGAATATTCCGATGAACAATATGGTTCTAATCCATCTAGCCAAGAATCCAATTCCCCATCATGTTCTCTCAAGTAACGATTGACAACCGCTAAGAAATAGGAATCTGGAATGTTACTGGAAACAGATTGTTCCGTGGTTTCCTCTGTTTGTTGCGTTGCCTGTCCAACTGCTTCTTTCGGAAGTGTGAATTCCTGTGTGCTTTCATCATAGCTGAGTTCGTATTCTAACCAATCATAACCACCACTTGAAAGAGCTGTTTTTGCCACTGCAAAGCAAGTTCCATCTTTTTGGTAGAAGTCTGTAATCGTTCCAGAGATAGACAATTCAAAACAGTTTCCATCTTTTACACCGTATAGATACAACTGACTGCTAGAACCGCCAGCGGTAGAATCATATGCAAAGAATCCTTTTCCTTTATGGAAAACAGAGCGTGCAATTCTGCACATTGGGTTATTGTTACGTTGTAATTCTGTAATTTCCCCAACGGAATTGATATAGTATACACCCTGAATATTATCTGAAACGTAATAATCTGACATATTGTTTGTTCCGATAATTGCAAACGCTTCTTTCTTTCCATCGCCATCATAATCCGCATATTCCCATGCACAAATGGTTCCTTTTTCTTCCACCAAATCATGCAGTTCCGATTCGCTCTTTTCTACGGCTGTTATCGTTTGGTTTTCCAGTTCTTTTAATTCGATAACGCCCCACTTTCCATCTTTCTTGACCCAAGCAAGATGGTTGTGGACAGGGCGAACATCTTCAAATGTACCGCAAGGAATCACTTCATTTCCGGATGTGTCATAATATCCGCATTTTCCATCTATTTTTACTGGGATATAATCGGATGCCAAGAATGGATAGTTGGCACTCGTGCCTTTTCCCTTATCCCAGCCACCATAGAGCACTTTGGAAGCAAACGGCTCACATATAAAATCAATGATTTGCGTTCCATTTTGATCAAAATAGCCCCACTTTCCATCCTTTTTCAGAGCAGTTACACCACCGCTGAAATTCATACAGCCATCTTCATATTCGCATGGAACAATCAGCTTTCCATCTTTTGCAATGCCGTATTTTGGAGATGTTTCATTGAAAAATGTGATATCTCGTGAAATTGCATAGCTGTTGTTGTCTTCATCATATTCCCCAAGAATATCTGTTCTATAGTCTTCGACCAACGTTCCAATGCTTTTACTATAAACATTTGCTCGATCAGGAGGTGCAGTAATACAGTAAACCTGATTGGATGTTTCATCATAAATATATTTATTTGTAATATTCCCTCTTCCCCATACGGTATCTGTTGAAATGTTTAATTCTCCATCATCCGGCGTAACCAATGTATCTTTGATGGTATCCGAATTTTCAACACGAGGGTCACTGACTGCGATTTCATACACACTGTCATAGAAGTAATCCTCGTATTCTGGGTTGGCAATGTAAGAACCATCATACTGAATGATGCCATATTTTCCATTCTGCTTGATGATGGAACACTGGTCATAGGCGATATTATTTCCATACTCATCCGAAACAAGGATGTCTTCTGCTTCTATGGTTGGTTCTACTTTCCATTCAGCACGCTTTTCCAATCTTGTCCAGTCTGGAAGATCGTTGACACTATTATTTCTTATTTCAACATCTTTCCATGTATAAGGACAATAATCCCATCTGCTGACGGTCACGTCATAGGTTCCCTCTGGCAAAAACAGTTCAAAATGTCCGTCTGCATCGGTGGTGGTTGTATAAGATTCTCCATTTACCTTGACAGCAGTAACATCTGCGTAGACGATTTTTTTATTTTCATCGTCTTTATCGACAACAAGGTTTAGAATACCGCCATTTTGTGGTTCTGTGGCTGCGGTTTCTTCACCATCAGATTCCCAATTCAAAGCTCTTTCTACAGCGGATTCTGCATTTACAATGTTCAAATCCCATGAATCATCTCGATTGGTATTGCAAACAATATCTTTCACTTCTGCACCTGTCAAAGAACTGTTTGCTGACCAAACCATCGCAGCAACACCGGAAACATGAGGAGCAGCCATAGAAGTGCCACACATATAATCATATACATTTTTAGGCTGGAGAGAAAATATCTTATTATCTGTAGAGTCACCATTTCCACCCGGTGCATAAATATCTACGCCACGATTTCCAGCACCAGAAGCTGCACCATTAGAATAGTCGCATCTTTCTCGATTTTTATCAACCGCTCCTACTACAATAATTCTGTCATATACATCTTGGAAATCAGACTTTTCAATTGCCGTTAAATACGACATATATTTTGTATCTAGATCTTTAGCATGAATAATTGTTCCTTTATCCCATAATAGTTTAAATACTGCTTTATCTGTTTTAGGATTAGTTATATTACAGCCAATACCAAGTTCCTCAACTTTTGCTAGAATTTTACTATTTTGGTCATAGGAAATATCGTCATTTTTATCATATTTAATTCTTGTGTAATTTTCATTAGAAGAATTACCAGCTGACTGTATAATGCAAAAATCATATCCAATATCAAGTAGCTTTTGCAAAAAATCTCCAATAGTTTTTGCATAATGTGTCATACATTCCTGTGCTCCAATTTCATTATATGCAGTTGCAAGTACACCATAATCCTCATAACTAAAAGAACAGTTAACTACTTTTACATTTCGCAAAATCAATTCGGATAAACTGTATTTGTCTGATATGACAGATCTTAAATTCTTAGTGTTGTCTATGCCTCTGTAGGAAACACCATATAAATGACCATCTGCAAAAGGATAAACACCACAGATACCAGCTTCATTGTCTGACTTTGCTGCCATAATTCCTGCTACATGTGTACCATGCTTTTTATCATCTTCACTGATGTTTTGATTATAGAACGTTTCTGCAAAGCCGAGATCTTCATGATTATCATCAAATCCCACATCAATCAAACCGATTCGTAAATCTTGATTGACTTGATCAGAATGCTCTTTTAACAGTTCCCACGCTGCTGGAGCTTGAATCATCTCAAAGCCCCAGCTTTTTCCTGCACAGTCAGTACTGTTCGATAAGTCCCCTGCCCATTCCTTGCCGTATTGGAAGCTTTCACTGGATGATTCTACATCGGACGGCTCTGCATCGAAAATATAGTTGATATCCGCACTTGCAACAATGTCTTCTGCCTTCAAATCTTCGGATAGCTGTTCCAACTCTTCGAGGGAATAGACATTGCTGAGTTGCAGTTGATAGTCGCCGGTCTGTTCAATCCGTCCGACAATCTCAGCATCATATTTTTTTGCAAGCTTCTCTACTGCCCTTTTCTTTACGCCGTCTTCTGTAACCAATAAAATTTCGTTATCTGTATACATCGTCAGGTCATCTGTCGCAACGTGCTCTTCCTGGATTTCCTGATAGTAACATTCACCAATATGGTCTTCATCAAACTTTGACGTTTTGGAAAACCATTTCTGATACACGCCAACAGATGCTACTACCACCAGCAAGGCAATCGTTCCTGCCAATATTTTTTTCATTTCCGAGTTTTTCGCATCACGCATTTGCAATCACTCCTATCCATTAATCAAAGTTTTGAAACCAATAATAGTCGTATTTTGGCTTATCCGTTCCAAACTCAAGCGGATATTTTTTGAATCCGAAATTTCTGAGATTTCTAATTGCAGGTTCGTTATCTGGGTTTACCTTTGCAAAAATGTTTTTGTTTTTGCAATGTGGTTTGCCAGGGAGAGGAACAAGTTTTGGAATTCCAATCCACGATAAGATTCTTCTACAAAAATCGCATCAATCATACAAGCATCCATAACTTTGATGCGTGGATCTATATTTTTCACGTGCTCTAGGTTCGTGAAAATCATTGCCACTGCAACCGCTTTGTCATACTGCTCGATTTCCCAGACTGCATCGTGATCAATTGCAGTGGAAATTTCAGATTTCACCATATCAATAATTTTGTCTGCAGAAGAATTGTACAGAGAGAAGAGTGCCTTTACATCTGACTTGTTGCACTTCCGAATGACAAATTCGCTTTCGATATAGTACTTAGAATACGGTTGGAAAGTAGTAGAAAGATTATCGGAATTCATGAGCTTGTAAATGGCATAGTTTGCGGCTAAGTCATTAAACGGCATGTATATCTCGTTATTCTCTTCTATTCTTGGGGACGTTGCTTCCAGTCTCTTCCAATATTTGTAAAAGTTGAAAATGTTATTATAAGTAGACCGGAACGGGAAAATTTCTTGCTCCTGCACATACGGATTGTTCACGATCAATATGAATCTATACTTAAACAGATCATTGATCAGCTGAAAAGAATTGATGCAATTCTTTAAAATCAGAAACATCGTTTCAAAGAAAGTCAGATATGCCACAATTTCATTCGATGAGCCGATATCTGTGAACTTTCGAATTCTTTTCTGGTCGTCAGAGATATAAATATTTCGATATCTCTTATTTCTCAGGGATAACATATTTCTGCAATAAACATCGAGATTGCGGTAAATTTTTTGAATCGATTCACTTTTGTTGAACTTTTCATCAAAGTCAAGGATGGTACGCATAATCTCAGCATCGGTTAATTGCATCGGGTGATAGTCTACAAGTACTTCTTTATTTCTCATAGGATAATAACTCACATATTTTCTTGTTCTTGGGATAAACTTTTCTTCTTTTGTCAGTTGAACCGAAACTGCTTCCAAACAAAGCATGATTCGGGCTGCTTCATAGCAGTATGATTTCGGATTGATGTAACTTACTTTGGCATGCTCTTCCAATTTCAAAAGCAGATCCTTCAGGATGGAGACTTCTAAAAAATTGGAAATCGACAGATACTGACTTCCGACAAGATCGCTAAACTTTTGCAAAAAGGTTTTCCATATCACAGCCGCTTCCGACCAGTCGATTTCAACCTGTTCCGTAACAATGTAATACAACATACTTGAAACATAATTACAATCGATCTCACTATACGAATTATGCGTGTATTTGTACTCACAGTAATTGTAAAAATATCCTGTCTCTTTTTCAAACGTGCAAGCTCGGGGGTTCTTTAATATGCGTAACATATGGGTTGGAGATCCATTTTTTGTTTTTGACAAGCTGTCAAACAAAATGTGCTTATTAAAAACCACATTAAAATGACCATAGCATTTCAGTTTTCCGTTATTTTCCAAAATATTTGGATCTACTACCATCATTACCATGCACTGATAGATGCCAGGATGTTTCTTATATAATTTGCTAATGCTAGTATTGATGTTTGTAATAAAATTGTTAAAATCCATATTTTGTGCTTCCTCTCGTGATTTTTTCTTTTATTATACCGTATTCTGTACATTTCCGTCAATATCTCATTTTGACAAAAAAATCCTTAATTTTGACAAATCAAAACGCATTACCATCATCAAATATTTCCTCCTGTCACAAGATTGTAAGAACTCCCTGCTATACTAATAGAAAATCAAAAACAAGGAGTGATAACACATGGAAATTCTATCAGCGAAAGACTTGTGTAAATCTTATGGTTCGGGAGAAAACTCGGTTCAGGCATTGAATCATGTATCTATTTCCGTAGAAAATGGGGAATTTGTTGCCGTAATCGGCACGTCTGGCAGCGGCAAATCCACCCTCTTAAACCTGTTGGGCGGACTGGATACGCCCACTTCCGGCGAAGTATTGGTTTCTGGTAAAAAGCTTTTTCAGATGAATGAAGAAGCTCGCACGATTTTCCGCCGGAGAAATATCGGCTTTGTCTTTCAGAATTACAATCTAGTGCCTGTACTGAATGTTTATGAAAATATCGTCTTGCCCATTGAACTGGATGGCACAAAAGTGGATACAGAATATGTGAAAACAATTCTGCACACATTGGGATTGGAACAAAAAGTACAGGCAATGCCCAATCAGCTTTCTGGCGGTCAGCAACAACGTGTTGCCATTGCACGGGCATTGGCAGCAAAACCGGCAATTCTCTTGGCAGATGAACCTACAGGAAATCTGGATAGCAAAACGGGGATGGATGTCATTGCCCTGCTAAAAATGACTAGTCAGGCATTTCATCAAACCATTGTCATGATTACACACAATGAAGAAATTGCTCTAATGGCAGATCGAATGATTCGGATTGAAGATGGCAAGGTGGTGAATGGCAATGCTGAAAAATAACAATCAAGAAATCGTACGAAAAATTGCATTCCGTTCCATGAAACAAAATCGCATCCGAAATGGCATTGTGATTCTAGCTGTCATTTTGACAACATTCATGTTTACAACAATTTTCACCATTGGTGCAAGCATGGCGGAAGGTATGATGGTCATGCTGACTCGGCAGCAAGGTACTCGCTCTTCTATTTATCTGAACAACCCAACTACAGAACAGATTCAACAAATTACAGACAATCATGATCTTTATGCTGCTGGGCTGCAAATTCAGACCGGAACAGCATACGATTCGGAAGATGAAACCACTGCAATTCTGCTCAGTTATTACGATGAGACCGAATTTGAAAAGAATTTCACGCCTGCCATCAGCGATATTTGTGGCAATTATCCAACAGATTCCACCGCAATTATGCTTTCTAAAAATGCATTGGAAGCCTTGCAAATTGAAACGCCAAAAATAAACATGGAAATTCCCCTACTGGTAAACGGAACAGTAAAATCATTCACGCTTTCCGGTTGGTTTACGGATTATTCCAGCCCACAGGGCGGATTTCAGGGATTTGTTTCTAAATCTTATACAGATGCATTGGGACTCACAGCAGAAAAAGACGGTACGTTGTCGATTTCTGCAAAAATCGGTGTGCAGGAACGCTTGATGGATGCATTAGATGCAGCTGTAAAGCTGAAAGATGGACAGAAATTTCAGTATACTTCGGATATGTTGAGTGAAACTGTCACCAACCGTATTCTCATTGCCGGATTATTCGGTACAATTGGACTGATTATTGTATTTAGCGGTTATCTGTTGATTTACAACGTCCTATATATTTCTATCACCAAGGACATTCGATTCTATGGCATGCTGAAAACTGTTGGCACGACACCCAAACAAATCCGAAAAATGGTGCGATTACAGGCATTTTTCCTCGCTGGAATTGGAATCCCAATTGGTATGGGACTCGGCACAGCAGCATCTTTTGTAGCAGTTCCCTATGCAATGCGGATGTTCGGCAGTGCGGACAATCCTATGCCCTTGACCATGCAGTTTCATCCATTGATTTACATCGGAACGATTCTGTTTGCACTTTTCACAATCATAGTCAGCTGCCGAAAACCAGCCAAGTTTGCAAGTCATATCTCGCCCATTGAAGCGTTGAAATATCAGGGGCAGTGCTCCGCAAAAATCAAACCCAGAAAAGGAACAGATGGCGGAAAACTGCATAAGATGGCATTTCGAAATGTCTTTCGGGAAAAGAAACGTGCAGTGCTCGTATTTGCATCTCTGTTTCTAGGAACGATGGCGTTTCTCTCTACCAATGCATTTGTAGATAGCATGAAACTAGAGAACTATGTAAAATACTATTTACCAAATGACTATACGATTTATGTCAACTGCGGTTCAGAACAAGAGGGTACAGAGGAAGAACAAATTCAAAAAAATATCAAGTCCGCAGAGGAAATGGCACAAAAAATACAGGCATTGGATGGCATTACAGATGTTTCCATTCACCGATATGAAGATGTTACCTTGCCATTTGATGAAACGTTATTTCAACCGTTTTTAGAAAGTTTCTTAGAAAGTACCTCTGAAAAAATGACGCTCGAAGAATTTGCGAAAGGCTATACCGATTCGCCAGAAAATTATACCTCAACAGTTGTTGTAATTTCTAAGAAAGATGTCGAAACCTATAATCAAAAAGCGAAAACACCCATTGATATAGATGCATTTTTAGCAGGAACGCAATGCATTATCGGTTCTGTCAATACACCGGAGCAGGCCGCACAAATGCAAGGAAAAACAATTACGATGAAAGACAAAAATGGAAGTGCTCTCTCTTTACAAGTCGGCAGTTGTGCTTTAAATGGAGATATTTCCGGTTTGAGTTTTGGGCAGTATTGGAGTCTAGCAGGAGCACCGGAATATATTCTAGTCAGTGAAGCAGCATTGACCCAGTTGACAGATACCCCTGCCATCAATACCATTGCTATTCAATGCGACCCAAAAGCGGAAAGTCGTCTGACAAATCAGATTCGCAGTATTACACAAATGTATCCGATTGTTGCCCATTTAGAAATTCGTACAGAATTAATGCAAGAATTCCAGGATAGTATGTCTTCTCTGAAAATCTTGAGCGGCGGCGTTTCTGCAATCTTGATTTTGATTGGTATCATCAACTTCATCAGTGTCATGCTGACTGGCATTTTTACACGTCGAACAGAACTAGCAGTCATGGAAAGTGTCGGGATGACGAAGAAACAGGTGCAAAAAATGCTAATGCTCGAAGGCATCTATTATGCTGTAATTACATTGGCATTGATTTTGACTGTGGGAAGTGGGATTCTATATTTGGTTGGCTTCTTTACAGAACAGACTGCCAACTATGCCGTTTTCCAGTATCCGTGGGGATGGATTGCAATCCTCGCTTGTTTTATTTTTGCTATTTGCGTATTTGTTCCCATGTTGGTTTATCGAATTGCTACCAAAGAAAGCATTACTGCAAGACTGCGTAGCATTGATTAAATGAATCATTTTGTTTTCTTAAAACGCCCTTTTTTCCGGAAAAGGGCGTTTTGCAAATTGACTTTTTG